>Ga0256911_1000399_pt1 | contig 14102 bp, 14 predicted proteins | sample MC6MC0764MT_FD_190197 | JGI IMG/M metagenome (GOLD analysis project Ga0256911, IMG submission 190197) | Metatranscriptome of enriched soil aggregate microbial communities from Iowa State University, Ames, United States - MC6-MC0764-MT... | ecosystem: Environmental > Terrestrial > Soil >...
CAGCACCAGCGACGAGCGGACGAACTCGGATCGGGACGAGAAGGTGCGGCGCGCCAGGGTCAGGGCGATGACGGTCGTGAGCACCGCGATGCTCGGCGATGCGTCGGAGGCGACGGCGATCCACCACATGGTCGTACAGGCGGCGGCTGCAGCGCCGACCGTGCCCGCAGCGCGCGCAGCCGCGACACCGGCACTCGGACCACCGGGCAGGCGTGCGCCTTCCGCCGCCGCACCCGGTCGGCCGCTCGTGGAATCCCTGCGCATCACTCAACATTGTGCGCCATTCCATGCACGTCCGTGATCGGATCGTGTGTCGATAGTCTGAGTCGATGAGTGAGAAGTGGTGGCATTCGGCCGTCGTGTACCAGATCTACCCGCGAAGCTTCGCCGACGCCAACGGTGACGGCATCGGCGATCTGCGAGGGGTGATCGACCACCTCGACCATCTGGAGGACCTCGGGGTCGACGTCGTCTGGCTGTCTCCGATCTACGCATCGCCCCACGACGACAACGGCTACGACATCAGCGACTATCGGGCGATCGACCCTCTGTTCGGCACATTCGACGACTTCGACGAACTCCTCGCCGGCCTGCACGCCCGCGGGATGAAGCTCGTGATGGATCTGGTCGTCAACCACACGTCCGACGAGCATCCCTGGTTCATCGAGTCGGCCAGCAGCCCGCAGAGCGCGAAACGCGACTGGTACTGGTGGCGCAAGCCGCGCGAGGGACGAACGGCCGGCGAACCGGGCGCGGAGCCCAACAACTGGGGTTCGTTCTTCTCCGGACCGGCCTGGCAGCTCGACGCCGCCAGCGGCGAGTACTACCTCCACCTCTTCTCGCGCAAGCAGCCCGACCTCAACTGGGAGAACCCCGAGGTACGGGATGCGGTCTACGAGATGATGAACTGGTGGCTCGATCGCGGGGTGGACGGCTTCCGTATGGACGTCATCAACCTCATCTCGAAGGTCGTGACGCTTCCCGACGGTGAGGTCGCGCCCGGTGCTCTGTACGGAGACGGCTACCCGTTCTATGGACAGGGACCGCGCATCCACGAGTTCATCCACGAGATGCACGAACGGGTCTTCGCAGGTCGCGAAGACCGGTATCTGACCGTCGGCGAGATGCCGGGGGTGACGATCGAGGATGCTCAGCTCTTCACCGATCCGGCGTGCGGTGAGCTCGACATGGTGTTCCAGTTCGAGCATGTCGACCTGGACCACGGACCCGGCGGCAAATGGGATCACCGACCGGCCGGTGTGCTCGACCTCAAGGAGTCGTTCGGCAAATGGCAGAGCGGTCTCGCCGCATCCGGCTGGAACAGCCTCTACTGGAACAACCACGATCAGCCCCGGGTCGTGAGCCGCTTCGGCGATGATGGCTTCGCGCGCCGCGAGTCTGCGACGGCACTCGCCACGGTGCTCCACCTGCAGCGGGGAACGCCGTACATCTACCAGGGTGAAGAGCTCGGGATGACGAACGTCCCGTTCCGGGGCATCGACGACTTCCGTGACATCGAGTCCCTCAACTACTACGCGGAGGCGGTGGATGTGCTCGGCGCACTTCCCGAGCAGGTTCTCGCCTCGCTGCGCGTGACCAGCCGCGACAACGCCCGCACCCCGGTGCAGTGGTCGTCCGGTGCGAACGCGGGCTTCTCGTCGGTGACGCCCTGGATCGCGCCGAACCCGAACTACCTCGAGGTGAACGCGGAAGCCGAGCGCAACGACCCGCACTCGGTGTTCGCCTACTACCGCCGGTTGATCGATCTCCGTCATCGGGAGGCGGTCGTCGCGGACGGGACGTTCACGATGGTGCTGCCGGATCATCCGCAGGTCTTCGCGTATGAGCGACAGCTCGACGATCGACGGATGCTCGTGCTCGTCAACCTCACCGGGGAGCCGGCGGTCTACGAGCTTCCCGGGGCGGAGGAGTGGGTCGACGCCGAGTTCGTTCTCGGCAATCTGCCGCACGGTACGCGCAGAGCCGACGGCTCGCTTGCGCCCTGGCAGGCGCTCGTACTCGCCATCCGACGAGACTGAACGCTTGCGCGCTCTACGGGGACGGGTGTCTGATGAGTGGCATCCCCGAGGAGGCGGACATGGCGAGTTACGTCGCACGTGCAGAGGTGGACATCGCGGCGCCCCGCGAGCGGGTGTGGCGGGTGCTGACCACGAACGGATCGCATCCCGAGATCCTGTTCGGTGCGGAGATCGTCTCCGACTGGCGGCTCGGCAGCCGGATCGTGTGGCGCGGTGAGTACGAGGGCAGGTCGTTCGAGGATCACGGAGTCGTGATCGAGCTCGTCGAGCCGTCCCGCATCGTGCTGACCCACTTCAGTCCCCTGAGCGGTCAACCGGATGTTCCAGAGAACTATCACACGCTGCGGTTCGAGCTCGGCGAGACCCGTGGCGGCACCCATGTGACCCTCGACCAGGACAACAATCCGAGCAGGGAGGCCGCAGAGCACTCGCGGCAGGTCTGGGCGTCGATGCTCGATGGGGTGCGTGCGGTCGCCGAGCGCGCCGACACCGGTGGTTGACGCCGTCCGTCAGTCCCCGAACGCCTCGCGCAGGAAAGCGGTGACGAACACGTCGAACGCAGCGATGGTCTCCTCGCGCTCGCCGGTCAGCAGATAGCCGAAGTGCAGTCCCGACGCCGTGTCGACCAGCCACTGCGAGAGGATGCGAGCCCGAGACGAATCGATGTGCTGCGCGACCAGCCAGGCTTCGACGGCCTGGCGCCACTCTCTGAAGGCGAGCGTGACGCGGGTGCCGATGTCGGGGTCCACGGGTTCGAGGGCGCCCGCTTCGAACTGCAGACGCAACGCCGTGCGGTTCTCGTCGGAGAGCGAGCGGCGGAACGACTCCCGGTACCAGTCGGCGAACTGGTCGCGATCGAACGACGCGAGATCGATCCCGCGTCGACCGGAGTACTGCTGACGCACGCCCTCCTCAAGGATCGCGTCGATCATCTCCCGGCGCGAGCCGAAGTGGTACACGAACGAGTAGGTGCTCACACCGAGGGAGTTCGCGAGACTCCGGAAGGTCATCCGCGACAGGGGTTCGGTCGCGACGTGACCCATGATGCGTCCGAGCAACTCGGGCTTGCGGTTCGGGTCAGGTGTGCGTCCCACGAGACAACCATAGGCGAGTCGGACCCGCCGTTGCTTGTATTTTCCGGCGTTGAAGCCTCGGTCGGTCCGACCGAGACGACCGACTCGCTGTCGCGTTCGAACTAGGGTCTGCCCGGAGGGTTGCCGCCGCCGCCACCGCGGTTGCCGCCGTCGCCGGGCTGGGCCGGAGCGCCCGGCTGAGCCGGTGTTGCCGGCGTCGCAGGCTTGGGCGCTACCGGTGCCTTCGTGTACTTGCCGTCGGGAGCGGCGAAGGCGCCGCCGCCGTAGGCTGCGTTCAGAGCGCGAACGATCGGTTTCACGATGGAGAACTTCACGTTTCCACCGCCGACCCCGTTGAAGGATTGGCTGCGGAGCGGCACAGCGCCCTGCACGTTTCCGACCCAGGTCGCCTGCGCCGTCTTCGTCGTGGAGGTCACGAGCCAGTTCTCGAGCGAGTCGTCGGTCGTTCCCGTCTTGCCGAAGATCGGGATTCCGTCACCCGGATTCGCCGAGGCGGCCGTTCCGCCGCCTCGCAACACGCCCTGCAGCGCGAAGATCGCCGCTGCGGCGACGCCCGGATCGATCGGCGTTGTCGAGCACTGCGTCGGCGGTGCAGGATGCTGGCTGCCGTCGGCGTTGAGGATCTTGTCGATGGCGATCGGGCTGCAAGCGACGCCGTTGTTCGCTAGGCCGGCGTAGGCGGTGGCCATCGTGAGCGGCGCTATGTAGTTCGTGCCGAGTACCGAGGACGGGTTCGCCATGAAGCGGTTGGCCTGCTCATCCGCTCCGTGCACGAGGAGGTCCTGGGCTCGCTGCTTGATGCCGCAGAGGTCGATCTTGGTGGCCATCATGGCGAAGATCGTGTTGATGGATTGCGCCGTGGCGTTCATGACCGTGGTGCGTCCGACCGTCTCACCCTCATCGTTCGAGACCGGCCAAGGGGCACCGCCGATGTCGGAACACGGATCGCTCGCGTGGAAGGCGGACTGTGGGAAGAGGTGTTTCGTGCCGTCGACGGACTCGTAGAGCGAATGCCCCTCTTGGAGCCACTGCAGCAGGTCGAACACCTTGTAGGCGGAGCCCGTCTGGAATCCCTCCGAGCCGCCGTAGTCGTAGTCGGTGTTGTAGTTCACCGCCGTCGTGCCAGGGGCGGGCGCCGCAGTGTTGTCGTACGGTCTGTTCTGCACCATCGTGACGACACGTCCCGTGCCCACTTCGACGGAGACGTTGGATGCGCCGAGATCCAGCCGCCCGCTGGTCGGCGGGATGTAGGCGCTCAACGCCTGCTGCGCCGCGTTCTGCAGGTCGAGGTTCAGCGTCGTGTAGATCTTGAGACCGCCGCGGCTCAGGAAGCTGGTGCGGTCGTCTTCGGACTTGCCGAAGATGGCGTTCTGCTCGATGATGCGTTCGACGTAGTCGCAGAAGAAGGCGGCGTTGTACTGCTGCGCCGTCATGCAGCCGTTCTGCACGGGCGTGATCTTGGGCTCGACCTTGGTCGCCTTGGCCTCGTCGCGCTCCTTCGTGGTGATCTTGCCGGCCGCGAGCATCCGGTCGAGCACGTAGTTGCGACGCTCGAGGGTGGCGGCATAACCGTTGGCCGCACCGTTCTCCTTGTCGTTCGGACGGTCGATGCGGAGGTTGTCCGGGTTATTGAGGATGGCGATCAGGGTTGCGGCCTGCTGCAGGTTGAGAGCATTCGCAGAAACCCCGAAGTAGTAGGCGGCGGCGGACTGCACGCCGTAGACCCGACCGCCGAACAGAGCGATGTTCAGATAGCTCTGCAGGATCTGGTTCTTCGAGTACTCCTTCTCGAGCCCGATCGCGTAGCGCATCTCCTTGAGCTTGCGCACGGGATCGACCTTGGTGGCGTCGTCGTAGCAGGCCATGTAGACGACCTGCTGCTTCTTCTGCACATCCGGCGCCGCTGTGACATCGGGCTGCTTGTTCTCGCAGCGCTGCACGAGGATGTTCTTCACATACTGCTGCGTGATGGATGAGCCACCCTGCACGTCTTTGTGCAGTGCGGTGAGAACGGCTCCGCGCAGTGTTCCGGTGACGTCGACGCCGCCATGCTCGTAGAACCGCGGATCCTCGGTCGCCACAGCGGCATCCTTGAGGTTCTGCGAGATCTGGTTCCAGCCGACCTCGATGCGGTTCTGCGAGTAGAACGTCGCGATGGCAACGGGCTGGCCGTTCGACGTGGCGTACATGGTCGACGCCTGGGCGAGCGGCTCGACCTTGATGTACTCGGGCAGGCCGTCGAACACGCCGATCGTCGAGTCGGCTGCCGACCCGGTCAGGGCGACGGCAGGGGTCACAGCAGCGGCGGCCAGAACGCCTGCCAGTGCACTCAGCGCGATGAACCCCAGTAGCGAAGGCGCCCACATCCAACCTCTGCGACCTGAAGATTTCATGGCGTCATGATACGCGTCGAAGGTGGCGAGACAGCCGAGGACAGTTCAGTCGGCACGGAGTTTGTCGCACAGTGCGGTCAGCTGATCGAGCTCATCCGGGTTGAGGCGGCCGCCGACCCGGGCGCTGATCGTGCGCATGTGCTCGACCGCGACCCGCCGGAACATGTCGAAGCCATCGTCGGTCATGCGGATGACCGTGCCGCGCGCATCCGTCGGCTCGGGACACTTGGCGACCAGACCGCGTGCGACCAGGCGATCGACCAACCTGCTGACGCTCGGCTGGGTGAGCAAGACGTGTTTGTTGAGGTCGCGAAGGCGCAACTGACGGTTCGGCTGGCGGGAGAGGTTGAACAGCACGTCGTACTCGTTGAAGGAGATGTCTCGGGTGGGGAACTCGGCTGCCAGGGTGCGCATGACGGCGACCTGGGCGCGAAACAGTGATTCCCAGGCGCTCACGGCGTTCGACCGCGTCTTCGCCCGCTCCTGCGTGTGCATGCTGTGTGCCTCCTTGGTGATGGAACCTCAATGCATTTGCATCATCTCACCACCGGGTGACAGCGGCATCGGTGTCAGCACGGTTAGGGCCGCCGCGAGAGCGAGCGTCGACACCGGTCTTAAGCAGATCGAGGGCCGACCGCAGAGGCTAGCGGCCGGCCCTCTCCCTTGCACCAAGAGTGTCCTGCAATCACATTCCGCGTTGGCTGCCACAGCAAACAACTAACGCTCTTGAACTATATAACGAAGAGGTAACGGCCGCTAGTTACCAGTTCGTTATTTTTGCTGCGAGTTTTCTATGCATCGCTCAGTGTGTATTCGTTCGTCGTCTGGACAGATCACTCCATCCCGGATACTCTATTCAAAGTATTCGGAGGTGAGTAATGGCGAAGCCCGGTGGGTCCAAGCGTCCCGTGAGCAATCCGCTCGCGCTCGCCGTGCTCTCCTGCCTCTGGGAGCGGCCGATGTACCCGTACGAGATGACGACCTCGATGCGCGAGCGCGGTAAAGAAGACAGCATCCGTCTCAACTTCGGCTCGCTCTACGCGGTGATCAAATCCCTGGAGAAGCACGGGTTCATCTCCGTCGCCCAGACCGAACGCGAGGGCAACCGGCCGGAACGCGTGGTCTACGCCATAACGGATGCGGGTCGGGCCGAGGCGGACGCCTGGCTGCGGGAGCTCATCGACACTCCGGTGAAGGAGTACCCCGCGATCGAGACCGGGCTCTCGCTGATGACGATGCTTCCTCCACCCGTCGCAGCCGAGCTGCTCGATCGGCGCGCCGAGCGCCTCGGCGTCGAGATCGCCGAGCGTGAGGCGTTGGCGGCGAGCGAGGCCGCCGGAGTGCCCGAACTGTTCATGGTCGAGTTCCACTACAAGCAGGCGATGCTCCAGGCCGAGCGGGGGTTCGTGATCGAGCTTGCGGAGCGCATCCGTCGGCGTGCCATCGGCGGCATCGACATGTGGGAGGGGCTGCACGCGCTCCTCGCCCAGGGTCTCAGCATGGCCGACATCCAGAAGCGGGTGTCCGCCGGTGAATTCGGGCAGGAGGTGGCCGACCTGCTGGCACAGTGATCACAACGAGATGATGGCCGGGAAGCGGCAACTCCCCGGCCATCCAAACCCCAGCCGTTCCGTGAGGAACCTGCGTCAACAGTCACCGAGGGTCCATGTCATGGTACCTCGCAGGCTCACGTAACGGCGTTTTCCCGAAACCTGAAAGGGAGCCACCGTGGCTACTGCATACCCGGGGGAGTCGGCGCTCATCGCCCGCGACCTCGTCAAGACCTACCGCGCCGGACGAGGCAAGCCGCCCATCCGCGCACTCGACGGCCTCAGCTTCTCCGCTGAGACCGGAACCGTGTTCGGCCTTCTCGGCCCGAACGGAGCCGGCAAGTCCACCACGATCAAGATCCTCTCTACACTCGCTCGCGCCGACTCCGGAACCGGGATCGTCGCAGGCATCGACGTCGGACGGCATCCGGGGCGTGTGCGTCGATCCATCGGCTTCGTCGCCCAGAGGTCTGTCGCCGATCCGATGGACACAGGCACCGAGAACCTCGTTCTCGCCGGCCGGCTTCAGGGCCTCGGCGTCAAGGATGCCCGGGCGCGCGCATCCGAGCTGCTCGGCCGCTTCGGTCTGACCGAGCAGGCGGACCGCCAGGTGAAGACGTACTCCGGCGGTATGGCGCGCAAGCTCGACGTGGCCATCGGCCTCATGCATCGACCCGCGGTGCTCTTTCTCGACGAGCCGACCACGGGTCTCGACCCGGAGGCCCGTGCGGAGCTCTGGGCCGAGATCGAGCGCATGACCCAGGCGGAGAACATGACCGTGCTGCTGACGACGCACTATCTCGAGGAGGCCGACCGGCTGGCGAAGCGTCTCGCGATCGTCGATCACGGCACCATCGTGGCCGAGGGGACGCCGGAAGAGCTCAAGAACGGACTCCGCGGCGATGCTGTGATCGTCGAGCTGACCAGTGACGCCGACCCGTTCACCGCTCTGGCCGCGCTCGAACGGGTGGATGCTCTGCGCGAGGTCGGAGGAGACGGCCACACCCTGCGGGCGCGCGCGGACAACGGCGCGGGGACACTGCCGCTGGCACTCGCGGCACTCGACGCCGCGGGGATCTCCGTGGCGTCGGCCACCGTGGCACGACCGAGCCTGGACGACGTCTACCTGCGCCACACCGGCCGCACACTCGGCAAAGCACAAGAGACCTACGCACTGGAGAACGCATCATGACGACCATCGCTCCGGGAGCTCACGCTCCCGTACCCGCGCCTGTCCGCACTACCGCCGGCGCGACATTCCTCACACACACCGCGATCCTGACGGGAAGGCAGTTGCGTGCTGCGTGGCGGATGCCCGCCTTCCTGGTGATGAACCTCATCCAGCCGATCATCTGGCTGCTTCTGTTCGGTCAGCTCTTCAAGGCGGTCGTGCAGATCCCCGGGTTCGGCAACGGCCAGAGTTACCTCGAATTCCTCACACCGGGAATCGTGATGATGATGGCGCTGTTCGGCAGTGCCTGGTCGGGGACGGTCTACATCCAGGACATGCAACGGGGTGTGATGGACCGGTTCTTGACCTCGCCGACCAACCGTGCGGCGCTCATCGTGTCGACCCTGGTGTACCAGTCCATTCTCGCGATCTGTCAGTCGCTGGTGGTGCTGGGCATCGCGTTCTGGGCCGGAGCGCGTTTCGACGGCGGGCTCACGGGCATCCTTCTCCTGCTGCTCGCGGTCGTGCTTCTGACCGCGGTCTTCTGCTCGCTGTCGAACGCCGTAGCCCTGCTCGCCCGTGACCAGACCGCGCTGATCGGCATCTCGCAGATCATCACGCTTCCGCTCATGTTCCTCAGCTCGGCCATCATGAACACGAAGCTCTCACCGGAGTGGGTGCGGAACGTCGCAGCCTTCAACCCGTTCGAGTGGGCGGTCATCGTCGGACGGCAGGCGTTCAGTTCGTCACCCGACTGGGCTTCGCTCTGGGGTCACGTCGGTCTGCTGGCAGCGCTCACCGTCGTCATGGCCGCCTGGGCGACCAGCGCCTTCCGCGTGTACCAGGGGTCGGCCTGACGCGACCACCCACGCCGACCAGCCATCGACTCCCCACTTATGCGCCCGGATCGTGACTCTCGGCGTGCATAGGTTCGGAGTCGATGGCTGCGGTCGGCCTAGAACAGGTCGGGCGAGGGGGCGCTGGCGTGACGGATGGAGACATCCGCGTGCCGGTCGAAACGGTAGCCGACCCCGCGCACGGTGCGCACGATGTCCTCGTAGCGGCCGAGCTTGGCGCGCAGACGGCGAACGTGCACGTCGATCGTGCGCTCGTTGGGAACCTCGTCGTCGGCCGAGCCCCACAGCGAGGTGATCAGCTCGGCGCGCTCGATGGTGCGGCCCTCGCGCAGCACGAGGTACTGCAGGAGTTCGAACTCCTTGTACGTGAGCGCAGCGCTCTGGTTGTCGAGCAGCAGGCGCTTGCGCGAGATGTCAACGACGACGCCACCGGATGCGCGGTCCTCGTCCTCCTCGACAGCTCCGGCGTGACGGTGCTTGGCGATGGCGGCCGGGTCCTGCAGGGCGAGGCGCACCACATCCACATCGCGTCCGCCTGCACCCTCCGGTGCGAGAGCCACGGCCGCATACGTCTCGGCGGCGGGCGCGATCTCGGCGGTCAGGCGCTTGAGCGCTTCGACGATGCGCCCGAGGTCGGTGCCTGCGGCCGCTGCCTTGGCCTCGTCGATTCCGACGTAGAGAACGAATCCGCGGGCCTCGGTGCCGCTGGGCACGGCGCGGATCTGGGGTGCGGGCGTCGGAGCTGATCCTGCCTGCGTAGCCGGAACGGCAGCGGGCTGCACCGGCGAGACGGGTGCGGGGGAGAGGCGACGGGTGGGGACGAAGTCGGTGTCGACGGTTGCGAGAGACATGGGATGAAGTCCTTTGTGATGATGCTGTGAATCCGCTGCCGCCGATGTCGGCGTTCCCGTATGCGGTCGGTTCGTCCGACGCTGAGGAGGTGACGGGTTGCGAGGATTCGCGTGTGTGCTTGTGGCCTTCAGAAGCGGCCGGTGTGCGAATGCGTGAGTGTGGCGCATCCGGGAACCAAGGACCTGGCTCGACTCAGTGGGTCGGCGGCCGGTTGGTTCGGCGAAGGGTCGTCAGATTAGCGACACATTCGGCAACACATGACCGAGACGCTGCCGGGCATCATCATGCCGGCATCCCCAGGGGCCTCGAAGGAGGTCAGGGTGCGCGAGTAGTCAGTCATAACCGCAAGTAAAGCGAACAGTGACGCACCGTGTCAAATGATGACGTCATGTTACGGCGGCGTGTGCTTGCCTCCGCACGGGGCCGATCAGTGTCAGACGGTGCCGTACAGGCGGTCGCCGGCGTCGCCGAGACCAGGAACAATGTAGCCGTTCTCGTTGAGGTGATCGTCGAGCGCACCGAGCACGATCGTGACATCGCGACCCTCGGTCGCCTTCTCGAGTGCGGCGATACCCTCGGGCGCCGCGAGGATGCAGATCGCCGTCACATCCACCGCTCCCCGTTTGAAGAGGAAGTCGATGGCGGCACCGAGCGAACCGCCCGTGGCGAGCATCGGGTCGAGCACGAAGCACTGGCGATCGGAGAGATCGTCGGGCAGGCGTTCGGCGTAGGTGGTCGGCTCGAGTGTCTCCTCGTTGCGCACCATGCCGAGAAAACCGACCTCGGCGGTGGGCATCAGCTTCACCATTCCCTCGAGCATTCCGAGCCCGGCCCTCAGGATGGGGACGACGAGGGGCCGCGGCTCGCTGAGCGTGACGCCGACCGTCGTCGTGACGGGGGTCTCGATCTCCTGCGGCTCCACACGTACGGCACGGGTCGCCTCGTAGGCCAGAAGCGTGACCAGCTCCTCGGTGAGAGCGCGGAAAACCGGAGACGGGGTCTCCTTGTTGCGCAGCACCGTCAGCTTGTGGGTGATGAGGGGGTGGTCGGCAACGTGCACTCGCATAGGCTCAAGGCTACCGAACATATTCGTCTGGAGACCCCGCTTGAGCCTCGCCGTTCCCGCCGACTACTCCGAGTGGATGCGCCGTGCCATCGGCGACGCCCGGCTCGCGTTCGACACGGGCGACGTTCCTGTGGCCGCGCTCGTGATCGACGAGTCGGGGACGGTCATCGGAACCGGCCGCAACGAACGCGAGCTGCTGCACGATCCGACCGCCCACGCCGAGGTGCTCGCGCTTCGGCAGGCTGCTGCGACCCGCGACGACTGGCACCTCGAAGGGTGCACGCTCGTCGTCACGCTCGAACCGTGCGTCATGTGCGCCGGGGCGGTGCTCGCCGCCCGGGTTCCGCGGGTTGTGTTCGGCGCCTGGGACGAGAAGGCGGGAGCCGCTGGATCGGTGTACGATGTGCTCCGCGACAGACGGCTCAACCACCGCGTCGAGGTCTACGCGGGAGTGCTCGCCGAGGACTGCGCCGACCTGCTGCTCGACTTCTTCCGATCCAAGCGCTGACCGCTCTGGTCGGGCAGCTGCGAGAGCCACTCCGAGAACGCCCGGCGCGACGCCTCCTGCATCGCAGCCGAGTGCCGCTCGCTGTCGGCACGGAGAGCCTCGGCGTCCAGCGCGTGCCGGTCGAGTTCGTTGTAGCCGTCACTCACCCACTGCTCGTGCATCTCCGGCGTGACCTCGGGATGGAACTGCACAGCGAGAGTGTGCCGTCCGATCGCGAACGCCTCGTTCGAGTAGTCGGACGAACTTGCGAGCAGCGTCGCCGATTCCGGCAGCTCGAAGGTGTCGCCGTGCCACTCGACCACGGGAACACCGTCGAAGTGACGGATGGGGGAGTCCACCCCGGCCGCGGTCGGCTCGACGGTCCGGTAACCGATCTGCATGGTTTCACCCTTGTAGACGCGTTCGCCCAGCGCGCCGGCCATGAGCTGCGCCCCCAGGCACACTCCGAGCGTGGGGAGCTCCTCCGAGATCCTCTCGCGCAGCAGCTCCTGCTCCGCCGTCAGGAAGGGGAACTCCTCGGTCTCGTACGCGCCCATCTCGCCACCGAGCACGACCACCAGGTCGGCCTCTCTGTGGTCGAGTGCCGTCACATCCTCGGCCGTCACATCCACGACGCGCACGTCGTAGCCGTGATCGCGGAGCACCGGACCGATGTTGCCGAGATGAATGGTCGGATCGTGCTGCAGAACGAGGGCCGTGCGCGAGGCGCCGGCCCCCGCATCCCGCGCCGTCACTCCAGACCCTTGATGACGATCGCGTCGGTCGCCGGGTGCTTCTCGTTCGGATCGATCCACACGTCCGGCTCGATGTAGATGACGCGAGCGGCCGGAACGGCGGTACGGATGCGCCGCTCGACGATGTCGATGGATGCGGCGACCTCGGCGAGCCGGTACTCGCCCGGGAAGGCCAGCTTCGTTCCGACGAGCAGCTCATCCGGTCCCAGATACAGGGTCTTCATGTGGATGAGACGCTCCACCTCGGGACCGGCCATGATCGCGGCCTCGATCGCGGCGGTGTCCACATCGCTGGCGCCCTCGCCGACGAGCAGGCTCTTCGTCTCCATTCCGAGGATGATGGCGACCGCGATCAGCAGGAGTCCGATGAGGAGCGTGCCGATCGCATCCCATGTCCCGTCATGGGTGAGCACCGTCAGACCGACACCGATGAACGCGAACACCAGACCGGTGAGGGCGGCGACGTCCTCGAGCAGCACCACCGGCAGCTCAGGGGCCTTCGCGCGGCGGATGAACTGCGGCCAGCTCATGTTCTTCTTGTGCGGACGCGACTCGCGCACAGCCGTGCGAAGCGAGAACGACTCGAGTCCGATGGCGATCAGCAGCACCAGAACCGGCAGCCACCAGTTCTCCAACGGATGCGGATGCGACAGCTTCTCGATGCCCTCATAGAGCGAGAAGACGCCACCGACAGAGAACAGGATGATCGACACGACGAACGCATACACGTATCGCTCGCGGCCGTAACCGAACGGATGCTCGGTGTCGGCCTTCTTCTTGGCCTGCCGACCGCCGAGCAGCAGAAGCAGCTGGTTGCCGGAGTCGGCCAGCGAGTGCACACCCTCCGCGAGCATCGACGACGAACCGGAGAAGAACCACGCGATGAACTTGGTCAGCGCGATGCCCAGATTGGCGGCGAACGCCGCGATGATGGCCTTGGTTCCGCCGGATGCGCTCATGGCCACCATCCTAGGATGGCGGCATGAGCGACACGCAGAACGTCACACTCCCCACGATCGCCCTGCTGGGCGCCGGTTCCATGGGCCGTGCCATCCTCAGCGGACTGGTCGCCCCGGGCGTCACGGTCGAGGGAGGGATCCGCGTCACGAACCGTTCGGCGGCGAAGGCGGCGGAGCTGGCCGACCTCCCTGGCGTCAGCGCAGCAGCGACCGAGACCGACCCCGACGCCAACCGTGCCGCTGTCGACGGGGCCGAGATCGTGCTCGTGGCCGTCAAACCCGGGATGGTGACCGACCTGCTCCGCGAGATCGGCGCATCCCTCACCCCCGGAGCGGTCGTCGTGAGCGTCGTCGCCGGCGTGACCGTGTCGACGTTCGAATCCCTGCTGCCCGACAGTGTGTCGGTGGTGCGGTCGATGCCCAACACCCCCGCCGTGGTGCGCAAGGCCGTCACGGGGATCAGCGCCGGAACGCGCTCCGACGCGGACGACCTCGCACTCGTGCGCACCCTGTTCGAGACGGTCGGCGAGGTGGTGGAGGTGCCCGAATCGCAACTGGATGCGCTCAGCACGATCTCGGGATCGGGTCCGGCATACGTCTTCTACCTGATCGAGCAGCTGACCGCGGCCGCCGTCGACAAAGGCTTCACGCCGGAGCAGGCCGTGCAGCTGGTGAACGGCACCTTCCTGGGGGCATCCGAACTGCTGGTCAGCTCGGGCGAGGATCCGGCCGAGCTGCGTCGTCGCGTGACCAGCCCCGGCGGCACCACGCAGCAGGCTGTCACCGTGCTCGAGTCGGCCCACCTCGTCGACCTGTTCGTGCGCGCGACCGACGCCGCCCTCGCCCGCGCCCGCGAGCTCGCCGCCTCCTGACCCGCCC
>Ga0256911_1000404_pt1 | contig 13950 bp, 10 predicted proteins | sample MC6MC0764MT_FD_190197 | JGI IMG/M metagenome (GOLD analysis project Ga0256911, IMG submission 190197) | Metatranscriptome of enriched soil aggregate microbial communities from Iowa State University, Ames, United States - MC6-MC0764-MT... | ecosystem: Environmental > Terrestrial > Soil >...
CGCAAAACCACCATCCATGAACGACTTCTATGAAAAATTTAGGCAAAGAGAACAGTTTGACCAACATGCTGAAGCAATTGCTGATCATTTGGACAAACATTACAAATCTGAAGAGATTACCGTTTTCCATGAAATATTCTCTCCAGATATACATCTAGACGTTTATTTTGTACAATCAGAAAAACATAACTTTAATATCCTACTTACTTCCGGGATGAGCACTTTAGCTATGACCGTTCCCGCAGCTGTAGAAAATCCGCAATACTACCAATTTGCAGAGCTCATGTTGTTACTTCCAAAATTTGTAATATTTGGAAAAGTAACCGGAGATCATCCAAACGATTGGCTAATTTCGATGCTGAAAGAAACTGCTCGTTTTCCGCACCATTACGATACCTGGTTATCAATTGGGCATACACTGCAGGCCACCGCAGATATGGAATCTTACGCCGAAAATACCAATTATACGGGTGTGGTCATTTTGCCTTCAGTAACTTTTGATGAAGAATTTACATCTGTACAAACAGGAAAAAACCTAATTAACATCTATTCTGTTTTTCCATTGTATGCCGATGAAATGAACTACAAAATAGAAAATGGCTACAATGCATTGTTAGATAAATTGATTGAAAAAAACGCAAAAGAGATTTTCGATGAGAACAGGGCTAATCTACTAACCTGACTTTGATAATTAACTTTTAAAACCGATGCTGAAATAAATATAGCATAACGAACCGCCAAGTTACCGTCACCCTGAGTTTATTTCAGGGTCAGCGAACCAAGTAACTCTATAAATCAGTTAAATAATAACCTAGCCTAATTAAATGCAATGGATAAACGAATTGAGAAATTAAAGGAGATTAACATCATCCTCTCCAAGGCAATTTCAAAAAGTAATAAATTTTGGTTCGAACATGTTTTACCCTCGCAGTCATCAAGCCCTTTATTTGAGGAAGCTGAAAAAGAGCTAAACGCCATTTTAAGCGAATATCCAAACGATGCTAACTTTTGGCGAATGCTGAGCAACGTTAAAACCTACACCATGGATTACGCGGATGCCATCACAGCCTTGGAAAAAGCCATCGCTATAGAAAACAAACAGAAGGACAAAACCCAGCTGTTAGAGCTTTCTGCACATAAAGATGTCATCAAACCCAAGCCGAAAATCAAGAAAACCTTAAGCGAAGTTGCGAAAAGGGATTTGCCTTTTTTTAAATACCACCCAGAACCAACACTTACTGGTGCTTTCGAAACGGATACGGTTGTTACCTGCGATTGCTGTAAAAAACCTACCGACGTTTACTACACCGGCCCATTTTATGCCGTAGATGATATTGATGCGCTTTGCCCTTGGTGCATAGCTGATGGAAAAGCAGCCAAGAAATTTGAAGGAAGCTTTCAGGATGATGTTAGTGTTGATGCTGTTAACGACCAACAAAAACTAATCGAATTAACCGAACATACTCCGGGCTATAAAGGTTGGCAGCAAGAATATTGGTTGGCACATTGCAACGATTATTGTGCGTTTAAAGGCTACGTAGGTTGGCAAGAAATTGAACCATTACTAAACGAATTTGCAGATATTGAAACAGATTTAGCAAATGCTGGCGGATTAGCTCTAGCTGATTTACCGAAATATCTACAGAATAACGGCTCTTGTCAAGGCTATCTCTTTCAATGCACTTGCTGCAATAAATATAGGTTATATTACGATTTTGATTAGTCGATATGAAAACCAGTTTCAGAATATTAGCAGGCGCTTTAGCGCTTTTCGGTATCATCACATTAGCAACCTCAAGTTTACATTACAATGCAGACGGTGCCGACCAGTACGGTTTTCCATTTAACTTTTACACCAAAATAAGTGGTTACAATATAGAAACGCAACAGGGTGGTACCACTATAAACTTTGACTTTTTTGCGCTTCTTGGAGATTTATTTTTAGCCTTGGTTGTAAGCATGCTTGTTTACAAGATTACCACTAAGTATATCTCAAACACTACAAAACATAAACAGTAAATTCTGGTTCTTACATTAGCACATTACCAAAATCTAAATGAAAAAGATCTTATACCTCAGCTCTCTTCTGGCCCTAATTTTTTCGTTTTCAATGGCACAAACTACTAAAAGCGATATTCAATCTTATTTTAAAGGCAAATCGCTAAGCGAAGCAAAAGCTGTTCTAGTTAAGCAAAGTAAAGATTTAGAAAGCGTAATTAAACTTGCCTCCACCTCTATCAGCATCACACCAGGCAAGTCGAATGCTAGTGAAACTAAAACAACTGATAAGTTTGACAGTTCGCCAAAAAACCTAATTATTAAAAGTTTTAGCGAAGCATTAGCTGTGCTTTCTTTTAACCAAAAAGTGATTTACCCAAATACTGATTTAAATATACGTTACGGAATAGATGCTGTGGTTTATCGTGTTAAAGATTACGATGATTACAAGTTTCCCGCACCTACGCTAAAATTAAAAAGGGTTTATTATCAAGATGGCTCTACCGCTAATTTCGATAAAAAGGTTTATGGCCAAAGTGATGAAACCACAGATGAAATTAAAGGCACAAATTGGATTGACAGCCTTGCTTTAGAGGCGAGCTATCATTACCCAGAAGCTATGCCTGTAATTAATTTAAGTACCAACCGCCCACTGCAGCAATTAGCGTTTGGCAAAATACAGCTGGTTTCTTTGGAAGACGGTACTGCTGTTTTAAAAATATCGCCGGAGCTAAAAGATAAAATCTTAAAGGTAGAGGGGATCAACGCGGATGGCAAAGCTATAGACCAAAGTGGTTCTTCCTCGTCTAGCAATTCTTCTAATTATTCGGTAGCATTTTTAACGCAATACCTAAACGCCGGCAAAGCCGCCATAGAAAAAATTGACAAGGGCCACTACAAAAATACTGATGAACTAGCCGACGACCTTTATGATAAAATCCCAAAGGAAGACAAAGAAAAACCAGAAAATTTAGTAAATGCAACATACAGTTTCAGAGGGGACTTAAAGCAAATCAACATCTTCTTAAAGCCCGAAAAAAGCGCAGTCAACAACTATACGTTTACGATCAAAAACAAGGCAAATTATGTAGATGGCTTGGGTGTTGCCTATAACAAAAACAATATGGCTGGCATTTTAGACAAAGACGGCAAATGGATAGTGCAACCTAACCATAAAGAGCTATCCCATTATAAAGGTCCTTACTTTTTCGGAGAAGTTATGGAAGATGGCTATCGTTCTATTCTATGGTTAGATAAAACCAATAAAAAATTGATCCCTTTTAAATATCGTTTTTATAAAAATGATATCATGTTAGATAGGTATTATGCTATTGAAGATGGGGTAAACGGACCAAAAGGTTTGGTAGAAATTGCGACAAATAAAGTGGTAATTGAACCCACATTTAGTAACATTAGCGATAAAGGAAACTACATTGTGCTAACTAAGGATGAAATGAATACCATCATAAATAAAGATTTGAAAGAAGTTTTAGCAGTAAAGGGTTATAATTATAAGGTTCATGGCGATTTTATTTTTCATAGCAAACCTTATACCTCTGAAGAGAAATTTGCTGATTATATAACACTGAGTGATACGCAAGACATTTATAATGCAAAAGGTGAGAAAATAAATAAGGAACCTTATGTGGTAAGCAGCTATGACTTCTTTGGAATGGACAGCCTGCTATTGGTTAAAAATAAACTCGGCAAAAGGTTGTTTATCAACACCAAAGGCGATGTGGTGATAGATGGTTCTAAATATAAAGATGTAGAGCCTTTTTCTAATGGACTTGCGCCTGTAAGAAACCCGGATGGCAAATGGGGATACATCAATTCTAAGGGAGTTACGGTAATTCCCTTTATGTACAACGAAGCCAAGAACTTTTCTAAAATTAGCGCCATGGTTAGAACCGAAAATGGCTATCAATTAATTGACCATAACAATAAGCTAATTAAGAAATTTGATGAAGGTTTTTCGAGTTACAGCGTTAAAAAAGATGCCGAGAATTTGGAGTATAGAAATTATAACAGAAAAACTTATAACTCTAAAGGCGAAGTAGTGAAAGATTAACTAAGGCAGGTTTATAAAACACTGAGGGGTTTTGCGCTAGGGATTGTAAGGGTTTAGTACCGTTTTTCACGGTACCGAAGCAAAGCGCAGCCCTGCAAAGCCCGACCCTTGCGTAGCTTGGGAAGCGCCAAAATTAGTTGGCAGTACTAAGTTTTCAGTTTTAATATTCACTTTAGTCCTTGTTCTTTGTACCTTTCTCTTTAATCCAACTCAAATATGACATCCGCCTTAAAATAATAGCTTACGAAACCTTTACCTTAGTTCTTACGTTATGAGAGCGTGAGAGCGTGGAGCGCATTAATGGTTGAGCAGAGCGATATATGAAAGGTTATCAGTTTTCTAAATTTTTACCCAACGAAATGCCGAAAGGTGGTTTCGAGGAGTTGCTAAAGTTATTTACGCAATTATTGAACTACACCGCAGGCGATGCTGGCGAAGCTTTGGCTTGGATGAACGAGTTGGACAAGCAATACAAGTTTACCAATAATGAGTATGGCATGGGCGATTTTATGGATGACCTGAAAGAAAAAGGTTACATAAAGGAAGAAGGTGGTGAAACTAAAATTACTGCAAAAACAGAGCAAACCATTCGTAAATCGGCTTTAGAAGAAATTTTCGGAAAGCTAAAGAAAGCAGGTAAGGGAAATCACAACAGTAATATTTCTGGTATTGGAGAGGAGAAAAATGCCGATCGGAGGGAGTATTCTTTTGGCGATAGTTTGGACCAAATTGACATGACAGCATCTATCCAAAATGCACAAATAAACCACGGAATTGGCGATTTTACGTTAACAGACAGAGATTTAGAAGTAGAGGAGAAAGATTATAAAACCTTAACTTCTACGGTGCTGATGATTGACATTTCGCACTCGATGATTTTATACGGTGAAGACCGAATTACGCCAGCGAAGAAAACTGCCATGGCTTTAGCAGAGCTAATTAAAACCAAATACCCGAAAGATACTTTAGATATTGTGGTGTTTGGCAACGATGCTTGGCCAATAACCATTAAAGATTTGCCTTATTTACAGGTTGGCCCTTACCATACCAACACTTTTGCTGGTTTAGAATTAGCTGCTGATTTATTGCGTAGAAGAAAAACCCATAACAAGCAAATTTTTATGATTACCGATGGAAAGCCTACTTGCTTGAAAGAAAATGGCAGGTATTATAAAAACAGCATTGGCTTGGACAGAAAAGTAATAGGTAAAACCCTAAATATGGCAGCGCAGTGCAAGCGGTTAAACATTCCCATCACCACGTTTATGATTGCTAAAGATCCTTACCTACAACAGTTTGTAAGGCAATTTACCGAGATTAACGGCGGCAGGGCTTTTTATAGCTCGCTAAACGGTCTGGGCGAATACATTTTTGAAGATTACATTAAAAATAGAAGAAAAACAATAAGATAAAAGAACAAGGAGCAAGAAACGAGGATTAGGCAACTAATCTTTATTCTTTGCTCCTTTATCCTTACTCCAACATATGCAAGCAACAACACTAGGCGAACTTAAAGCCAGCAACTATACCTCATTAAGCGTTAAAGACGAGTTAAGAAAAAATTTAATTACGCAGCTTAAAGCAAAAGAACAAGGTTTCGAAGGAATTTTAGGTTACGAAGAAACGGTAATCCCTGAGTTACAAACTGCCATTTTATCTAGACACAATATATTGTTGCTCGGATTAAGGGGTCAGGCTAAAACAAGAATTGCCCGTTTGTTGGTGAACTTGCTAGATGAATACATTCCTTACGTGGCTGGCAGTGAAATTTTTGATGATCCGTTAAATCCAATTTCTTGGTTTGCTAAAAATGAAATTGCTACAAAAGGCGATGAAACTCCTATCTTATGGCAACACCGCAGCGAGCGCTATACCGAAAAATTAGCTACACCAGATGTTACAGTTGCCGATTTAATTGGCGACGTAGATCCGATAAAGGCTGCTACTTTAAAATTAACGTATAACGATGAGCGTGTAATCCATTTTGGTTTAATACCAAGGGCACACCGCAGCATTTTTGTAATTAACGAATTGCCCGATTTGCAAGCCCGTATCCAAGTAGCTTTGTTTAACATGTTACAGGAAAAAGACATTCAAATACGTGGTTTCAAATTACGCTTGCCTTTGGATATTCAATTCATGTTTACGGCAAATCCTGAGGATTATACCAACCGTGGCAGCATTGTAACCCCATTAAAAGATAGGATTGAAAGTCAGATTTTAACCCACTATCCAAAATCTATTGAGATATCTAGGAAGATTACTTTCCAAGAAGCTAAACTTACCGAAGAACAACGTAGAGACATTGAAGCCGATGGCTTGGTGAAAGATTTGGTAGAACAGTTGGCTTTCGAAGCTCGCAAAAGTGAATTCATTGATCAAAAATCTGGCGTTTCTGCTCGCTTAACTATTTCTGCTTACGAAAATTTGATTAGCAATGCAGAACGAAGAATGTTGATTAATGATGAAAAATCTACGTTTGTTCGTCTATCAGATTTGAGTGGCGTTATTCCAGCGGTAACAGGAAAAATTGAGTTAGTTTATGAAGGAGAATTGGAAGGTCCCGCTAAGGTTGCGCACACATTAATTGGCAAGGCGATTAAAACCCTGTTTGCTCGTTATTTTCCAGATCCAACTAGAGCAAAGAAAAGTAAAACTGCAAATCCGTATACCGCAATCACAGAATTTTTCACCGAAGGGAATACCATCAATATTGATGATAATTTGAATTTAGCCAATTATAAAAAGGAATTACTAAAAGTAAATGGGCTGGAGGATTTAGTAAAGAAATTTCATCCAAAACTAAGCGAAAACCAAACTTTGTTATTGATGGAGTTTGTGTTGCACGGCTTGGCCGAATTCTCACAATTGAGCAAAAACTATCTGAATAGCGGCTTCGGCTTCGCCGATATGTTTGAAAGTTTATTTAACGTAGATTTGGCAGATGACGATGAGGATTTTGGTTAGCTAATAATATCGTCATTTCGACTGGAGCACAATCAAATGGAGAAATCTTTGAACTTTTAACATCATTTCAGTTGACAAAAGATTTCTCCGAGAGGTTGAAATGACGGCGTACAACTGAAACAAATTCCTGAAATAAACATCTAACAAAAAACAATTTAAATTTAACCCCAAACATGGGAAGAACAGGATTTTTAACAATACTTTGTCTTGTAGTTATTCTATTAGACATTTACTGCTATAACGCGATCATCAGCGTTTTCAAAAATTGGAAACCTCGAACAAAGAAAATTTTCACTTACACTTGGTGGACCATCAACGCTCTTTTAATTATTGGTGTATTTTGTGCCATCTACCTCAATTTATTTTTATCAGCTAGAGCAGTTATTTTAGTTGCCTTTTTCTTAATTAGCACAGGAAAATTGGTCATGCTGCCATTTCTGTTAATTGATGATTTAAGGAGATTTGGCATTAAGTTCTTTAGGCTATTGAAGCGTAAACAACCCGCCGAAGCTGCAAAAGAAACGGTAGCAGGCGAACCTATCAGTCGCTCTTCTTTTTTAGTAAAAGCTGGTTTAATTGCTGGCGCCGTGCCTTTAAGCTCTTTAAGCTGGGGCATCATTTCGGGTGCTTACGATTATCAAATTAGACGTGTTAATTTGAAACTGCCAAATTTACCGAGAGCTTTCGATGGTATTACTTTGGCACAAATCACGGATATCCACTCTGGAAGTTTTTACAATAAAACCGCAGTAAAAGGTGGTGTAGATATGCTGATGGCCGAGAAACCAGATTTAGTTTTCTTTACTGGAGATTTGGTGAACAACCTTACCAGCGAACTCAAAGATTATCAAGATATTTTTAGTAAAGTAACCGCACCACTGGGCGTGTATTCTGTATTGGGCAACCATGATTACGGCGATTATCATTTTGGTAAAGAAACTTCACCTGCAAAGGTGAAAAATCTACAAGATATGATAGCTTCTCATAAAATTATGGGCTGGGATTTATTGATGAACGAACATAGACGCATCAAAGTTGGCGGTGAAGAAATTGGAGTTTTAGGCATTGAGAATTGGGGAATGGGCCGTTTCCCTAAATATGGAAAAATGGAATTGGCTCATCAAAAAACCGAAGATCTGCCTGTTAAATTGCTGTTATCTCACGACCCGACACACTGGCGTGGAGAGGTTTTAGAAAAGTACAAAGATATAGATGTAGCTTTCGCTGGCCACACTCACGGTATGCAGTTTGGCGTAAGGTTAAAAGAAACCCAGTGGAGCCCTGTTCAATACATTTATAAAGAATGGGCAGGTTTGTATAAAGAACAACAGCAACAATTATACGTTAACGTCGGTTATGGCTTTTTAGGTTACCCAGGTCGTGTTGGTATTTTGCCAGAAATCACGATATTTACGTTAAGCAGAAGCTAAGTTGCAGGTTGAAAGTTAAAAGTTACAGGTTTGGATTCATAACTCGTAGCTCAAAACCCGCAACCCATAACCTGTAACTCGCAAACAATAAATGTTAAAAAAACTAGGTTCATCCATTCTTGATTTTCTACTGTTTAGCAATTTGTTTATTGCGATTTGTGCAGTTGCACAAGGTTTGGTTACCTATCATTTATTAAAGACAGAACCCAGTAAATATGTGTTGGCGTTCGTGTTCTTTTCAACTTTGCTAGTGTACAACCTTAGCATGTTATTAGCCAAACCAAAAGAACCGCAGAAATCCCCTTTTAAACGAGTACGATGGATTTTCTCTCATCATAGACTAACGATATCGATTACACTAATCGCAGCGCTCTGCATTATCCCTTTGGGCTTATTATATCTTAGTTTTGAAGGCAAGATACTTATGGCATTTATCGGCATCATCTCTATTGCTTACAATTTACCATTCCTTAGTATCAACAATAAAAAAATAGGCTTACGGAATATTCCCGGCATTAAACTTTTTTTAATCTCTTTTGTTTGGGCAACGAGCTGTGTGTTACTGCCCATTGTAGAATTAGAAAGTACACACCAAATTAATGTACCACTCAGCGAAACCGTATTATTGGTAGCTAAAAGATTTCTATTCATTTGTGCCATTACCATTCCTTTTGACATTAGAGATTTGTTTCAAGATAAACTCTACGAATTAAAAACTATTCCGGTAATGCTAGGCGAAAAAAAAAGCCTGGATTTTCTGCCAGGCTTTGTTAGCAATCTGCTTATTGCTCCTTATTTTGTTTACAAAAACTATCAATCTAGATGTGATTGCTTTAGCATCAACTTTGCTGCTAACAGGCTGGCTCATTTTTAAGTCTAATATTAAAAGAAACGAATATTATTATTTCTTCTACTTAGACGGAACCATGTTATTGCAATATGTGATGTTGGTACTTTTTGGTTGGTTAGGAACATTTATTTAAAAAACATTTCTAATTATTTAAGCAGACCCTGAAATAACTTCAGGGTGAAGTTACAAGTACGCTTCGTGATGCTAATTTTTTCAGCATCAGCCAACGCGAAGTATACAAACCTAAGCCACTACATTAAATCGATAACCAACACCTCTCACTGTTTGCAACAACTGTGGATTATCTGGATTAACTTCGATTTTCTTGCGTAAACGTACAATGTGCATATCTAATGTACGAGTGTTTACATCAGAATTGTAGCCCCAAACTTCCAACATTAAATCTTCTCTGCTAATTACCTGATTAGGATTGCGCAAGAAATACAACAAAATCCTGTTCTCCAAAATGGTCAACTCAATCTTTTTGCCATCACGGAACAACGTATGAATATTTGGATGATGCTCCATGTTACCAAAACGATGGATTTCTGACTTATCGCTGTTCAGCAAAAACTTTACTTTGCTTTCTAGCATCGCCACCAAAACATCCATACCAAAAGGCTTGGTCACATAATCAGAAGCACCAAACTGGTAAGCATCAATTTTATCTACATCCTGTGCTTTTGCAGTCATCATAATCACCAACCCTTCAAAACCTTGCTTGCGAACTTCCTCACAAACTTCAGAGCCCTCTTTACCCGGCAACATCCAGTCTAACAATACAATATCTGGCTTTTCAGAAGTAATGGTTTCTATCGCGGCTATACCATCGCTTTCTTCCAACACTTGATAACCTTCATTTTTTAAACGCATTACGGTTAAGAAACGTAGATTTTCATCATCCTCAACAACTAATATTTTAATATCTTTTGACATAAGTTTTAAATTTTAAATGAGTGAATGAATGATTGAATTAAAAACCGGGTTAAAATTATTGACGGTTATTCAATCATTCAAAATTCTATCATTGTGTATATGGTAAAACAATTTTAAATTCTGTGCCTTTATTTACAACGCTTCGAACGGTAATTTCGCCTTTCATAAAATTAACAAGTTCCTTACAAAAAGCCAAACCTAAACCCACGCTTCCTGCTTGGTTATACTGATTTTGTATACGATAAAACTTCTTAAAGATATTATTTAATTCTGAAGCTGGAATACCGATACCTGCATCTTTAAAGCGTAAAACAACTCTATCTTTAATTAACCTTGCAGTAATGTGTAACTGCTTTTTGTTAGGAGGTGAATACTTGTAGGCGTTCTCAGCCAAATTATCGAACAAACTGCCTAACAAAACGGGGTCGGTTACAAAGTGAGTTAAGTCGGTTACTTCATAAGTTAACTTAAAATCCGGATGCTTTAACTGATGAACATCAATGGTACTTTCTATAAACTCCACAATGTCTATCCTATCCTCATTTAACTTAATGGCTTTATTTTCAATTTGTGTAAATGCCAACAGTTTGTTCATTAACCCATTCAGTTTATCAGCCTCTTCATCTAATATTTTACCATAAAGTTTCTGCTCCCTTTCCGAAATACTAGCAGCACTTTTGATATTGTTTCCTGCAATCTTAATGACACTTACAGGCGTTTTAAATTCATGCGTTAAATTGGTAATAAAATCATACTGTAGCTTAAACATTTTATGATTGATGTTCAAGTTTCGATAAATTAAAAAAGCCACCAAAAGCAGCAAACCATAAAAAATTAATATCAGCGCTGCAATAGGAAAAAAGTAGCTAAAAATCTCCTTTTTAATAAATGATTTGGCAGAGATGAAGTACAATTTATATGCAGAGAAAGGGCCGCCCAAAGTAATTTCCCCAGTTACATATTCTGATGAGGTTTCAAGCGGATCATAAGTTACAGGTTCGATGCGTACTGATTGGTAAAGCAATGGTCTGTTGTTCTTAATCTTGATTTTTAAAGGATCTAGCTCAAAAGAAAGCATATCCTGTTGGTAGATAGGCTCAGATAATAACTTTTCAGTAATCATCTGCTTATAAACTTTCAAATCTTCGAAACGCGGAATATTAAAGTAGTCTATTCTATTAGGTTTGATATTCGAGAAATTGCTAAACAGATCTTCCTGCGTAGGCATCCTGGTAGTATCCAGCTTGTGAACAAAGGTATAAAGCTTCAGCGCCAGCTCATTAAAATTCTCTAACGTAGTATTAGTTGGAATAGAATTATTGCCAAAAATCTTCACAGAGTCTGTTGGAATATACGTACCAAATTGGTAAACGCTTTTCATACCAACAGAGAAATTTCCCACGTTCAATCCGTTTTCTTCATACCTTTCGTTACGAACTTGAGCATCAAAGAAAACCACTCTTTTTACGAAAGGATATTTAAGTAAAATGGTATCAACAAATTTAGAAGCCGTGGCAGAGTCTAAATAGCCATTATAATAAGAAATTTCTGGGAGCTTGTTGAGGAAGAAATCGTTATATGGTTTAATGCTTTCTTCCAATACGTTCGTTTTTGCAGATACAAAATCGCCTTCTATTTTCTTTTTACTGAAATTAAAGGCTAAAAAAAGCGATAGAATGAAAAGCACAGAAATTAGCCCAATAAAGGTAGCAATTAGGGGGAAATTCTTGCGATAACCACTTTTCTTAATGGATTCCATCGGCATAACTTAACGCTTCCTCAAATTATCTTGCAAGAAAAGTTCTAAAGCTGCATAAGATTTTTTCCTAGCTTCTTCCCTGTTTAAAACCGTTTTATTGTCTTCCTTTTCTAAATAGGTTACTGGAACATTTTGCTTTTTTAATTCTTTAACAAATTGCACCGCATCGTTTCCGTTGATACGTGGATCTTTAGAATTCTGAGTGATAAAGACTGGAATTTTTACCTTATCCGCATGGAAAACGGCAGAAGCTTGTCTCATATATTCTGCGTCTTTATCTGGATTACCTACAATTTCATAAAACATCTGTAAGTTAGACGTTAAAAATGGTGGTATTGTTTTTAAATAGCTGAAAAGGTTTAACACACCAGCGCTAGAACCTGCACATTTATACATTTTAGGGTTACTAACTGCGCTATTTATCGCAATTAGGCCGCCAAAACCATAACCATAAATAGCAACGCGTTGTGGGTCGGCAATTTTTTGGTCAATTAACCACTGCACGCCAGCATCTACATCTTGTTGTATTTTTAAGCCCCATTCTTTAAAACCAGCGGCATAAAATTCTTTACCATAACCTGTAGAACCTCTGTAATTTACTTGAAGCACGGCATAGCCTCTATTCGCTAGAAATTGCACATCAGAATTAAAACCCCAGCTATTACGCTGTCCGGGGCCATTGTGTGGCATAACTACAACAGGTAAGTTTTTTGCTTCTAAACCTAGAGGTAGGGTTAAATAACCATTAATCTTAAAACCATCAGCAGTGTGATAACTGATAGGTTTCATCTCACACATCTCGTCTTCTTTTATCGATGGGTTTATGTCGCTTAACTTCTTTAAATAATTATTCTCTGCATAGTACAAGTAATAAGAACCCGGACTACGATCGGTAAAGGTTCTAACAATAAAATGCTGTTCGTTTTTGTCGTGGTGAATAATTCTAGACTCTGCATCCGGAATTAATTTCTCCAAATTTTGATAGAGTGTCTTTGCGTCTTCTTCTAGGTAATGCTTCTCCTTTTTCCAGGTTTCGTAAACTACAAAGTCCATTTTACCACGACGCTTTGAATATTGCGCCTCTACTACATTTAAAGTATCGTTAGCGAAAAGTGTATTTTTCTCCTTACCAGTAATGCAATCTATCTCTACCAAAGCATTTTTATCTCTGTCTACGTTAGAAATTGCATAAATGATATTAGGTTTACTTTCAGAAAAAGCAACTGGCCAAAGTGTAGTTTTAAAATTGTTGGTTATGATTTTTTGGAAAGGTTTTCCTTCATTTTCACGATACCAAACCGATTCGTTTACACCATCGGTAGAAATTGCCATGCGTAATTTACCCTTGCTATCTGTTAGCCAATCGGTAAAATTACCTGGGTTTTTGGCAGCAATTAGCATTTGTCCGTTTCTCACATTTAAGCGGTAAACATCAAACACTGTAGAGTCTCTTCTATTACTACTTACCAATAGAAATTTATCGTCTATCAACTGGTCTTCTAGCAAGCGCACCTTGCTCTTATCATCAGCATTTAAAAGACGTTCTTCGGTACCATTTTTATTTACGATGTATAAGTCAGTTTGAAATCTGCTACCTTCTTTTTCCTTGTAGTAAATCAATTCATCGTTACTTACCCAACAGTAGAAATTGATATTACGTTCTTCTTGCTTAGAAACTTCGGTAATATTTCCTTGCTCTAAATCTTCTACAACTAAATGCTGTTTTTTATCTTTTAGCGTAAGGTACGAGAGATATTTGCCATTTGGCGATAAGCGATAAATTGCTCTGTCTTGCGTTTTGAAAAAATCGTTAACAGGTATCTCCCTCACCTGCTTTTCTTGCTTACAAGCGAAAAGTGCCACCACTACAAACAACCATACATATTTTCTCACTGCAATTATCATATCACAAAATTACACAACACTATTGCGGCTAAAC
>Ga0256911_1000408_pt1 | contig 13892 bp, 10 predicted proteins | sample MC6MC0764MT_FD_190197 | JGI IMG/M metagenome (GOLD analysis project Ga0256911, IMG submission 190197) | Metatranscriptome of enriched soil aggregate microbial communities from Iowa State University, Ames, United States - MC6-MC0764-MT... | ecosystem: Environmental > Terrestrial > Soil >...
CCGGTTCCCAGGGCGGGGAGTGTTCCTCTTCCTGGTGATCGTGACGCAGATGCTGCAGCCGACCGTTCTCGCCACGGGTCTCTTCAAGGAGATGGTCGCGCTCGGTCTCAACGACACGTGGCTGGCGATGATCCTCATCAACGCGGCGTTCAACCTCGCGTTCGCCATCTGGATCATGCACAACTTCTTCGCCGGCGTTCCCAAGGAGGTCGATGAGGCCGCCCAGCTGGACGGCGCGGGAAAGTGGACGGTGCTCTTCCGGGTGCAGCTTCCGCTCGTGTGGCCGGGCATCGTGACCGCCATCATCTACACGTTCGTGGCGTCGTGGAACGAGTTCGCGGCGAGCCTGGTGATCCTGTCGACGGATGCGAACCAACCGCTTTCGGTGGCGCTCACCAAGTTCGTGGGTCAATACGACGCCGCCTGGCAGTACGTGTTCGCGGTGTCCGTCGTGGCCATCATCCCGGTGGTCGTGCTGTTCATGCTCATCGAGAAGCGGCTTGTCGGCGGTCTCACGCAGGGCAGCGTCAAGTAAGCCCGCATCCACCCACTCCGTTTCGAGCCGGCCCAGGCGTACTATTCCGCTGGGCAGAACGGAAAACGTACAGGGCCGGCTTGGCAGACTGGGTGCATGGGTGTGAGCGGACGAATCGACGTGCTCGTCGACCAGACGACGACGGCGGTCACCCGACTCCGGTTCGCCGGTCGCGACTACCGCTGGTGGGTCGTCGTGCTCGTGGTGTACGCCGGTTCTCGCGTCTTCACGACGACCCTCATGCTGACCCTCTTCGCGGCGGCCACGGCCGGTGACTGGCATTTCGCCAGCTCGCGCGCGAATCCGACGTTCTTTACCTTCTCCGGCTCGTGGGATGCGTCGTACTACTGGCGCATAGCCGAGCACGGGTATCCGACGTCGATCCCCACCGACGGCGCGGGTGACGTTCAGCAGAACGCGTGGGCGTTCCTGCCGGTGTTCCCGTGGATCGTGCGCGGTCTCACCTTCGTCACGGGGCTGGGGTTCTATCCGGCCGGGGTCATCGTCGCTACGGTGTTCGGTGCGGCCGCCACACTCGTGCTCTACCGGCTCGTCGCATCCCGTGCCGGTTCGACGAGCGGTCTCTGGGCCGCGGTGCTCTTCTCGTTCGGGCCGCTCTCGTTCGTGCTGCAGGTCGCCTACGCCGAGAGCCTCTTCTTCTTCCTCATGTTCGCCGCGCTCTGGGCGATGATCGCCAAACGGTACTGGTGGACCATCCCGCTGGGAGTCGCTGCGGCGTTCACGAAGCCCGGGGAGCTGGCGCTGCCCCTTGCGCTCGGCGTGATCCTGGTCGTCCGCCTCGTGCGGCACAGGCGGAAGACCGAACGACTGCCGCGGCGGGATGCTCTCGCCATCATCGTGGCCGGAGCTGTGACCGCTGCGGCCGGGGTCGCCTGGCCGGTGATCGCATCGGTGGTCACCGGGTTCCCTGACGCATACCTCCGCACGGAGCTCTCGTGGTGGACGGGGTTCGTCGGTCACGTGTCATTCATCCCGCTGACGCCGTGGTTCATCTTCACCTGGACCTATGCCGGTGTCGTCGGCACACTTCTGGTACTCGCGGTGCTGACGGGATTCGTCTGGATGCTGACCCGGCCATCGGTGCGAGCGCTCGGTGCCGAGATCATCGTGTTCTCGGCCAGCTACGCGCTCTACCTCTTCGCGGTCTTCCTCCCGCAGCAGAGCCTGTTCCGTCTCCTCATGCCGCTCGCACCGCTCACCGGAGCGGCCGGGCTAACTCACAACCGGCGCGCACGCATGATCGCGCTCGTCTGCGGCATCGTTCTTCAGCCGGTCGCGCTCATCCTGCTCTGGTTCCTCGGCTACCCCTGAATCGCGCTCGCCGCGGTCAGGCGCGCACGCTCTCGCGCCACGGGATCTCCGGAACGCGCCGGAACTCGGTGCCCGCCGCCGACCAGTGCTCGCCGAGCGCGGCCAACCGGCCCGCGAACCCGTCGAAGTCACGAGCGGCCTCGACGGGCTCGGTGTCGGCGGGCGCTGTCGACCAGCCGACCTCGGCCACCGCTGCAAGGCGAGGGAACACCATCCGCTCGACCTCGCCGATCGTCGCGATCGTCTCGGTCCACACGGGCGCCTCGACGCCCAGGATGTGCGCATCCCCGAGACTAGGCACGATGCGCGACGGATCCCACAGGTAAGCGTCGCGGATGGTCGTCGGACCGTCGGCCCAGTCCTGGCCGATGGCGTCGCCCTCGTCGTAGACGATGTCGAGGTAGACGGCGTTCGAGGGCGACATGATCACTGCGCCGCCCTGTCGGACGAACGACAGGGCCTCGTCGGCCGACGAACCGCGCGGCACCGTGAAGTCCCAATACTGGCCGACCGTGCCCTCGGGGAGATCGGCGCTCTTGCCCATCTCGTGCCAGCCCGCCGGGGTCTTGCCGTGGGAGGCGACGATGGCGGTGGCCTTGGCGATGAAGCGGAGGAAGTCGTCCGCCGACGTGCTCAAGCACTCGTCCCCTCCGATGTGGAGGTAGGGGCCGGGGGTGAGCGATGCGACCTCTCGAATGACGTCGTCGATGAAGCGGTCGGTGGTCTCGTCGTCGACGAGCAGTGTGCTGAACCCGACATTCGAGCCGGTGTACAGAGCGGGTGCGACACCGGATGCGTTGAGCTCCGGATACGACGCGAGTGCAGCATTCGTGTGCCCGGGCATGTCCAGCTCCGGAACGATCGTCACGAACCGGTCGGCCGCGTACTCGACGATGCTGCGGAACTCGTCGTGCGTATAGAAGCCGCCCGCACTCCCGTCGCTGCCCGTCGAAGCACCATGGGCGGTCAGTTCGGGCCAGCTCTCGATGTGGATGCGCCAGCCCTGGTCGTCGGTCAGGTGCAGGTGCAGGTGGTTGACCTTGAGCAGCACGATCGCGTCGATGAAGCGCTTGACCTCATCCGGTGCGAAGAAATGGCGGGCAACGTCGAGCATCGCGCCGCGGTATCCGAATCGCGGATGATCGCGCACGATCAGCGGACGGATCGTCAGCAGATCGGAGGCGCATTCCACGGGGATGAGCTGTCGAAGGCTCTGCACACCCCAGAACGCGCCCGCAGCGCTGGCGGCGCCGATGCGCACCCCCTCTGCGGTGACCGCGAGGCTGTAGCCCTCCGCTCGATCGGCCTCCGACGTCTCATCGTCGGCGATCACGATCGCGATGTCTCCGTGCGCAGGGGGTTCGTGCACCACCGCGAGGTCGCGTCGACAATCCGAGGCGAGCTCTGCGACGAGGAGATCGGCGACGTGTGCCGCCCCGACACCGGCGACGCTCACGCGCGCTCCCGGTGCGAGCACGAACGGTGCGCCCTCCAGCGACTCGGCGTCGACGGGACGCGGAATGATGGGCAGAATCTCGCTTGCGGACACGCGTTCTCCTTCTGCTGGGTGACAGCTCGGGGTAGCGGCCGACGCTGCCCGCCCGCGGGACGACCACCAGCGAGTATTGCAGGAGCCCTAACTAATAGGCAAGAGCGGGATCTAACAGGCAAGAGCGGAATGGCATGGCTGCCTTTGCTATGCTGGGCGGCGTCGCGACTGGCGCTCAAATGGTCACCATTGGGGAGCGACACGTTCCTTGAATTAGTGGGGTGGATTCGGCCGCGCGCCTGGGTCGATAGCAAGTTCCATCCCTGTCATTAAGGAGCCAGTTTTGACTGACGCACTTCCCTCCACGTTCACGGCGCCGCTCGCCGAGGTCGATCCCGAGATCGCCGAGGTGCTGCAGCTCGAGCTCGGTCGTCAGCGCGACTACCTCGAGATGATCGCCTCCGAGAACTTCGTGCCGCGTGCCGTTCTCGAATCCGTCGGCTCCGTGCTCACGAACAAGTACGCGGAAGGCTACCCGGGACGCCGCTACTACGGTGGCTGCGAATACGTCGACATCGCGGAGCAGCTGGCGATCGATCGGGCCAAGAGCCTGTTCGGCGCCGAGTACGCGAACGTGCAGCCGCACTCCGGAGCCACCGCGAACGCCGCCGTCCTGTCGGCCATCGCCACTCCCGGCGACACCATCCTGGGTCTCGAGCTCGCTCACGGCGGCCACCTCACCCACGGAATGAAGCTCAACTTCTCCGGCAAGCTCTACAACGCGGTCTCGTACGGCGTCGACCCCGAGACCTTCCTCGTCGACATGAACGTCGTCCGCGACAAGGCGATCGAGCACAAGCCGCAGGTGATCATCGCCGGATGGTCGGCGTACCCGCGTCACCTGGACTTCGCCGCCTTCCGTGCGATCGCGGACGAGGTGGGCGCAAAGCTCTGGGTCGACATGGCCCACTTCGCCGGACTCGTGGCGGCGGGACTGCATCCGTCGCCCGTCCCCTTCGCCGATGTCGTGAGCTCGACCGTTCACAAGACCATCGGTGGACCGCGTTCCGGGTTCATCGTCGCGCGCGACACCGAGTTCGCCAAGAAGCTCAACTCGAACGTGTTCCCCGGCCAGCAGGGCGGACCGCTCATGCACGTCATCGCCGCCAAGGCGACCGCGTTCAAGCTGGCGGCGACACCGGAGTTCCGCGACCGTCAGGAGCGCACCATCCGGGGCGCCCAGATCCTCGCCGACCGACTCACCGCTGACGACTCCCGTGCCGGCGGAGTGGACGTGCTCACCGGCGGCACCGATGTGCACCTGGTGCTCGCCGACCTGCGCAACTCGCAGCTCGACGGACAGCAGGCCGAGGACGTGCTGCACGAGGTCGGCATCACGGTGAACCGCAACGCCGTGCCGTTCGACCCCCGTCCGCCGATGGTCACCTCGGGTCTGCGGATCGGAACGCCGGCACTGGCGACGCGCGGTTTCGGCGATGCCGAGTTCGCCGAGGTCGCTGAGATCATCGCCGCCGCACTTCAGCCCGGAGCCGACACCGTAGCACTGCGCTCCCGCGTCGCGGTGCTCACCCAGGCGTTCCCGCTCTACCCCGGTCTGACCCCGTCCGGTCAGGACGCCTTCCCGGTCGAGCTTCCCTCGTCCATCTGACCTCCCGTCCGGCCCCCTGCCATCGACTCCGGGCACAATGCTCCTCGCGCGCCGCGAGAAGAGCATTCTGACTGGACTCGATCGCGTGAATTCTGAAGGAGAGACATGACCGCACAGATTCTGGACGGCAAGAAGACGGCGAGCGAGATCAAGGCCGAACTCAAGGTCCGGGTGGATGCGCTGCGCGAGCAGGGCGTCGTGCCCGGCCTGGGCACCGTGCTGGTGGGCGACGACCCCGGTTCGCAGTGGTACGTCGCGGGCAAGCACCGCGACTGCGCCGAGGTCGGCATCTCGTCGATCCGACGCGACCTGCCCGCTGACATCTCGCAGGCGGAGCTCGAAGCGGTGGTCGAAGACCTCAACTCCGATCCCGACTGCACGGGTTTCATCGTGCAGCTGCCACTGCCGCCACACCTCGACACGGATGCGATCCTCGAGCTGGTGGATCCGGCGAAGGATGCGGACGGGCTGCATCCGACGAACCTCGGTCGACTCATGCTCAACGTGAACCGGCCGATCACGACGCCGCTGCCGTGCACTCCGCGCGGCGTGATCGAGCTCATGCAGCGTCACGGCATCGACCTGAACGGCAAGGATGTGGTGGTGGTCGGCCGCGGAGTCACGGTCGGCCGTGCCATCGGCTCGCTCCTGACGCGGCGCGAGATCAACGCGACGGTCACCCTGACACACACCGGGACGGTCGGTCTGGATGCGCACCTGCGCCGTGCCGATGTCATCGTGGCGGCGGCGGGGGTGGCCGGCCTGGTCACCGCTGACAACGTCAAGCCGGGAGCCGTGGTTCTCGATGTGGGTGTCAGCAGGATCGAGGACCCCGTGACGGGTAAGAGCCGGGTGGCGGGCGACGTGGCAGACGATGTCGCCGAGGTCGCATCCTGGGTGTCGCCGAACCCGGGCGGCGTCGGACCGATGACACGTGCCCTGCTTCTGCAGAACGTCGTCGAATCGGCTGAGCGGTCTTTGGCGGAGTAGCACCCGGCACCGGGCTCACGGGTGCCGGCATCGATGGGAGGAGACGGGATGAGCGATACGGATACGAGTGAAGCGGCCGAGCGCAGTCATGCGGGCGTCGAGCGTGTGAAGGATGCGCTTCGCGGCCACGGCCTCGAACCGCGGGTGCGCTGGTTCGAGTCGGCGACCCCGACAGCGGTCTCCGCTGCCGCCGAGCTCGGGATCGAGGTCGGTGCGATCGCGAACTCGCTCGTGTTCACGATCGACGGCGAACCGCTCCTCGTCATGACCTCCGGTTCGCATCGTGTCGACACCGCGTTTCTCGGCGAACGGCTCGGCGGCCGCATCCGCCGAGCCGACGCCGACACCGTCAAGGCGGCCACCGGTCAGACCATCGGGGGTGTCGCGCCTCTCGGGCACCCGTCTCCGATCCGTACGGTCGTGGATGTGGCGCTCGCCGACTATCCGGAGGTCTGGGCGGCCGCAGGGCACGCGCACACGGTCTTCCCGACCACGTTCGACGAGCTCGTGCGCATCACCGGCGGCGAGCCGGGTCCGGTGGTGCCGACATCCGTCTGACCCGACCCTGGAGCCGCTGCGCGAACTCAGGTCTCGTCGACGACGATGAAGCGGTCGCGCACGACGCGCGGACCGGGTTCGTCGAGCGCTGCGCGGACCTCGTCGAGGATCTCCGGCGGCAGAGCTAGCGGTGCCTCGTCGGGCTGGTCGACCGTTCCGGGCGGGTAGTCGACCCCCGCCGCGTTCGACATCTCCACGTGGGCGCCGAGCAGAGTGCGCACAGGGGCGGGCGAAGCATCCCGGAACCGGATGAGCCTGTCGATCGAGCGCACGAATTCGCCGCGATCGCGAATGTACAGATTGCAGGGGCCCACCGTGTCCCCGGTGAACATGATGCCCGAAGCCCGGTCGAAGAAGACGACGGCTGACGGCTCGTGACCGGGAGCGGCGATGGCGTCGAGGATGCGTCCGCCGAGGTCGAGCTCGACCGCCTCGTCGGGCCAGGACCGGAATCCGAAGAGCGAGATGACCTCGGCCGGCGTGTGTCCGACGACCACCGTTCCGGGCCTGTCGGCGACCAGCCTGTCGCCTGCGACATGGTCGCCGTGCGCGTGCGTGTGCGCGACGATCAGCTCGTACGGACGCGCGTACAGGGCAGGATTGCGGCGAAGCCAGCGGTCGACGAGCTGATCGACCGTGCCGCGCAGCGGAAAGACCGACTCCTCCGAGGTCGCACCCGTGTCGAGGAGCAGGGCACGATCCCGGCCGAACAACAGAAAGAGGAACGGCGCCTCCCAGTGCGAGGCCTTCGGTTGACGGATTTGAGCGGTGTCGTCGTCGAGCCAGGTCACTTCAGCGGCGGTCATGCCTCAATTCTCGCGCTTCGCACCCTCCGACGGTGAGACGGTGAACACATCCGGCTGGCCGAATCCGTTCTCCGCGAATGCGCCGTCGATGGCGACGAGCACGCGCGACAGGGCGTCGCTCGGCACGAGCGCGATGGCGGAGCCGCCGAAGCCCCCGCCGGTCATGCGCGCACCGATGGCTCCGTTCGCCTGCGCGGTCTCCACGGCCAGGTCGAGTTCGGGTACGGAGATCTCGAAGTCGTCGCGCATGGAACGGTGCGAGGCATCGAGGAGCTCGCCGATCGCGGCCGGCCCCTGCTCGCGGAGAAGGCGCACGGTGTCGAGAACGCGCTGGTCTTCGGTGACGACGTGACGCACACGTCGGAACGTCACGTCGTCGAGCACCTCACGCGCGCGGTCGAGGTCGTCGACGCTCACGTCGCGCAGCGATTCGACGCCGAGGATGCGCGCGCCTTTCTCACACGATGCCCGCCGTTCCGCGTACCCGCCGGTGGCATGGGCGTGCGTCACACCGGTGTCGATGATCAGCACCTCGAGCCCGGCGGCCTCGAGACCGAGGGGGACGACTTCGGAGTGCAGCGACCGGCAGTCGAGGAAGACGGCGGAATCAGTCTCACCGAGCAGTGACGCCGACTGGTCCATGATGCCGGTGGGCGCACCGACCGCTACGTTCTCGGCGCGTTGTCCGACGCGCGCGAGCGTCGGGCGGTCCAGCCCGAGACGCCAGACGTCGTTGAGCGCCACCGCGACCGCGCATTCGATCGCTGCGGACGAGGACAGGCCGGCGCCGACCGGCACGTTCGAGTCGATGAGGATGTCGAAGCCGGGGACCGCATCCAGATCGACGCCGAACTCGGTGAGCGCCCACGCGAGTCCGAGCGGGTAGGCGGACCAGCCGTGCAGGGCGTCGGGTGTCAGGTCGGAGAGATCGATCTCGACCAGCTCGTCGGCGAACGAGCTGCCGACCCTGGCCTTGCGGTCGTCGCGCAGACCGAGTGCGACCACCGTGCGGCGGTTGATGGCGAACGGAAGCACGAAGCCCTCGTTGTAGTCGGTGTGCTCTCCGATCAGGTTGACCCGGCCGGGCGCCGACCAGAGCCCGTCCGCTTGACGACCGAAGATTTCGGCGAAGCTCTCGAGCGTGTCGGTGCGGAGGTCTGTCATCGGTCGGCCTTTCGGGGTGATGCGGGAGCGGAGCTGATCGGAGCCGCCTGCGTCTCGTTCTGAAGGCCGGTGATCCCCGCGGGGAGCTCTCCGACCGGCCACTGCTGATCGGCTCTGGCGATCGCTTCGCGAAGCCGGTCGGCCGCCTGCTCGGGAGGGATGTCGCCGATCCAAGCGCCCATGGCCGACTCGGAGCCGGCGAGGAACTTCAGCTTATCCGCGGCGCGTCGAGGCGACGTGATCTGCAGCATGAGACGGATCTCGTCCCGGCGCACATCGACCGGAGCCTGGTGCCACGCGGCGATGTACGGAGTGGGGGAGTCGTAGAGCGCATCCACACCTCGGAGCACCCGGAGGTAGAGGGTGGCCAGCTCGTCCCGCTCCTCGGCCGACGTCTCGGTGAAGTCGGCCACGTGCCGGTGCGGAAGCACGTGGATCTCGATGGGCCAGCGGGCGGCGAACGGGACGAACGCCGTCCAGTGCTCTCCTGCGAGCACAACCCTTTCGGAGGCTCGTTCGCGTTCCAGGATGTCGGCGAAGAGTGTGGGACCGTACGCGTCGAGCGATCGGATGAGCGCTGCGGTGCGCGGTGTGACGTACGGGTAGGCGTAGATCTGACCGTGCGGGTGGTGCAGCGTCACGCCGATGGCCTCGCCGCGGTTCTCGAAGGGGAAGACCTGACGCACTCCGGGAAGCGCGGAGAGCACGGCCGTCCGGTCGGCCCACGCCTCGATCACCGTCCGGGCTCGTGAGGGAGTGAGGCTGCCGAACGAGCCGGTGCTCTCAGGGCTGAAGCACACAACCTCGCAGCGACCGACGGAGGTTCGCGTGCGACCGAGTCCGATCGTGGAGAGGTCGTCGAGTCCGGTGGGTGCGTCGGGATCGGTGAGGAGAGGACCGAACGACGGCGACTTGTTCTCGAACACCGCGACGTCGTAGCGGCTGGGGACCTCGGACAGGTTGCCGGGTGTCGCCGGGGCGAGCGGGTCGAGTTCCGCAGGAGGGAGGAAGACGCGATTCTGCCGGGCGGCGGCGACGGAGATCCATTCGCCGGTGAGTGGATCCTGCCGCATCGTCGCGGTCGCCGGTCGCGGTGTCGGCTCGCGCAGGTCGGGACCGCGCTCCGGAGCCAACGCGGTGTCGGCGTCGTCGTAGTAGATGAGGTCGCGGCCATCGGCCAGCCGGTGCTCGCGCTTCGTGATCGGAGGCAATGTGACCCTTTCGTTTTCGAAAGCAAATCTAGTCGCCGACTTTCGTATTGACAAGTAAACGCAAGCGGAACACCATTGCTCCATGACCGAACCGCAGCCTGCCGCCGTACCCGCGGCTCTGCGACGGGAGCGGATGCTCGACCTCATCGGCCGGCACGGCTTCGTCCGCGTCGGAGATCTTAGTGAGGCGTTCCAGGTCTCCGATGTCACCGTTCGCAGTGATCTCGACCTCCTCGATCAGCAGCAGAGCATTCGACGCGTGCACGGAGGCGCTGTACTCCGCACAGCCGGTGCGATGCGCGAACCGAGTTTCGAGGAGGCGCTGGAGTCGTCCGCCGATGAGAAGCGCTCCATCGGCATCGCCGCCGCCGCACGCGTGGAGTCGGGAACGAGCGTGCTCCTGGATGTGGGCACCACCACCACCGCGATCGCACGTGCCCTCGTCGACCGGGAGGATCTCGACGGTGTCACCGTCATCACGAACGGGCTGACCATCGCGCTCGAACTCGAGCGCGCCATCCCGCGATTCCAGGTGGTCGTCACGGGAGGCACGCTGCGGCCGCTGCAGCATTCGCTGGTGGAACCCCTCGCCTCGGTTCTGCTCGACCGGATGCACGCCGACCTCGCCTTCGTCGGGTGCACCGGGGTCGACGCCGCCGGCGGCATCACGAACGTGAACCTTCCGGAGGCGGACCTCAAGCGCGTGATGGTCGGCGCTGCGACACGAGTCGTCGTGGTGGCCGACGGGTCGAAGGTCGGGCGCATCCATCTGGGCCGCATCGCCGACGTGGATGAGGTGCACGAGCTGATCACGGGCGCATCGGCCGATCGCGATGGCGTCGCAGCGCTGCGAACGGCGGGACTGCAGGTTCTGGTCGCCTAGATCGTCCCGGGCGCCGCGGCCTACGCTGGTGGGCATGCGAGCACCCACCGGACAGCAATACGACCTCTCGTTCGGCGCCTACAGCGCAACAGTCACCCAGGTGGCGGCCGGACTCCGAGTCCTGCGCCATGGCGGGATCGACCTGACCGAGCCGTTCCCGGAGAACGCTGCGCCTCCGTCCGGCTGCGGGATCGTGCTCGTGCCGTGGCCGAACCGGGTGAAGGACGGAGCCTGGGAGCACGACGGGACGGTGCGTCAGCTCGCGCTCACCGAGCCGCCGAAGGGCAACGCCATCCACGGGCTGCTGAGGTATCGACCGTACGAGCTGGTCGAACGCAGCGAGTCGTCGGTGACGCAGTCGGCGCAGATCTACCCCGAACTCGGCTATCCGTTCGAGCTGTCGACCGCAGTGCGGCACTCTCTCGCAGACGACGGGCTCACCGTCACACACACGATCCGCAACGAAGGGGATACGCCGGCACCTGTGGCCATCGGCTCGCATCCGTATCCCAAGATCGGGGACGTCCCGACCGGCGAGCTGACGGTCACCGTCGATGCGGCCACCCATTTCGACGTCGACGCGCGCAGCAACGTGGTGGGGGAGTCCGCGGTCGACGGCACGGCCTTCGACCTGCGGTCGGGTCGGCGGATCTCCGAGCTGACGCTCGATGACGGATTCGCGGATGTGGCGCAGGTCGGCGGCCGGGCTGAGCACGTGCTGTCGTCCGACGACGGGCGCAGTGTGGTCGTCTGGGGCGACGAGTCGTTCCGGTACGTCCAGGTCTTCACATCGCGGGTCTTCGCCACGGAGACGTCATCGGAGGTGGCGATCGCCGTCGAACCGATGACGGCTCCCGCCAACGCTCTCAACACCGGTCGCGGCCTCCGCTGGCTGTCACCGGGCGAGACGTGGACGGCCTCCTGGGGAATCGCTGCGCAGGGTTTCCCCGTCCGATAGTCGCTGAGTCGCGCCACACCGACCTTCCCGAAGCGCGCGAAGGTCGATGTGGCGCGACTCATGTCGCCGTTCGTCATCCGCGGGTTCGGGTCGCGGCCATTGTAGGTTTGAGCAATGCGTGCAGGGAGCGGACGGGATGCCCGCATCCGCGCGTTCTGGTTCGTTCGGTCGGGAGCACAGAGGGGCGTTCTCGTCGCAACGGCCGTCACGGTTCTCGTGGTCGCATTCCTCGCGAGCGCCATGGTCGGGTTGGCCGTGCGCTCGCCCACGCTGGCCGTTCGTCAGAGCATCGAGGCCGGTCCCGCATCCGCCGTGTCGCTCGCGCTTCAGGCCTCACTCGACTCGGACGCTCACGAGCAGGACGTCACGGTTCGCTCGATCCTGGCGAAGCGTTTCGCGGACACGACGGTCACGATCGACCGCACCGCGTTCGTATCAGCCGTGGCGGTGGTCGCCACTGGCGGCCGCAAGGCGGCACTCGCACTTGCCGACGACGCTGCGCTCAGGGCGCGCGCGACGCTCATCTCCGGAGCGTGGCCGAAGGCGAGCGCCGGTGCCGGGGCCGGCGGGAGCGCTGGCGCCGCAGGACCCGGCGTCGCGATCGACGCAGAGCTGGCGCGTGCACTGTCCCTGAAGACGGGGGAGTCGTTCCGCGTTGCCGGAGCAGACGGTCCGGTCGCTCTGACGGTGACGGGTGTGTGGCGACCGCTGCATCCGTCGGCCCCCGCCTGGCTCGGCATCACCTCGGGTGCCGACGGTTCGGACGGCCGCATCGTGGCTGCGCCCGCGACGCTCGACGTGCTGTCGACCACACCCGCGGCGCAGTGGGTCGTCTCGCCGGATGCGCGGAGCACCACCGCCGGGCAGCTCTCCCGCCTGCACGCCGGTTTCAGCGGCGCCGCGGATGCACTGACCGAGAGCTCGAACGCGTCATCATCCCCGTTCTCGTCCATCGGTGACGCCAAAGCCACCATCGCGGCGATGCAGCAGTCCGTCGGTGCCCTGAGCGCTGTCGTTCCGGTTCCGCTCGCCGTGCTCGCGGTCTGCTCGGCGATCGCGCTCATCCTGCTGGCCCAGCTGCTCGCACGGTCACGGCTCCCGGAGACCCGCCTGCTTCGCGCCCGCGGCGCGACCGTTCGCACGCTCGTGGGGGTCGCCGCGATCGAGTCCGGAATCGTCGCGGCAGCCGGAGCGACGGTCGCCACAGGATTGGCGCAAGCCGCGCTCCTGCCGGTGGTGGGAACGCCGATCGGACCCGTCGAGATCGTTGTTCCGCCGCTCGTCGTCGTACTGGCTGCGATCGCGGCCTCGCTTCTGATCACGGCGTCCTCCGCTCGGTCGGTCACCGGTGCGCCGGGAGCCGTCGAGGCGGGTCGCGGACGTTCGGCGGTGTCGATCGGACTCGCCGTGCTGGCGCTCGCCGCCGCCGGTGTGACCCTTTGGCGGTTTCTCGCCTTCGGCTCACCGGTCTCGGCGACAGGAGCCATCGATCCGATCGGGGTCATCGCGCCGGCAGCGGTGCTCTGCGCGATCGCGATGCTGGGTCTTCTGCTGTTCGGACCGGCGGCGGCCACGGTCGAGGCGCTCACCTCGCGGGGCACCGGCCTCGGTGGTGTGCTTCCGGCCCGCCAGGTCGGACGCGGGTTGGCGCTCTTCGCCGCCCCTGTGGCACTCGTCGTGCTCACGGTCGGAGCCGCGACCTTCTCCTCGGGTTTCGTCGGCACCTGGAGCGGATTCCTCCGCGACTCCTCCGTGCTCGTCACCGGGTCAGACGTCCGAGTGGATCTCGGTGTGGCGGGCACGGTCCGCGGTCCAGACGATGCGACCCGCGCGTACCGATTCGACCGCATCCCGTCGGTCTCGGAATCCGCTCCTGCGCTCGTGACGGATGTCTCGCTCGGTGAGGAGACCATCGGGCTGGTCGCCGTCGACGCCCGTCGTCTCGGCGCGCTGACCGATGTCGGCGACTACATGTTCGATGCCGATGCGGCGACGAAGAAGCTCGTCTCGGGCGGCGCCCTCCGGGGTGCCGACCTTCCGTCCGATGCGAGCACGATCGTCGCGGATGCCCGTGTCGCTGTGCCGGACGCGGACGCCGCCACGGTTCCGGCACCTGCACTCTCGCTGACCTTCTGGGTGACGGATGCGGCGGGCGAGCTGATCCCGCTCGCCGCGGCTCCTCCAGCCTCCGGGACCCCGACGGAGGACACCGGCGGCGAGGCGCTGCAGGCCGCTCTTCCCCAAGGCGGACCGTGGACGCTCGTCGCCGTCGACACCCACCTCGACACCGGTGAGAG
>Ga0256911_1000423_pt1 | contig 13511 bp, 10 predicted proteins | sample MC6MC0764MT_FD_190197 | JGI IMG/M metagenome (GOLD analysis project Ga0256911, IMG submission 190197) | Metatranscriptome of enriched soil aggregate microbial communities from Iowa State University, Ames, United States - MC6-MC0764-MT... | ecosystem: Environmental > Terrestrial > Soil >...
GGAAGATCCGCTGATTATGCGTCGTGACCGCATGCGCGTCTTGACGGTGCAGACCGATCCCGATCCAGCCAGCGGCCGCAGAGATTGTGGCGCGCGTGCAGCCGGCCATCGATCAGCTGAAGTTGCCCGCCGGCTATCATCTGGAATGGGGTGGCGAGTTGGAGAGTTCGCGCGATGCCCAAAGCGGCCTGCTTGGCTCGCTGCCGTTAGGTTTCCTCGCGATGTTTGTGATTACCGTGCTGATGTTTAACTCGCTGCGCGATGCGCTGGCGATCTGGATTACCGTGCCGCTGGCGCTGATTGGCGTCACCTGCGGCTTCCTGCTTACCGGCATTCCGTTTGGCTTTATGGCGTTGATTGGTTTGCTGAGTTTGTCAGGCATGTTGATTCGTAACGGTATCGTGCTGATTGAGGAAACGCACCAGCTGGCGCGGCATCAGCCGTTACACCAAGCGATTCTTGATGCCGCAACGTCGCGTCTGCGCCCGATTCTGCTCACCGCCTTTACCACCGTGCTCGGCCTGCTACCGCTGCTGCGCGATGTGTTTTTCCAGAGCATGGCGGTGGTGATCATTTTCGGTTTGGGATTCGCCACGGTGCTAACGCTGCTGGTGTTGCCGGTGCTGTATCAAACCTTTTATCGGGGTAGAAAGTCTTGAGCGTGAAATTTTGCCTTGAGTCCGTATTATCCGTGTGGGCTCTGACGCATCTGCTGCGTCACGGGCCGTCCTCGCGCCGCTAGCGCGGTGCCTTCGGCTTCCACGTTGTGCCGACGGACCGTTCGGGGATCGGCCGTCCTGGCCGGCCCCGAACTGCCTCACGCATCCATGCGTGAGGCTCCTGGCACAACGTAAAAGCCTCAGCGCTGCGGATAGCCCTTTCGCCGCAGCAGACGCGCCAGCGCCTCTCACAATGTAGCCGTTTTCAACTACACGCACTGAAGCCCCGGCCGGCCTGCGCACTCACCATTGAGAAAATAACAAGCGAATCGCCATTTATGGCGACAGGTTTGTTAAATGCTCTCCCTGCTTTTCGTTCCCAGCGCTCGCCAGTAATATCTTTTTCAACATAAACGTCAGCGGAATTGCCAGAATCGCGCCGATGATGCCCAACAAGGATTGCCAGATAAGAAACGCCAGCAGCTGTGTGGTGAGCGCCATATTCAACCGCTTACCCAATAATAACGGCTCAATGACTGAACTCAGGATTAAATTTAACGCCACAAAGAACAGCGCGACCACCAATGCGGTTTGGATATCGTACAGCATATAACTTTGCAGCACTGGCGGAATAGCCGCCATAAATGAACCCAGCACCGGAATATAGTTGAAGACAAACATCAACACACCCCAGAAAAAGGCGAACTTCAAGCCAAGAAGATGTGCACCCGCCCAGACAATAATGCCGCCGACAATACTGGTCAGGGTTTTAACCTGAGCATAAACGATAACGCTTTGCACGCCCTCTTCAAGCGCCACGTAATAGCGCTGATATTTCCCTTCGGCCTGTTTACGTAGCAGGATTTTTAAATTTCTCATTTCATACAGCATGAAAAACAGCATCAGAAATACCATCAGCCACCAGGAAAGAATGCTGGGTATTTGCGTGAGAAAACCCGTGACAAAGCGCACCACCGCACCCGCATCAACAAACGCCAGCATGTCGTTGGGCGTTAAAACCAGGCCCAAATGACTAAACGTCTGCGTCACCGGCTCGAAGCGTTCGGCCAGTAGCTGCGGTGCCTGACGGCTGAGCTGGATTAAATCGGGGGTTAATACGGTGAGTTTGATGATGGTGAACACAATCACCAGTAACAGCAGCACAATCACCAGCAGCGATGACAGCAGACGCGGCACGCGTTTTCTTTCGAGCCGACTGATTAACGGATCGAGCATAATCGCCAGAAACAGTGACAGCATCACCTGATTAATTAATGCCGATGCCAGATAGATACCGGTAAGAATTATGGTCAACGTGGCGAGAATTATCAGTACGCGCAAAAGCCTTGACCATAAAGGAAACTCGTTCAGCCCCATTATTAAGATCCTTCATCCTATACAAAATGTATTATAGAGAAAAACCTGTGCGCTGGGCCTTGTTTGAGGTCAAGTGACGAAAAACATTCAGGCCGTAAGAGAACCGGCCTGAATGTCACGCGCTATTAATTGATTCTGAATCTCCGCGTTAATGGCTTTTCGATTTCGACAATTAAAAACATTACGAAGCCAATGATCAAGGTAATAATCCAGTAACGTAACGGTAGCGCGGTGGTACCAAACAGCAGCTGCATAAAGGGCGCGTAGATAATCAGCAATTGCAGAACTAACAGCACGCCGCTGACGATCCAGATGCCTTTATTCATCAGCAAACCTTTGCTCAATGAGAAGCCGTCGGAAACACGACAGTTCAGCATATAAAACCACTGCGCCGTTACCAGCGTTTGTAATAACACGGTACGAATAAATTCCGGTGAATAGCCGCGCGGTTGCAGCCAGGCTTCCAGAACGAAGGCGCTGATGGCGATCATCGAACCGACAAAAATCACGCGCCAGATGGCGAAACCATCCATCACATGCAGTTTGGGATCGCGCGGCGGACGACGCATGATATTTTGCTCACCCGCTTCAAACGCCAGGCCGAAGGAGAGCGTGGCGGAAGTCGCCATGTTCATCCACAGAATCAGCACCGGGGTCAGCGGAATGAGGTTACCGGCCAGCAAGGCAATGATGATCAGCAAGCCCTGCGCCAGGTTGGTCGGCATGATGAACAAAATGGTCTTTTTCAGGTTGTCATAGACACGGCGCCCTTCCCGCACCGCGCTGGCGATGGTGGCGAAGTTATCGTCCGTCAGCACCATATCGGCAGCTTCTTTAGTTACTTCGGTGCCTTTAATCCCCATGGCGATACCGACATCCGCCTGCTTCAGCGCGGGCGCATCGTTAACGCCATCGCCGGTCATCCCGACCACCTCTTTTTTGCTTTGCAGCGCCTGCACCAGACGGAATTTATCTTCCGGGCTGGTACGGGCAAAGATGTCGTACGCCTGCGCCGCCTCACTCAATTGTTGGTCATCCATCACTTCCAGCTCGCGTCCGGTGATGGCGGTGCTGGCGTTACCGATTCCCAGCATCTGCCCAATACTCATCGCAGTTTGCGGATGGTCGCCGGTGATCATTTTGACGCGAATGCCGGCTTGCAGGCAGTCGCCAATCGCGGTGATGGCTTCCGGTCGCGGTGGATCCATCATCCCGGCGATGCCGAGCAAAATCATGCCCTGATGCAAATCCTGATGCGTCAGCTCAGTTTGTCCTGGCGTGGCCGGTTTCCAGGCCGCCGCCACCATGCGTAATCCTTCGCGCGCATACTCCTCAATTTTGGCTTCCCACCACGGCAGATCGATCGGCTGCAATCCGGCCTCTGTTTGCTGCTGCTGACAATGTCTGAACAGAACGTCCGGCGCGCCGGTCAGCAGCACGCACTCTTCATCGCCAATCAGATAGTGCGTCGACATGTATTTGTATTGCGAATCAAAGGGGATTTTATTGCGCAGTTCGGTGGTGACTGAAGGCAGATGTCCTTTGGCGGCTAGCACTTTAAGTGCGCCTTCCGTCGGGCCGCCGGTGATTTTCCACAGTCCGTTTTCGTCTTTAATCAGCTGGCTGTCGTTACACAGATCGATGGTGCGCAGATAGCGCTCGAGGATCGAGCCTTGCGCCACTTTTACCGGCACAGCGTCATCTGCTTTATGGATGGCGCCCACCGGTTCATAGCTCACGCCATCAACGCGGTAAATCTGATCGGCGGTGATAATCGCTTTCACCGTCATTTCATTCATGGTCAGCGTGCCGGTTTTATCTGAGCAAATCACCGTCATCGCGCCCAGCGTTTCCACGGTAGGCAGCTTGCGGATGATCGCCTGCTGCTTCGCCATGGTTTGTACGCCAAGCGACAGAATGATCGAGATAATCGCCGGTAATCCTTCGGGAACCGATGCCACCGCAAGGCTAATCAGAGACAGCATCAGCTCTGAAACCGGCATATCGCGGAACAGCAAACTGAAGACAAACAGCGCGGCCATCATCGCCAGGATGATCAGGAAAATGGCTTTACCGAGTTTATCCATCTGCACCAGCAGCGGCGTGCGGTGCTTTTCGATATCGGACATCATCTGGTTGATGTGCCCAAGTTCCGTGGCGCCACCGGTAGCGACCACCAGCCCTTTGCCGCCGCCCGAACTGACGGTGGTGCCGGAGAACAGCAGATTGGTACGATCGCCCAGCGGCAACTCGCCGATGAGCGCGTCCGTGCCCTTCTCAACCACGGTGGATTCGCCCGTCAGAATCGCTTCTTCAACGCGCAGGTTGTGCGCCTCAATAACGCGCAGATCCGCCGGGATGCGGTCGCCGGCGCGGATCACCACCACATCACCTGGCACCAACGCGGTGGTGGGCAGCGTCTCGTGATTACCCGCACGGATCACCACCGTTTCGCTGGAGAGCATATTGCGGATACTTTGCAGGGATTTTTCCGCGTTGCTCTCCTGAATGTGGCCAATCAGGGCATTCACCACCGCCACGCCGAGAATCACCAGCGTATCAACCCAGTGTCCCATGACGGCAGTCAGCAACGCGGCGGCCAGTAAAACGTAGATCAGCACATCGTTGAAGTGAGCGAGAAATCGCAGCCAAACCGGCTTGCCGGGTTTCTGTGGCAGGGCATTTTCCCCGTACTGTGTTAGGCGCGCCGCCGCTTCAGCACTACTGATTCCCTCGGTGGAACTTTGCGTACTGGCCAGCGTTTCATCGACAGAAAGTTGATAATAGGTACTTTCCGGTTTAGCAGTATTCATCGCTTTCTCCTCAAATCCTATTTCGGAAATCAAGGCGGTGATATCCCGTATTTAACAAGTCGCCATTGAACGAAAAGATCAGACCTGACTTATCCGGTGGAAGAAGCGGTCCGTTTCAGATTGAAAAATATGTAGTTAATGGCTGCTCAGCGGCAATGGAGCAGCCCTATTTTCTATACGAAATTGAAAGCATTTTGTAAAATGAACGCTATAAACGTAGCACAGGGATATTCAACGCATTCATTTCTCAATAAAAGTCGCGAGGCGGAAATCATTTATCTCATCAGACTTATCCGATCGCGGAGAATAATAAAAATATAGTGTGATAATTCATAAGGCTGGGTAATTTAAAGCCAATATCCAGGTTACTTTACACTGATATTTTATATCGATATTACGGATTGAATATCCAGAAAAATCATTTTTAATGGATTTAAATCTGGTTAATTTCATCAAAAATATTACAAGCTATCAGGCTTTACTTTTTTTGACATCTGCGTCTATGCTCATCGATAACAAAAACATCCTGTTAATACTTCTCACCTTTTAAGGCGATGGCGCAGTTTTTCTGTGGTCATGGTTAATGGAGGCAACGATGTATGGTTATAGCCTGCTCCGACTGAGTCTTTATGTTGTCATTGCGATCGTTACCTGCTCCGCCGTAGGACTATTCACCTACGCGGTTGTCTCTATGCTTGGTAATTAAATTATCCACTCACATTATTGCCAACAATGGATTCGTTGTTGCTGAGGATAAAACAGTGACTCGTTATATTACGCTGGCTGCCATTGTTATATTTTTAACAACGGGTTGCGATCAAAAAACACAGGAAGTCACGCCACCGCCACGCATGGTGAAAGTCGTTGAAGTTGTGGCGTCCGGCGAATCTCAGCAACGTATCTTCCCGGCGCGCATTGAATCCGGCGATTCCACCGATTTGTCGTTCAAACGTGCAGGACAGATTGAATCGCTGGATATTCGCCAGGGCAACCGTATCGAGCAGGGCCAGCTCATCGCCAGGCTTACGGCGCGGGAAGCGCAGCAGCGCGTTAATGAGCGCCAGACCGCCGCCACGCTTGCACAGCGGCAATTTGCCCGCTTCCAGACGCTCTCCGGCCGCCAGGCGATTTCGCAGGCAGACATGGACGTGCAGCGCGCCAACCGCGATGCGGCCAATGCCGCGCTGCAAATTGCCCGTGAAGAGTTGAGCCAGATGACGCTAACCGCGCCGTTCAGCGGCGTGGCCGCCGTGGTTAACGTGCGCAATCATCAGGTAGTCGCCGCCGGACAAACCATCGCTACCTTGACCCGCAACGATCTGCTCGACGTGGTGTTCAGCGTGCCGGAAAACCTGTTTACCGCGCTGGATATGCGCAACCTGACCTATCGCCCGGTGGTGCGCATCAACTCATTGCCGGATCGCGAATTCCAGGCCGAGTACAAAGAGCACACCGGCAGCAGTAACAGCAACTCGCTGACGTGGCAGATTATTTTAACTATGCCGCGCCCGGCCGATTTCCCGGCGGTGGGCGGCGTCAGTGGCACGGTGACGATTAACCTCGCCAATCTGCCCGCCAATGTGAATCGCGAATCGTTAGTGGTGCCGGTGGAGGCGGTATTCAATCCCGATAACAGCCAGCGCAACGAGCCGCATGTTTGGGTGGTGCAAGGCAGCGGCGATCAGTTGACGTTAGAAGATCGCAAAGTCAGCGTGGGTGAAGTGACCGATCGCGGCGTGGTGATCACCGCCGGGCTGCACGCCGGTGAACGCGTGGTCGCCGCTGGCGTCAACGAGCTGCATGCTCAGCAACCGGTACGCATCTGGACGCGTGAGCGAGGGCTGTAATGGATATCTCCCGGCAGTTTATCGATAATCCGGTCCGCGTCTGGCTGGCGATTCTGTTACTGGGCGTCGGCGGCATTTTTGCTCTGCTCAATATTGGCCGTCTCGAAGATCCGGCTTTTACCATTAAGACCGCGGTGGTTGTCACCCACTATCCCGGCGCGTCTGCCCAGCAGGTGGAAGAGGAAGTCACCTTGCCACTGGAGAATGCGCTGCAGCAGTTGCCCTATCTGGACAATGTCAGCTCCATCTCTTCCAACGGCCTGTCGCAGATTACCGTCAACATTGACTCGCGTTATCACTCCAACGCGTTGCCGCAAATCTGGGATGAACTGCGGCGCAGAGTCGGCGATGCGGCGCGTTTCTTTCCTCCTGGCGTGGCCGCGCCGTTCGTTAACGATGATTTTGGCGATGTGTTTGGTTTCTTCCTCGCTATTTCTGGCAACAACTTCAGCAACCCGGAGCTGGTGCAGTACGCGGAGCAGCTACGGCGTGAGCTGGTGCTGGTGCCGGGCGTTGGCAAGGTGGCGCTGGGCGGCGTGATCCCACAGCAAATTAATATCGATGTCTCCTTAACGATGATGGCCGCGCGCGGCATTACGCTGCCGCAGCTCGCCAGCGTGCTAAGTCGACTCAACGTGGTCTCCAATGTGGGCGACATCAAAGCCGGCACGGAATCGATCCGTCTGCATCCAACCGGCGAGTTTCAGAACATCGAGGAGTTGGGCGACTTGCTGGTCAGCCCGCCGGGCGATCGCGCCACCACCCGATTGCGCGATATCGCCTCGCTGTCGCGCGGGCTGAGTGAATCGCCCTCCAGCATTTACCGCGCCAGCGGACGTCCGGCGGTCACCATGGGAATTTCGGTTATTCCTGGTGTGAATGTCATTGATGTCGGGCGCGCGCTGGAGGCCAAACTGCAGCAGATGTCGGCAGAAAAACCGGCGGGTATTCAGATCAACGTGTTTTACGATCAGGCCGCCGAAGTGGCGCACTCGGTGAATGGCTTTATTACCAACTTCCTGATGGCGCTGGCGATTGTCGTCGGCGTGCTGCTGATCTTTATGGGTGTGCGCAGCGGCATTATCATCGCGTTGTCGCTGGCGCTCAATGTGCTGGGCACGCTGCTGATCATGTATCTATGCGGCATTGAGTTGCAGCGCATTTCGCTGGGCGCGCTGATTATTGCGCTGAGCATGCTGGTGGATAATGCGATTGTGATTGTCGAAGGTGTGTTAATCGCGCGTCAGCAAAACTCGCCGCTGATGACCACCATCAACTTTGTGATTCGCCGCACCGCCTTCCCGCTGCTGGGCGCGACGATTATCGCCATTCTGGCGTTTGCGCCGATTGGTCTTTCGCAGGATTCCACCGGCGAGTACTGCAAATCGCTGTTCCAGGTATTGCTGATTTCCCTGCTGCTAAGCTGGTTCTCGGCGCTTACCATCACGCCGGTGCTGATCAAATGGTGGCTGTTTAAAACACAGGAACCTACTAAAGCTGCGGCTGAAGTTTCACCTTATGACGGCGGTTTTTATCGCTTTTATCAGCGCATGTTGCTGGTGTTGCTCAGGCAAAAAACCCTCACGCTTTCGCTGATGGCGGTGCTGCTGGCGCTGGCGATTTGGGGCTTTGGATCGGTGCGACAAAACTTCTTCCCTTCAGCCAATACGCCGATCTTCTTCGTCGATCTCTGGCTGCCGTACGGCACCGATATCAACGCCACCGAGCAGATGGCCAGCGACATTGAAAAATCGATTACCGGGCAGCAAGGCGTAGTTTCTACCGTCACCACCATTGGCCAGGGCAGCATGCGCTTTATCCTCACTTATAACGGGCAGCGTCAGTACAGCAATTATGCGCAAATCATGGTGCGCATGGACGATCAGCGTAATATCGGCGCGCTATCACACCGTATTGATGCCTACATCGCTCGCCAGTATCCGCAGGTCAATGCCAGCACCAAACGGGTGATGTTTGGTCCTTCGGGCGGTAGCGCAATTGAGGTGCGTATCAAAGGTCCCGATCCCGACAGAATGCGCCTGATCGCCAGCCAGGTCGGCGACATCCTCACCGCCGATCCCGCCACCGACAGCGTGCGCAACGACTGGCAAAACCGCAGCAAAGTTATTCGCCCGCAGTTTAATCTGGCGCTGGGTCGCGAGCTTGGCGTCGATAAGCAGGAGGTGGATAACGCGCTGGAGATGAATTTCACCGGCAGCCGCGTTGGGCTGTATCGTGAAGGCGCTGACCTGCTGCCGGTTATCGTGCGGCCACCGGCCAGCGAACGGCAGGACGCCAATCATCTCAATAACGTGCTGGTGTGGAGCCAAAGCCAGCAGCAGTACATCCCGCTCAGCAACGTGGTGAGCGGTTTTACGCTGCAATGGGAAGATCCGCTGATTCTGCGCCGCGATCGCAGCCGCGTACTCACAGTGCAGGCTGACCCGAATCCGCTCAGCAACGCTACGTCCGGCGATATTGTGGCGCGCGTGAAGCCGCTGATTGAGCAAATCTCGCTGCCGCACGGCTACAGCATTGAGTGGGGCGGCGATGCGGAGAGCTCCAGTGAAGCGCAGCAAGGCGTGTTTACCTCGCTGCCGCTGGGTTATCTGGTGATGTTCGTGATCACCGTGCTGATGTTTAGCTCGCTGAAAAACGCCGTCGCCATTTGGCTGACGGTGCCGCTGGCGCTGATTGGCGTGACGCCGGGCTTTTTGATCACCGGAATTCCGTTTGGCTTTATGGCGTTAATCGGCCTGCTGAGTCTGAGCGGTATGTTGATTCGCAATGGCATCGTGCTGGTCGAAGAGATTGAACAGCAGAAGCTAGTAAAGCCGCAGGCTGACGCGATCATCTACGCCGCCACCTCGCGTCTGCGCCCTATTCTGCTGACCGCCTTCACCACCGTGCTCGGGCTGGCGCCGCTATTGCGCGATGTGTTCTTCCAGAGCATGGCGGTGGTGATTATGTTTGGTCTGGGCTTTGCCACGGTGCTGACGCTGCTGGTGCTGCCGGTGATTTACGCCTGCTTCCATCGCCAAACGGTGGCTAGCGCATCATGAATGTGACCGGCCTCAACGTGATTAAAACGCTGGGATGTATGACGGCGGTGACATTTTTCACCGTGTACAACACCTGGGATCGCTACGATTACGATTATCACTGGATTCTGGCGTTTCTGACCTTTATCTCCACCATCGCCACGCCGCTGTTTTTTGTCGTCGCCGGGATAATGGATGCCCGTTCCGAGCAGGATGTTAACTGGCAGATAGGCAAGATTCGCAATCTGGTGATCGTGTTTCTGTTCTGGATGACGGTCTATTACCTGTGGGAACCCTATCAGCGCGGCTACCTGATCCAGCCATGGTTCATCTTCTCGTTCATTATCATCTACAGCTTTCACCCGCTGATGATCTGGCTTAGCCAGCACCGACGCGCGTTCGTTGCGCTGGTGTTTGCGTTGCTGGCGTTCTCATATGGCTACGATTTGCTGGCGGTGCTGCATCCGGACGACCCGCTGTTCCGGCTTGAACCGCAGTATCGGCTCTGGACCTGGCTGCTGTTTTATTTAACCGGCCAACTGCTGTGCGATCCGCTGATTAATGACTGGATGGAGCGCAAAAAAGTGGCGCGCGGCGCGGTAATCGCCCTGCCCTTTATCTACCTGTTTACCTGGTTTTATGAGCAGCACTTCTTCTTTGCGCTATTCAAAGCCGATCGCAACGCCTTTATTCTCACTGGCTCGCAAATTTATCTGCTGGTGGTGGTGCTGGTGATTGCCGCCAGTCAGGTGCGCTTTCGCCGCAATGTGGCGGTTAAAGAGACCATTCTGGCGACCATCAGCAAAACCATGACCGGCGTCTATATTCTTCACTACTCGGTTTTCCATCTGCTCACCGCGCTGATTCCCATCACCTCGCTGGCGACTAAGCTGACGCTGATTGCCGTGACCTTTGCCGCTTCGGTGCTGCTCTCCAGAGTGATCCTCGCCAGCGGCTGGCTGAAAAAAGTCATAACCCTTTGATGCAGGCCGGCAGATTGCTCTGACTGCTGCAGTCAATGCGCCCCTTGATTTGCAACATCATGTAATCGAAAAACGGATTGGAGGTGTTGCGCATCAGCGTATCCAGCCCAACGATCAGGCTGGCGGTTTCACCGCGCAGCGAGATGGTGCCAAAGCTAATGCCATAACGATTCTTTTCCGTTGGCTCGCGGCCATACAGCGAGTCGCTGAGTGGGAACGGCACGGCAATGTGCGACAACGAATAGGTATCCTGCGGCCAGGCTTCATGCATCGAACGCACGATCTCTTGCGTTTGATCTGCCGCTGTAATGCGCGCCACGGTTTGATAGGTGGTCGGTGACGCGTTGGTGATGACCGTTGAGGCATAGCGGCGCGGCGCAGGCGGCAACAAATTATTGACCGCTGAGTAGAGCGCGGGCCTGAACAGCGCGCGCAAGTTCGCCGCCTGGTTGACGTCGAACATCACCAGTTCACTGCCGTTATCCGGCAGATAGCGATAGAACGCATTGACCACCGCGCGGGTGCTGACGGTGGAATCCAGCACTGACTGGAAGGTCAGCACCGGAGGAAACGCCGGCATGCTGCTGCCGCGAATCACATGCAGCAGCTGATCCTGCATCGCCTGAGTCAGCAGCCACGATTGCCGCGCCGCGCGCACCGGGAACGAGTTGTACTTGAAAGGATTGTATTCGGGGATGATGCTCAGCCACGCCGCTTTGGCGAAGCCGGGGATGATGGCGGGCCAGCCGGCTAAGCCAGCAAACCGCGCATAGGCGGTGACGCCAATCATCGGCGACAGCAATACCAGCTGTTGCGGCTTGCGCAGCGCGTTATTTTGCAACGTATCGAGGCTGTATTTCACCGCCAGCGCGCCGCCGTTCGAGTATCCAACCAGATGCAAAGGTACGTTGCTACCCGCCAGGCGTGTCGCTTCGCGCACCGCTAAGCGGGTTGCCGCCATCCACATTTGCCAGTCAACCCTGGTGAGTGAACCGGGCGCCGTGCCGTGTCCCGGCAGCCGCGGCACCACCGCCACAAAACCCTTCTGCTGATACGCCTGCGCCAGATAGCGCATGCTGTACGGCGAATCGGTTAATCCATGCAGCAGCACCACCGCACCTTTCGCTTTTCCTTCTGGCTCGAGGATATATGAGCGATTCCAGTCGGTGTCGAATCGCGCCGGATAAACCGGGCTTTGCGCGTTAAAGCGGTTGAGCGCCGTTTTCTCATCGTCACTGAGCTGGTCGGTCACGTTAACTTTCATGTCGTGGAAAATCGCTGCTTCGCGCGTCAGATAATCCGCGAAGCTGGCGCGATCGATCTCATCCACCGACATTTCATCCGCCGACCACGTATGCCAGCGATGCAGCGGCGGTCCCTGTTCGGATTGATAACCACGGACCACCAGGAACATCACCAGCAAAACCAGCAAACCTAAAGCAATGCGCTTGAGGACTTTGCTGATGCGGTCTTTGTGCAACGCGTTGGCGGAATCAGAAGGCATAGCGTACCCAGGCAAACAGCACGTTACCGTTATTGTAAGTGCCGGGAATATAGGTGAACTGCACGTTGAAACGTTTATAACCAGCGGAGAACAGCGGCAGCACGATAGGCAGCGGCACGTAATTGGCGAAGTCATCGCGCGCGGTGATACCGGCGGTTAGCCCAAGTCCGAGACGAAAATCACGCGATTGATCCAGATACCAGCCTTTCTCCCAGCCATAACCAATGATCGGCTGCCATTCGTTATGGGAATCTTTAAACGCCATCGCGTAGAGCGCGCTCCAGTTACCGTCTTCATTGATGCGCGAGACGCCCAACCCGCCGCCCCATGGCGTTTCATTGTAGTTATCGGTTTTATCTTTATCGTAAGCAAAACGGGCATGCCAGCTGATGAAAGGCAGATAGAGATCGTAATACTGCGGTTCCTGCCAGGTTTGTGAAACGTCCTGCTTGAGCCATTCCCAGCCATCGCTGATCGTGTTGGCCGCCGAGGCGGGACAGACAAACAGGGACAGAGTAAGCAACCAGGCCGCCTGAAGAGTTCGCATCATGTATGCCTCTAAAATTCACCGCCGCGAAAAGGAGTGGAAAAGCTGACGTGCTTATAAAGCAGATCAAGTCACTTAACCGGTAAGATTATAGTTGCTTGTTATTGCTATAAGTAGCATCACCACGCAGATAACAAACCACCTGGTAATAATGGGCGCGGCAAAGCGCAGCCAAAGATGAAGCGTAACCGGCCGTTCAGCCGTCCAGGTCTTTAAATGGTTAAAATAAATAAACATATTCGTTGCTAAATTATTATCGCTATGTCTTAATGCGTCATCGGTTTGGAACACAGACCTTATGAAAGCAGTTTTAGTAAAGCAGTCCTCAGTTCAAGTGTTATCCCTAGATATCCTTCTTCGAGAGCCTCCTCCTAAGTGCCCAATAAGTAAATCTTTCACTTCAGGCCAATTTTCGCCGCTACAAGTGGCTCATCAATTAAGGAATTATCTATGTCTAACAAAATGACTGGTTTAGTAAAATGGTTTAACTCTGATAAAGGTTTTGGCTTTATCACTCCTAACGATGGCAGCAAGGATGTTTTCGTCCATTTCTCTGCAATCCAGAGCGACAACTACAAAACTCTTGATGAAGGTCAGCAAGTTTCCTTCACCATCGAAAATGGCGCCAAAGGCCCAGCAGCGGGCAACGTTACTCCGCTGTAAGCCGCGCTTATTATCAGCAACGCTTACAATAGCGATGAAGACAATAGTCTGAGCAGATAAGCACCGCTGATAATAAA
>Ga0256911_1000427_pt1 | contig 13418 bp, 12 predicted proteins | sample MC6MC0764MT_FD_190197 | JGI IMG/M metagenome (GOLD analysis project Ga0256911, IMG submission 190197) | Metatranscriptome of enriched soil aggregate microbial communities from Iowa State University, Ames, United States - MC6-MC0764-MT... | ecosystem: Environmental > Terrestrial > Soil >...
CAGAAAAGTATCGGCACCTATCTACAAAGGCATTTTCAAAAAGTATGGTATCGATTCTGTAGCTCATGCAAAAAGCATGGCTTACTATTACAGACATCCAGATTTGCTCTCTAAAATGTACGAAAATATAAGTGCTAGGATGAGCAAGACTAGAGATGCAGAAGCTAAACTAATAGAAAAAGAGGAAAAGGCGAGAAACAATAAAGCAGCCAAACTTAGAAAAGCCACAGAAAAAAGAATTGCAGATTCGTTAAAAAAAGTAAACGAAAAGAAACAGGTTGATACTACCAAAACAGCAGTTAGACCATTTAAAAAAATAACAGAAGCGCCGAAAAACGCAAAGAAATAATATGCTGTACCCAGAGAATTGTGAAGAGAGATTAGGTTTTAATGAAGTTAGGCAGCTGGTGCGTCAACATTGTTTGAGTAGCATGGGGCAAAACCTGGTAGATAAAATGCAGGTAATGACCAAGCATGACCAGATTGACAAATTTCTTCGCCAAACCAAAGAGTTCAAAAGCATCCTCGAAAACCAGGAACCCCTACAGATCAATGCATTTTTTGATATCAAAACCCTAGCTGATAAAATTAGGGTAGAAGGAAGTTATTTGGTAGAGGAAGAGCTATTTAAAATATACACATCGTTACAAACGGTGTTTGTGGTCATCCGTTTTTTTGATGAACGCAAGGAAATCTATCCAAGTTTAGAAGCACTGTTTGAACATTTGCCAATTGAAAAGGACATCCTTAGACGGATAGAACTGGTTTTAGATGTTAAAGGGAAAATTAAACCCAATGCTTCTAAAGAATTGTTGGAAATTACGACTTCCATTGCTAAAGGCGAACAGGAAGTGCGTAGAAAAATGGATTCCATTTATAAAAGTGCTGTTGCGCATAATTGGGTTGCCGATGGTAGCTTAACTATTCGTGATGGTAGGATGTGTATACCAATACTGGCAGAAAGTAAACGTAAACTGAAAGGATTTATCCATGACGAATCTGCAAGTGGGCAAACCGTTTATTTAGAACCTGAAGAGGTTTTTACGCTAAATAACAAACTACGAGATTTAGAATTTGATAGACGCAGGGAGATTATCCGTATCCTGATTGAAACTACGAATGAATTAAGACCTTACACACCAATTTTACTATCTTACCACGGTTTCTTAACCAAGTTAGATTTTGTGAGGGCAAAGGCTCTGTTTGCCATAAAAATTGGTGCACAAATGCCTTTATTGCTTAAAGAGCCTAAAACAAAGTTGATAAATGCTCGTCATCCGCTACTTTTGCTTTCTTTCGCAAACGAAGAAGGAAATGCCAAAACTGTAGTGCCGCTAAACATACACATCAACGATGGAATGCGGGTCATTTTGGTGTCAGGGCCAAATGCAGGTGGTAAATCTGTTTGTATGAAAACGGTAGGTTTGTTACAGATGATGCTGCAAACTGGCTTGTTAGTCCCGGTAGACGAACACAGCGAAATGGGGATTTACAGTCAGATTTTTGCTGATATTGGCGATGATCAATCTATTGAATCTGACTTGAGTACCTACAGTGCCCATTTAAACAAGATGCGTTATTTTGTTGCTCATGCCAATCCAAAAACATTGGTTTTAATAGATGAGTTTGGTACAGGAACAGACCCCCAGTTTGGTGGACCAATGGCAGAGGCAGTTTTAGAAGTGCTGAACAACAGGAAGGTAAGAGGAGTAATTACAACACACTATTCTAATCTTAAACTTTTTGCGGGTGATACCGAAGGTTTAGAAAATGCATCGATGCTGTTTGATAACAGTAAAATGAAGCCACTTTATATTTTAGATATTGGCAAGCCTGGAAGTTCTTATGCTTTCGAGATTGCTCAAAATATCGGCTTGCAGAAAGAGGTTTTGGCGCTAGCTAAAGAAAAAATAGGCACTAACCAAAATAGTATCGATAGCTTATTGGTGAATTTAGAAAAGGAGAAGCGTCAGGTTCACGAAACGAAAGTGAAGCTGGCCAGTCAACAAAATAGATTGAACCAATTGCTTGCCGAAAATGAAAAGCAAAAGACTTTCTTAGAAGAAAACAAGCGCACTTTAGTTAAAGAAGCAAAGTTAGAAGCCCAAAGTATTATTAAAGATGCTAACAAGTTGGTAGAGAATACCATCGCTGAGATTAAACAAAAACAAGCAGATAAGGAAGTCACTAGAGAATTGCGCCAGAATTTGCAGAAAAGTTTAGTAAAAAATGAAGTAAAACCTGAGCCGAAGCCGGTAATTGAAATTGATAACAGTGAGATAGAAGTTGGCGACTGGATACAACTACTGGGAACGGAGAACACTGGGCAAATCCTGGAAATCAACAAGAATAATCTAGTGGTTGCTTTTGGCGATTTACGCTCGGTGGTGAAACGTAATCGGGTACAGAAAATCAGCAATAAGCAAGTGAAAAAGCTGGTTCAGCGTAGCTCTTATACCAGTAGTTTAAATGATGCAGTAGGTAGTTTTAGAGCAGAGCTTGACTTACGCGGAATGCGTGGAGAAGTGGCTTTACAAGAGCTAGAAAATTACTTTGATAAAGCAATAATGTTAGGTTTTCCTTCTATCAAAATTATTCATGGTAAAGGAGATGGCATTTTACGTAAATTGATTAGAACGCATTTGAAGTCTTACAAGCAAGTAGATAGGATGGAAGACGAGCACTTGGATAGAGGTGGAGATGGCATTACTTACGTTTATATGAAGTAGGTTCATGACTTAGTTATTTCAACAGTTGTTGGATGGGTATAAAAAGTTGTTACTTTGCCGTCATAGTCGACCTGCTCTAATTTAAGGTAAAATGATTTAAGTTTTTTTTCTGGCGCAATTTCTTTTTTAGCGCATGATATTCCCACTATAGCAAATGCGGTAAAAATGGCAAACCTTAACATTTTACTACGAAAAGATGGTATCAGTAAAAATAAAAGAAAGGGCAACGACCCATTTAAAGTTATTGAAGATATATTGTGGATTACAAATTGATAATCTTGCTGGATAGAGCTATTTCCTTTTCCTTGTATTTGTCCCAGTTTTACAAAATGTAGACTATTTTTAGCTGCGATATAAATATTAAAATGAGAATTATTTGCTTCGTTAGAGGTTGCCCATTTTGCAATAATTTTATTCGGTTCATCGCTTTTTATACTAAAACTTAACAAATTAATTGGTAAAACCTGATTTGATTCAGTTGATGAATCAGAATATTTTTTTACCTGAGCATATCCATTTAAAGCTGATATAGTAATTGTAAAAAATAGAATAGCGGTTGTGAATAAATTAGAGATTTTCATTTGCGTTAAGGTTTTTCAAATATAAAAATCTATCACCTAAACCTCAATTATTTAGAACTAAAAGCTTCGCGTATTGTTTTTTAACTAAATTCTTTGAGTATGAAAAAGCTATTTATTGTAATAGGCGTATTGCTGATCAGTTTTGGTTGTAAAAAAAGACAGGAATGACGGAGATCAAACACCTGTAGATTTAAAAACAAAAGTTTTAGTTTCTAACCTTACATTACCTTGGGAACTCGTGTATGGGCCAGATAACCTCATTTGGTTTACTGAAAAGTCTGGAAAAATTAGCAGACTAAATCCAGCGAACAGTCAAGTTACAGCATTACATACGATCACTGAAGTAAGGGTGCAGGGCGAAGGCGGTTTGCTAGGTATGGCTTTACATCCAAATTTTAATGCTAGTCCCTTTGTGTACGTTTTTTACGGTTACGGCACACCCTATAAAAACAAGTTGGTGAGATTTAGCTATGCTAACAATGCTTTAGGCAGCCCACTAACTTTGTTAGACAATATTCCTGCATCAAATAATCACAATGGTTCTCGTTTATTAATTGTAGGCGATAAGCTTTTCGTAACTACAGGTGATGCGGAAGATTTAAGCACACCACAAAACTTAAATTCGGTGGCAGGTAAAGTGTTAAGGCTTAATCTTGATGGTACTATTCCTACAGATAACCCTTTTCCCAACAATGCTGTTTGGTCTTATGGACACCGTAATGCCCAAGGATTGGCAGCAGTTGGCAATAGAATATTTTCTTCGGAGCATGGACCAAGTTCTGATGACGAAGTTAATATTATAGAGAAAGGACGTAATTACGGCTGGCCTACGGTTAAGGGGAAGTGTGATGAAGCAGGAGAAACCAGTTTTTGCAATCAAAATAACGTGGCAGAGTCTATTATTCAATGGACACCTACCATCGCACCCAGCGGCATGACCTATTACAACTCAAATTACATTCCTCAATTTAAAAATTCTTTATTATTAGCTTTCTTGAAAGGAGAAAGATTAATGCAATTGAAACTTAACGATGCGCAAACAGCGGTATTAGAAACTAAAGATTTATTTTTAGGAGAATTTGATAGGATTAGAGCTGTTACGCAATCGCCGGAAGGTAAAATTTATATTTGTACAAGCAATGGCGGTGGTAGTGATAAAATTGTAGAGATATCTAAGTAAATCTTGTGCGAAAATAATTCTCAATATGTTGCTGTAAATCCATTATTTAAGAAGGTTTTAGCTATTATCTTAGTGTAGTTTTTACAGTGCCACAAGTGTCATTTTACTTTTGTAAACCGATAGATAAATCCTAATTTAGCCGCAAACACACCAAATATGATTAATAAAGTAGTAGCAAATGCTGATGAAGCAATAAGCGATATTACGGACGGGAAAACCTTAATGTTGGGTGGCTTCGGATTATGTGGCATCCCCGAAAATTGTATTGCTGCCTTAGTAGAAAAAGGCGTTAAAGATTTAACTTGTATCTCCAATAATGCTGGCGTTGATGATTTTGGCATTGGATTAATGTTGCAACAACGTCAAGTAAAAAAAATGATTTCTTCTTACGTAGGTGAAAATGCTGAGTTCGAGCGTCAGTTGTTAAGTGGAGAATTAGAAGTCGAGCTAATACCTCAAGGTACGTTAGCAACTCGCTGTTTGGCCGCTGGATACGGAATGCCCGCCATTTTTACGCCAGCCGGTGTAGGTACTGAGGTAGCAGAAGGCAAAGAGACCCGCAATTTTGGTGGTAAAGATTATTTAATGGAGTATGCTTTTGATGCGGATTTTGCTATTGTAAAGGCATGGAAAGGTGATACCGCTGGTAATTTGATTTTCCGTTCTACAAGCAGAAATTTTAATCCGGTTATGGCGATGGCTGGTAAAATTACCATTGCCGAAGTAGAAGAACTGGTAGAAGTAGGAGCGTTAGACCCCGACCATGTACATACACCAGGAGTTTACGTGCATCGAATTTTTCAAGGTAGAGACTACGAGAAAAGAATTGAGCAACGGACTGTTAGGAGTAAGGAATAAGGATAAAAGAACAAAGACTAATCTAAATACCACTTTGTGCTCTTTGTGGTTAAACAAAATAAAATGTTAGACAAAAACGGTATCGCGAAACGTATCGCTAAAGAAATAAAAGATGGTTATTACGTTAACTTGGGCATTGGCATTCCAACATTGGTAGCCAATTACATCCCCGATGGAATAAACGTAGTGCTCCAATCTGAAAATGGATTGCTAGGCATGGGACCTTTTCCATTTGAAGGGGAAGAAGACCCTGACTTAATTAATGCTGGTAAACAAACCATAACAACTTTGCCAGGTTCGTCTATTTTTGATTCTGCAATGAGTTTTGGTATGATTAGAGCTCAAAAAATTGATTTAACTATTTTAGGAGCCATGGAAGTTTCTGAAAATGGCGACATCGCCAATTGGAAAATCCCTGGTAAAATGGTAAAAGGAATGGGTGGAGCAATGGATTTGGTAGCTTCTGCAAAAAATATTATTGTAGCTATGCAGCATGTAAACAAAGCAGGAGAGAGCAAATTGTTGCCAGCTTGTACATTGCCATTAACTGGTGTAAAATGTATTAAGAAGATAGTTACTGAACTTGGTGTTTTTGATGTGTTACCAGAAGGCGGATTTAAATTACTGGAAAGAGCGCCAGGAGTAAGCGTTGAAGAAATTAGAAAAGCTACAGCTGGTAAGTTGTACGCTGATGATGATACACCAGAAATGGTGGTCAGCTAATATGCAGTTCGTCATTTCGAGCGTAGTCAAGAAATCTTTGGACTATAAAATCATTATAATATAATTCAAAGATTTCTCCATTTCGCTGTGCTTCAGTCGAAATGACGACCTAGAGACTAAGACTTACGAAATTTTGGAAACTTCGCAAGTCTATCTACATCACTTTAACGCCTCAATTATCCCAATCACATCATTTTTACCTAAGCCTTTATTGTGTGCATCTTGGTAAGTATCAATCATTGCTTGCGATAAAGGAAAATTAGCACCAGCTTTTTGCGCTAACAAAATATCCTTCAGCATTAAATCTAGTGCAAAGGCAGCAGGGTAATTGTCATTAATGAGCAAAGGAGTTTTCACTTTCGTAGCGCCATTTCCACAAGCACTTTCATTAATGATTTCCAGCATATCTTTACGTTCTAAGCCTAAAATTTCTGAAAACAAAACTGTTTCTGCCAGTCCTTGATAAATAAGAGAAAGGAAATAATTAATAGACAACTTCGCAGCTACACCGCTTCCGTTCGCTCCTAGATGCTTGGTTAATTTACCTAATTTCTCAAAGTAAGGTTTAGCTCTTTCAATATCTTTTTCATCGCCACCAGCCATCATAATTAAAGTTCCTTCTTTAGCGGGTAAAGTACTACCCGCAACAGGGGCATCTATAAAACCCGCATTTTTAGCGTTCACTAGCTTTGCATTTGCTAAAGAGCATTCCTGAGAAATGGTACTGCAGTCAATAAATAGTTTGCCATTTAAATCTTCTGCTAATATTTCTTTATAAACTAGATTTACTGCATCATCATTGGTCAACATAGTGAAGATGATATCACTATTTTTTACCAGTTCGTTAATGCTTTGGCAAATCTTTGCTGTGGATTTAAAATCTTCTGTTTTATCGGCAGAGCGATTATATACAGATAAATCGTAGCCTGCTTTGATTAAGTTCTTAGCCATAGGATTACCCATATTGCCTAAACCTATCCAACCTAATTTTGTATTGTTCATTGTGTTTTTAATATTTAAACCTATGTTTAGTCATAAACTAACCAGTCAAGCTGATGCGAAATAAATTCAGCATGATGGAGCTTGGATTTATCGTCACCCTGAATTTATTTCAGGGTCAGCTATGCATGAAATTATATAAAAAATAATTTACATTAAAAAGCCTCCCATTTCTGGAAGGCTTTCTTAATTTTCTAAGCTTGTAAATCGCTCATAATTGTTTTAATCTTATCATTCAGCTTTTGCTCGGTAGCTTTAAACTCTTCAGTACTTGCTAAAGGTTCGTTTACGCTGCAGTAAAACTTAATTTTAGGTTCTGTACCACTTGGACGAGCAGAAATTATGCTGCCGTCTTCGGTAATAAACTGTAAAACATCCGATTTAGGGAAACCTAAGTCAGCGCTTGAACAAGCCTTAATATCAGTTACTTTATTTAGTTCGTAATCTTTTAAGGTAACTACTGGCGAACCACCCAAAGTAGCAGGAGGATTGCTTCTAAACTGCTCCATCATGGCTTTAATTTCTTCGGCACCAGTTTTTCCTTTTTTAGTGATGGAAACCAAATCTTCTTTATACATGCCATATTTCACATACATTTCGATCATAGCCTCATATAAACTGCTGCCTTTATCTTTATAGAAGGCAGTCATTTCGGCAATAAATGCACAAGAAATTACCGCGTCTTTATCGCGTACTAAATCTCCAACTAGGTAACCATAACTTTCTTCACCACCAACAATAAATTGTTTTTTGCCCAATAGTTCGGTCATAATTTTGCCAATCCATTTAAAGCCTGTAAGTGTATCGAAATATTCCACACCTTTTTCATCAGCAATAGCTTTAATTAAAGGTGTAGTTACAATGGTGCTTACAATATATTCTTTTCCAGTTAGTTTTCCTTTTTCTTGCCAAGCAGTTAATACGTAATTTACCAGTAAACTTCCAGTCTGATTTCCATTTAATAACACAAACTCTCCATCTGTATTTTTAACAGCAATACCTACACGGTCGGCATCAGGGTCGGTTGCTAAAACTAAATCAGCGTCAATTTCTGCGGCTTTCTTTAAAGCTAAGGTTAAGGCTTCTTTTTCCTCAGGATTTGGATAAATCACCGTAGGGAAATTACCATCAGGCTCACTTTGTTCTTCAACGATAGTTACATTAGTAAAACCAAATTGAGCTAGTGCGGGCGGTACCAAGGTAATTCCAGTGCCATGAATAGGAGAGAACACAATCTTCAAATTCTTTTGGCGAGCAATGGCATCTGGAGAAACAGAAAGTGCAGTAATCTTATCCAAATATTTTTGGTCAATTTCTTCGCCAATTAACTCGATGTTACTTGCTACGCTATCAAATTTTACCTCATCTATGCTTTTAATCGCAGCCACTTCATCCATTACCATTTTATCATCTGGAGAAGTAAACTGTCCGCCATCAGCACCATAAGCCTTGTAGCCATTATACTCTTTCGGGTTGTGAGATGCCGTTAACATCACGCCACTTTTACAACCTAACTCGCGAATTGCAAAAGAAAGCTCTGGCGTTGGGCGCAAAGCCGAAAAGAAATAAACCTTAATTCCGTTAGCTGAAAAAACATCTGCAGTAATTTTAGCAAACACATCAGAGTTATTTCTACTGTCGTGAGCAATGGCTACGCAAATTTTCTCCCCAGGATATTTCTTTAACAAATAGTTAGCTAAACCTTGCGTTGCAGTACCAATAGTGTACTTATTGATACGGTTTGAGCCAGCACCCATAATTCCACGTAAACCTCCTGTTCCAAACTCTAAATTACGATAAAATGCATCGGTTAGCTCGGTGTAAGCTTCTTGGTCTAATAGTTTTTGGATGTCTGATTTCGTAATATCATCATAATTACCATTTAACCATGCTTGGATGGTGGTTTGGGTAGATTGGTCTAATTGCATATTTAACATTTATAGGTTTTTCTTGGATAATTGAACAAACAAAATTATGTTCGGTTCGATAAAAATATAAATTTCAGTTTTTTATTTTGGTATATACGCTGAAATTAACAGTCTTTTAGTTATTTTCACGCCCCGTTACAATATTAATAAAAATCTATATCCTATAACTTAAAAATGAAAACATTCTTGTGAAATTAAGAGTGCGTTCATGAACCAAAAAAAGTAAGAATTAATGAAAATTTTAAAATTCGGTGGCACCTCTGTAGGTAGCGCAGAACGTATGAAAAAACTGTTGGATATTGTTAATCCGGCAGAAAGACAGATTGTAGTATTATCAGCAATGTCTGGTACTACAAATAGTTTAGTAGAAATTTCTAATGCGTTATTGAAGGAAGACAAGAAGAAGGGCACCGAATTAATCAATACTTTAAAAGATAAATACGATATCGTTATCGAGGAGCTTTTGCCAGAGGGCGATTTTAGAGCACAAGGACAAGAAGTGGTAGATTATCATTTCAATTTCCTACTTTCTTTAGCTAACAACGTATTTACTGCAATAGAGGATAAGGTAGTTTTAGCGCAGGGCGAACTATTATCAACTACTTTATATCACGTTTATTTAAAATCTATCGGCGTGCCATCGGTGTTGTTGCCTGCTTTAGATTTTATGAAGATAGATGAAGATAACGAACCAGTTATTCCTTACACTACGGAGAATTTAAAACCAATTTTAGAAGCAAACCCTGATACTAATTTATTTATTACTCAAGGTTTTATTTGCAGAAACAGTTTTGGAGAGGTAGATAATTTACGTCGTGGTGGTAGCGATTATACAGCTTCTTTGTTAGGCGCAGCAATTTTAGCAGATGAAGTTCAAATTTGGACTGACATTGATGGAATGCACAACAACGACCCTCGTGTAGTTAAGGGAACTAAACCTATTGCCAACCTTTCGTTTGATGAAGCTGCCGAGCTGGCTTATTTTGGTGCGAAGATTTTACACCCGCAGTCGGTTTTCCCAGCGCAGAAATATAAAATTCCGGTTCGTTTGTTGAATACGATGGAACCGCAGGCTTTCGGTACGGTAATTAGCACAGAAAGTGAGAAAGGAAAAATTAAGTCTATCGCAGCGAAAGATGGTATTACTGCAATTAAGATTCAATCGAGCCGAATGTTGTTGGCTTATGGTTTCTTGCGTAAAGTATTCGAAATTTTTGAGCGCTACAAAACGCCAATCGACATGATTACCACTTCTGAGGTTGCGGTATCTTTAACCATTGATTTTACTGATAACTTGGATGCGATTGTTGAAGAGTTAAATTCATTTGGTAGTGTAGAATTGGATAGAAACCAAACCATTGTTTGTGTAGTTGGTGATTTTGGCGCAGAGAAACATGGATATGCTTCTAAAGTTTTGGATGCCATTAAACATTTGCCAGTAAGGATGATTTCTTACGGTGGTAGTGCTTACAATATTTCGCTTTTGGTAAATACTGACGACAAAGTAGAGGCTTTAAGAAGCTTACATAACAGAATTTTTGAATAACTCCATCTCCCTGAAAGGGGAAATTTCTACTATCGTTAACTGAAGCGCCTTACGGGGTTTGAGGTTTAACGATAGTAGAAGTAAATAAAAATAATAATTAACAGCAATACAATAGAAATACGTATCCTTCTTTCAAATTCTTTACGGCTAATGTTGCCGCAACGGTAATCGATATAATTACCAGCGTAGATGAAACCCAAAAAGGCTAGGAATAGGATGAGTATAAATTTCAAGATTATGTTTTCTGATAAAGATATAGCACATTTTTCGAATTTAGAAACACCGTTTTATTATTATGACCTTAATTTGCTGCGCAGCACTTTAAAAGTTTGTAATGATGCAGCGAGTGCTTATAAATTTCATGTCCATTACGCCATGAAAGCCAATTTTAATGATAAAGTTTTGGCGCAAATTAAACAGATTGGTTTTGGTGCTGATGCTGTAAGTGGGGGCGAGGTGAGAAAGGCGATTGAAAGTGGTTTTGCAAACGATAAGGTAGTTTTTGCTGGCGTTGGAAAATCGGACAAGGAGATTAATTACGCCTTAGATCAGGATATTTTTTGTTTCAATGTAGAATCGTTGCAAGAACTACAGGTCATAAACGAACTAGCAGAGAAAAAACAGAAAATTGCAAAGGTAGCTATTCGTATTAATCCGAACGTAGATGCGCATACTCATGCCAACATTACTACTGGTTTGGATGAAAACAAGTTTGGAATTAACTCTTGGGATATGCCTGCTTGTGCTGATATTTTAAATGTGTCGGCTAATTTAGAGTTTGTAGGCATTCACTTTCACATAGGTTCTCAGATTACCAATTTAGATGTTTATAAAAATCTTTGTGTACGTGTTAACGAATTTGGTGCTTGGTTTGAAGATAGAGGTTTTAAAGTTAAAGTATTAAATGTTGGAGGTGGTTTAGGTATTGACTACCATAACCCTGATGCGCAGATCCCGAACTTTGAAGCGTACTTTAAAATATTTGCTGATTTCTTGGATGTGAAACCTTATCAAGAAGTGCATTTTGAATTAGGTAGGGCATTGGTTGGCCAGTCATCATCTTTAATTAGCCGTGTGCTTTATGTTAAAAACGGTAAAAAGAAGAACTTTATCGTATTAGATGCAGGTATGACCGAACTAATGCGCCCAGCTTTGTACCAAGCTTATCATCAGATCGAGAATATCTCGCCAAATACCAATGGTGCTATTGTAAAGTATGACGTTGTTGGACCAATTTGCGAAAGCACAGATTGTTTTGGAAAGGAAGTTGCTTTGCAAGAAACTTTTAGAAATGATTTGATTGCTATTAGAAGTACAGGGGCTTATGGCGAGGTTATGGCTTCTAACTATAACCTACGTGATGCCATTGTTACCGTCACTAATGAGGACTATTAATAGTAGGTCTAGAGGTTTTATTACGGTAAGATTGTAAGTATCTAGCTCCTTAATATTAAAGAAAACTTACATTATAGCTTAGCCAGCAGCATTTATTGTTCGCTGGCTTTTTTATGCTTTTCTTCTTGAAGCAACATACACTATGACACCAGCAATCATGGCAATAGCACCTAGATATGGTGGCCAGTTTACAGTTTCTTGCTTGTCTGCAGAAATTTCTATAGCACCAACATCAACGATTTTTTCTTTCTTGGTGTAAGTGAAACCACTCCAAACTAACATGATTAATCCTACTACAATTAGTGTTACTCCTAATGACTTTCCCATAATATTTATGCTTTATTAAGGAACAGCAATAAAAGTTAAATTGTTTTGCGTCGCAGCTACTTCATAGTTAAAAGGAGTAGCCTAAGCCGAACTTACTAGTGAAGCCTTTGTTGCCGCCGGTATTAAAAATTCCAAAAAACTTATTCAATTTGAAATAGAATGCAAAATCTACAGCTTTTCCTTCGGTGCTAGCATTTGGATTTGAGTACCGCAAGTTGCTATTTAAGCCTGGAGTAAAGCCGTAGAATACTCTAAATGCAAATTGATTAACAGGTTTCCTTTTTGAATGCCAGATGATTTCGGTTGAAATTCCTGTAGTAAATAGAACGGTTTTTGATGCACTTACAATGTCTTTGTTATTTATATCGATAATTCTTTTCCTAAAAGAAGAATAGTTGCCATTCTCAATACTTAAACTGTTATCCCAACTTAACATTCTAAATTCAGCATTACCCATGTTGTCAAAATATCCAATCGATGTTCTTAAACCAGCTCCGTAGAAATTTTTATCATCAAACTCCGGTATTTGTTTTTCCCCTCCATTAGTATCTTCATCGGAAGTTTTACCTGTAAAACCAAAAGCGCCGTATGCAAAATTGATGTTCTTTATCGTGTGACCTCTACTAATGTTAATAAATCCCATATTCATACTGCCAGAATTATGTGGCAATTCCATGCCAGCAATACTTGCACTTAAATAGGTTTTGGAAGTAACTGAATCTACTTCCATAGGTTTTGGTAAGTACGCAACATCATTACCTGTAACTGCAGGCAGAAAAAACGAAGGTGCACTGCAAGACAGAAGGATACAATGGCACACAAATAATAGAAGAATGTGAGAACGCTTCATAAGTAGTTTAGTTATGTTTGTTTTCTTCTAAGGTACAAAACATTTGTTATCAGTATGTTAATTTTTTCTATAGGTAAATCATCATTCGGGTCAATCAATAAGATTTTCATCTTGACTCGTTTTTCAACTAGCAAACTTTCGTCATTAAGTAAGTTGCCATCTACAAACCCAATATAAGGTTGTTTGAATTTCTTATGGATCCATAAGTAACAAAGCATTTTACCTTTATATTAAAAAAATGGAAGTTTGTACTTCCATTCTGCAGTGATGTGATCATCAATTGACAAAATAATATCTCTTAA
>Ga0256911_1000453_pt1 | contig 13007 bp, 8 predicted proteins | sample MC6MC0764MT_FD_190197 | JGI IMG/M metagenome (GOLD analysis project Ga0256911, IMG submission 190197) | Metatranscriptome of enriched soil aggregate microbial communities from Iowa State University, Ames, United States - MC6-MC0764-MT... | ecosystem: Environmental > Terrestrial > Soil >...
CCTGCCCTCGGTCGACGAGCAGGCCGTGGCCTCGGTGGTGGCCGACTGGACCGGCATCCCTGTCGGCCGCATGGTGAAGAACGAAGTCGAGGCGGTGCTCAAGCTGGCCGACACGCTCAACCTGCGCGTGATCGGCCAGAAGCACGGCCTCGAGATGATCGCGCGCCGCATCCAGACCTCGCGCGCGCGCCTGGACAACCCGCAGAAACCCATCGGCGTCTTCATGCTCTGCGGCACCTCGGGCGTCGGCAAGACCGAGACCGCGCTGGCGCTGGCCGAGGCGCTGTACGGCGGCGAGCAGAACATCATCACCATCAACATGAGCGAGTTCCAGGAGGCGCACACCGTCTCCACGCTCAAGGGCGCCCCGCCGGGCTACGTGGGCTACGGCGAGGGCGGCATCCTGACCGAGGCGGTGCGCCGCCGGCCCTACAGCGTGGTGCTGCTCGACGAGGTCGAGAAGGCGCATCCCGACGTGCACGAGATCTTTTTCCAGGTCTTCGACAAGGGCTGGATGGAAGACGGCGAGGGCCGCATGATCGACTTCAAGAACACGATCATCCTGCTCACCACCAACGCCGGCAGCGAACTGGTGATGAGCATGTGCCGCGACCCCGAGCTGCTGCCCGAGCCCGGCGCGCTCGCCGACGCGCTCAAGGCGCCGCTCATGAAGGTGTTTCCGCCCGCGCTGCTGGGCCGCATCGTCACCATTCCCTACTACCCGCTGTCGCCCGAGATGATGAAGATGATCGTGCGGCTGCAGCTGGGCCGCATCAAGAAGCGCGTCGAGACCAACCACGGCGTGCCCTTCGAGTACAGCGAGGCGGTGGTCGAGCAGGTGGTCGCGCGCTGCCAGGACCCGGAGTCGGGCGGGCGCGTGATCGACGCGATCCTCACCAACACCGTGCTGCCCACCATTTCGGTCGAGTACCTGCAACGTCTGGCGTCGGGCGGAGAGATCCGCCGCGTCGCGCTCGACGTGAAAGACGCCGACTTCACTTATGCCTTCGACTGAAATGAACACTTGCTTTTCGACTCGATGCGTTGTGGGTCATTCAGGGCGCGATCACGCCGACGGTGTCCTGTGCACGCACCCTGAATGCCCCCCAAGCAGACTTCGCGCCACCTCAACCGCCCAAATACGGCAAGTTGACTGAGAAGCCCCCACCTTCAAGAGAAAAAGATGGCCGACCACGCGTTCCGCATCGAGAGCGATTCACCCGCCAAGGGCGACCTGATGTTCTGGCGCATCGTGGGTCACGAGGCGCTCGCGCGCCCCTCGGCCTACGAGCTCACGGTGCTGTCGAAGAACAAGGCGATCGACGCCAAGGACATTCTCGGCCGGGCCTTCGACGTGGTCATCGAGTTCCTGGACGCCGACGGCGGCAGGCACGAGCGCCACTGCCAGGGCCATGCGGTGCGCTTCGTGCGCGCCGGCCATGTGGGCCGGCACTTCGAATACCGCATCACGCTGCGCTCGTGGTTCTGGCTGCTCACCAAGCGCACGAACTCGCGCATCCTGCAGAACAAGCCCGTGCTCGAAGTGCTCGACGCGGTGTTCGAGGACAGCCCCATCAAACGCTTCAAGAAGACCAAGGCCGGCAACGTCATCGGCACCCACGACCCGCGGCGCTACTGCGTGCAGTACCAGGAGAGCGACTACCGGTTCCTCTCGCGGCTGCTGGAAGACGAGGGCATCTACTACTGGTTCGATGCGCACGATGCGCCGGGCACCATGCATCTGTCGGATGCCGGCGACATGGCGCACGACAAGCTGCCGGTGGCCGGCACGCTGCACTACGTGGCGAGCGACGCGACCGAGGCGCGCCACAACGAGATCTCGCGCTGGGTCAGCGCACGCCAGTTCGACACCGGCAAGTACGCCTCGCGCGACAGCGACTTCAAGGCCATCAAGAAGAAGCTGGGCGCCGGCATCGACGCGTCGGACGACCACGAGCTGGCCGATTTCGAAGCCTTCGAATTCCCGGGCGGCTACTTCAGCGGCGACGGTGCCGAGAACCGCACCAAGCTGCGCGGCGACGAACTCAACGCGCGCCGCGACCGCCACTGGGCATTGACCACCTGGCCCGACGTGGCCGCGGGGCGCAGCTTCAAGTTCGAAGGCGACCCCGACGGCACGCGCGACGGCGACTACATCATCGCGGCCTGCACCTTCATGGCCAGCCATCCGGGTTACGAGAGCGTCAACGCCGGCGCGGCGGCGGCGCAGCCGGTCTCCACGGCGCTGGCGGACGTGCTGCGCGACGACGCGGTGAACACCGACACGCGCCAGGTGCTGGAAGACCTGATCGCCGGCACGCCGACGCTGAACCTGGCCCAGCCGGGCACCAGCGCCTTCCTGCTCACCGTCATGCCGATGGAGCGCGCGTACCGGCCGCCCCGCCTCACGCCGCGCGTGACCATGCCGGGCCCGCAGACCGCCATCGTGGTCGGCCCCCAGGGCGACGAACACCATGTGGACGAACACGGCCGCGTGAAGGTGCACTTCCACTGGGACCGCTACGACGAGAGCAACGAGCAATCCACCTGCTGGGTCCGCGTGACGCAGCCGTGGGCGGGCAAGGGCTGGGGCGGCTACTTCATTCCGCGCATCGGGCAGGAGGTGATCGTCGACTTTCTCAACGGCGACCCCGACCGCCCCATCGTCGTGGGCCGCGTCTACAACGACGACCAGCCGATTCCCTACAAGTCGCCCACGCAGAGCGGCTTCAAGACCCGCTCCACGCCGGGCGGTGGATCTTCCAACTACAACGAACTCATGTTCGAGGACAAGAAGGGCGCCGAAGTCTTCAGCATGCATGCCGAGCTCGAGATGGCGACCTCGGTGGAGCGCGACGACTCCACCTCCGTGGGGCGCGACCAGACGCTGTCCGTGAAGCGCGACCAGACCAACACCATCGAGCGCGACCGCAAGACCACGGTGGCGCGCAACGAAACGCACACCGTCAACGTCGACCAGAAGAACACGGTCCGGGGCGCGCAGAACAACCAGGTGGTCGGCAACCGCCTGACCTTCGTCGACAGCAAGGACACGCTGACCGTGAAGGGCGCCAGCACCACCGACGTGACCGGTGCGCGCATCGACGTGTCGCGCGCCGGAGAAACCCGCACGGTGGTGGGCGACCAGAGCATCACCGTCAGCGGCAGCCTGACCTACAAGGCCGCCAAGATGAGCTTCGAAGCCGCCCACATCGACTGGATGGTGACCGGCGCAAGCTCCAAATACATCACGGTGCCATCGGGGCCGCTGGCCCTGATGGCCAACAAGATCAAGCTGATGAGCAACACCGGCATCGAGATGATGGCGGTGGGGAACATCGACGCCACGTCCATCGGCTCCAACACCACCGTGCTCGGGTCCAACAGCAGCGGCTACATCGGCAACAACAGCACCGCCAACATCGGCTTGGCCCGCTCCACCTTCCTGGGGCTCAGCATGGATACGACGATGGCCGCGAGCCTGTCGAACTTCCTGGGCCTGAAGATGGACAACACCGCCGGGCTGAAGATGGAAACCGTCGCGGCCGCCGGCATCGAACAGAAGACCACCAGCTTCAGGCAATCCGCGCTCGCCTGCTTCACCCCCGGCGCGGCGGGGCCGGCGGTAGGCGCCGGCGCCGCGGTGGCTGCGGCTTTGGGCGCCGTGGCGGGTGCCGCCTCGGCCATTGCCGGTATCGGGCAGACCCTCGACCAGTACGCGGGTGCGGCCGCGGCCCTGGAGGCGGCAGCGACCGAGGCGGACCAGGCCATCCCGCCCGTGCCCGGCCTCGCCGGCCGGTTGCGAAGCCTTGCCAGCGCCACCCGCAGGCGGGCCGACGAGGCCAAGGGCGGATTGGTCACGCTCGGCATCGGCGTCGGCGTGCAGGCCGGTCTGGATGCGGCCGGCGGCCCCGGTGCCGCGGCCGACGTGGATGGGCTGGGCAAGACGGATCCGGACCCCCACCCGACCTGAGCCCGCGCGATCATCATGCAAGTGCTCAAACCCCAGGCGCTCGGACTGTCGAGCCGGCCCATCGAGTTCCGCAAACGCTTCGGGCTCAGCGTCAGCGCGTACCTTCACCTTCCGTTCGCGCAGGGCGAGCGCGGCACGTTGTGGGCCGAACAGTCGATGTGGTCGTTTCTTGCGAAAGAAATGGCGCAGCCGCTGATCGACGAAGGCGTGGCCAAGCTCACGCCCGAATATCTGGTGCACGGAAAAGCCTTCCCGCCCAAGGACCGGCCCGGTGCATGCGCCGTGCGCGCGCGCTTCGGCACGCAGGAAAAGACCCTGCTGGTTTTCGGCGAGCGATATTGGGACGGCGCACGGCCCAGCGCGCCGCAACCCTTCGAGGCCATGCCGCTCGATTGGGCCGCCGCCTACGGCGGTGCGGACTTCGCGCTCAACAGCCAGGGCCGCGGCCGCACGGCCAGGGACGGCCTGACCTGGCTGCCCAACACCGAGTTGCCGCACGACCGGCTGCTTCGGCCCGACCAGGCCGTCGCCCCTGCCGGCTTCGGCGCGCTGGACGCGATGCATCCGCAGCGCGCGCAGTACCGGGGGACCTACGACGCCGCCTACCTGAAGGAGCATGCACCCGGCTTCGCGCCGGACACCGACTGGCGCTGCTTCAACATGGCGCCGGCCGACCAGTGGATGAGCGCCGCGCTCGTCGGCGACGAAGCTTTCTCGTTCGAGAACATGCACCCCGACCAGCCGCTGGTCGAAGGCCGCCTGCCGGGCATGCGGCCGCGCGTGTTCGTCGGCTACCGGACGACGGGCGACGACGCCCGGATCCGCGAAGTGCCGCTGCGCCTGACCACCGTGTGGTTCTTTCCGCATGCGCGGCGCTGCATCGCCATCTTCCAGGGGCTGGCCGAAGTCGGCACCGACGACGGCTCCGATGTGGCCAGCCTCATGGGCGCCGTCGAACGCATCGGAGAAGCCAGGACCGACCAGCACTACCTCGAAGCGGCGGCCAAGCGTGCCGACCCGAAGATGGGGCCGGTGTACGCCCTCATCGACAGCGACTTGCTTCCGCCGGGCGTGGATACCTTCGACCCCGATGTGGAGGCCGCGAAGCAGCCGTTCGAGACGGCGGGCCTGCAGGGCGAGGCCCAGTACCGCCGCGCGGAAATCGATGTCGAGCTCGCGCGCGACAAGGCCGTCGAGATGGGAAAGGACCCCGACGCGCTGGGCATCAGGATGCCGCCGCGCGAGCAGGTGCCGGTCGGCGACGCGTTGCCGGCATACCTCGAGCAGAAGATGAAGGAATCGCAGGCGCAGCAGTGGGCGGCCGTGGAAGACGCCGTCGCGGTGCTCGAGAAGGCGCTGGCGATGTCGCAAGCGCAGAAGATCGATCTTGCGAGCCTGCAGCATCGCGGCCCGCCCGGCTACGACGCCGAACAGCACCTGGCCGGCATGCGGGCGCAGGCGGCCGCCGGCACCCGGGCGGTCGATCTGGGCGCGGTCTTTCCAAGGCTCTGCCTGATCGAGCAGGCCCAGCGCAAGGGCTACCTCCAGTCCGCCCACATGCAGCCGCCGGCATTCCGGATGCCTGCCGCGCAGGCCGCCGCGCTGCGCGAAGAGATGGCGCGCGCCGTGCCGGCCGGCATCAAGTTCTTTGCGGGCATCGATTTCACCGGGGCCGATTTCTCGGGCCTCGACTTGCGCGACGTGAATTTCGAAGGTGCCTGGCTTGAAAGCGTCGACTTCGGCCACTCGAACCTGTCGGGCGCGAACTTCACCGGCGCGGTGCTCGCGCATGCGCGCCTCGAAGGCGCGATGGCCATCGGCACCCGGTTCATCGGCGCCAACCTCGGCAAGGCAAGCCTGGCCGGTGGCGTGTTCGACGACGCGGACTTCTCGGACGCCATGCTGATGCACTGCGCATTCGCGGGCACGCAGATGCGCCGCGCGCGCTTCGCACACGCCAATCTGCTCGACACGACGTGGGGCGACGCCGACTGGCAGGGTGCATTGCTGGCCGGGCAGACCTTCTACAGGCTCGACCTCCAGGGCATGCGCTGGCCCGACGCCGACCTGTCGGCGTGCAGCTTCATCGAGTCGGACCTGTCGGCTGTGGACATGCACGGCGCAAGACTCGAAAACACCACCTTCGCCACCTGCAAGCTCGACGGCGCGAACATGACGATGGCGCAGTGCGCCGGTGGCGTGGCGGTCAGGAACTCGAGCATGGTCGACGCGGACATGAGCGGCGCCGACTTGCGCCGGGTCAATTTCGGCGGCTCCGACCTGCGCGACGCCAAGCTGATTCGCGCCGTGCTCGATGGCGCCAACCTTTGCGATGCGCGGCTCGACGGCGCAGACCTCCGGCTGGCGAGCGCAAAAGGCGCGTTGATGCGCATGAGCGTTTGCACGAGCGCACTGCTGTCCGGCGTGAACTTCAGCGACGCCATCCTGCAGAAGGCCGACCTGCGTGGCGCCGACCTGCGTCGCAGCAACCTTTTCGGCGCCGACCTGAGCCGCGTGCGGCTCGACGGCGCGACCAGCTTCGAGGGGGCGCTGCTCAAGCGCGCGCGCACCTGGCCCCGCCTTACCCCCGAACAGCAGGCGGCCGCATGAGCCCGCAGTTGCTTGCAATTGCGGTCAGCGTCGGCGAGGCGCTCGAAGGCCGCGACCTCAGCAAGGGCCGCTACGCGGGGTTGCCGCTGGGCGGCGGCGTGTTCTCGAGGATCGACTTTTCGGAGGTCGATTTTCGCGCTGCCGACTTGCGCGAGACGGTGTTCGACCAGTGCGACCTGCGCGGCGCCATCGCCTCGGGTGCCAATTTGCGCAAGGCCGTCTTCAACCGCTGTGTGCTCGATCATGCGGACCTGCGTCAGGCCAACCTGCATGGCGCGGTGTTCACCGAGTGCGAGCTGGCGCATGCGCAGCTCGCCCAGGCCGCGCTGACCATGGCCACGGTGTCGAAGTGCAGCCTGGCCCACGCCAACCTGCGCGGCGCGCAGCTCGACTCGGCAGTCTTCAGCCAGTCGGTGCTGCTCGACGTGTGTGCCGATGAAACGAGCTGGCAATACACGGCCGTGACCGAGTGCGACCTCTCGCATCTCACCTGGACCGGCGCACGCATGCAGCGCAATGTGTTCTTCAAGACCTCGCTCAAGGGCATGTCGTTCGCGGGCCTGAGCCTCGACGGCTGCCAGTTCTCGTCGGCCGACCTGAGCGGCGCCGACTTCGGCGGCATCGCGCTGCGGCAATGCAACTTCCAGGGCGCCAACATCGACGGCGCGCGGTTCACCGGGGCGGTGGCGCCGTCGACGATCTTTTGCGGGGCGACGGGCAACTGTGTCGACTTTTCGGGCGCCGGCCTGCGGCAGGCGCTGTTCTCGGGCGCGACGCTGGAGCTGGCCGATTTCTCGGGGTGCGATCTGCACCAGGCCCATTTCGCCGGCGCGAAGCTGCGCGGCTCCGACTTCTCGGGCGCGGATCTGACCTACGCCGACTTCCGGCATGCCGACCTCGCCGCAGCGGACCTGCGCGGCGCCACGATGGTGCGCGCCGTGCTGCACGGCGCGATCACCGAGAACGCACAGATGACCGACCGCGCGCGCGCCCTCGAATCCGATGCCGACCTGTCGGCATCCGAGCGCTGGCAACCCCTGGTCGCCTGATTCAACCGAACAGCAGGGGAACACACCATGAACGACACGATGTTGAAATCCGCGCCCGCGCATGGCCGCAAGCGCCGATCCGCCAAGGCGATCACCGGCGAGTGGTGCGTGGGCATCCTCGGCGCCGCCGACACGGGCGAGCCGGTCGTGGCCAGCGGCGACCTGCGGCTTCGTGCCGTGCGCGCCGCGAGCTGCCTGCTCGAACCGGCTGCCGGCGACAGCGTGGCCTGCCTGCGCATCGCACCGAACGAGGTCTGGATCATGGCCGTGCTGCAGCGCGAGGAAGGCATGCCCAACGTGGTGAGCTGCGCGGGCAACATGCGCATCGCCGTGGACGGCGGCGCGCTGTCGCTGGAGGCGGCGCGCGTCGGCCTCAAGTCGCAGCTGCTCGACATCGCTGCGCAGAAGACCACCATGGCCACCGAAACGGCCGACGTCGTGGGGCGGCAGTTCCAGCTCATCGGCACCAGCATCAAGGTGGTGGGTTCCCTGATGTCGTCGGTGATGGACCGGGTGCAGCACTTCAGCAGGCACTACCTGCGCACCACCGACGGCATCGACCGCGTGGCCGCCACGCACATCGAATGCGAGGCCAAGCAGCTGCTGCGCATCGAAGGCGAGCACACGCTGGTGAACGGCCGCGAGCTGATCAAGGCGCGCGGCGCGCAGATCCACTTCGGCTGAAGAACGGAGCGCAGCATGTTCGCCAACTGCCAGCTGATGGGCACCGACATGGGGTTTCCCGATGTCTGCATCACGCCCGCCGCGCCGTCGCCGATTCCGATTCCCTATCCGAACATCGCTATGGGGCCGATGGCGATTCCGAACTGCCCCACGATCCTGATCATGGGCGGTCCGGCCCACAACCTGGGCACTCTCATTCCCATGACCAACGGCGACAACGCCGGCGTGATGATGGGCGTGGCCTCGGGCACCGTGATGGGGCCGAGCCGCCATCTCACGGGTGCCTTCACCGTGCTGTGGAACGGCATGCCTGCAACGCGGCTCACCAGCGTCTCGCTGCAGAACAGCACCAACTGCCCGGGCGTGCGCACCGTGCCGAGCCAGCCGCTGGTGCTGCTGCTGGCGCCCTGACGCGACGTCGACGGGCGCACAGGGAACGAGGGATCGGAGAAACACGAGAGGGGCATCGCGCCGAACACCATGGCCGACCACGAATTCAGCATCAAGAGCGATTCGCCCGTCAGCGACCAGCTGAAATTCTGGCGCATCGTGGGCCACGAGGTTCTGGCGCGCCCGTCGGTCTACGAACTGACGGTGCTGTGCGCGAACGAGAAGATCGAAGCCAAGGACATCCTCGGCCGCTTCTTCGATGTGGTGATCGGCTTCGCCGACGCCAGCGACGGCAGGCACGAGCGCCATTGCCAGGGCCATGCGGTGCGCTTCACCCGCGCGGCGCAGGTCGGGCGCTACTTCGAATACCGCATCAGCCTGCGCTCGTGGTTCTGGCTGCTCACCAAGCGCGTCAACTCGCGCATCCTGCAGAACAAGCCCGTGCTCGGCGTGCTCGACGCGGTGTTCGAGGACAGTCCGATACGCGGCTTCAAGAAGATCAGGTCGGGCAGCGTGATCGGCGCGCACCCGCCGCACATCTACTGCGTGCAATACCAGGAGAGCGACTACCAGTTCCTGTCGCGCCTGATGGAAGAAGAGGGCATCTACTACTGGTTCGACGCGCACGATGCGCCCGGCACCATGCACCTGTCGGATGCGAGCGACATGGCGCACCCCAAGCTCCCGGCCGCCGGCACGCTGCACTACGCCGGCACCGGTGTCGGCGAGGCGCGCTTCAACGAGATCACGCGCTGGGTCAGCGCGCGCCAGTTCGAGCCGGGCAAATTCGCCTCGCGCGACCGCGACTTCAAGGTCATCAGCAAGGAGCTGCGCGCGGACAAGGGCGACCCCGACACGCACGAGCTGTCCGACCTGGAGGTGTTCGAGTTCCCGGGCGGCTACGCGTCGGGCGACGACACCGACAACCTGGCCCAGGTGCGCCTGGACGAACTCATCGGCCGCCGCCAGCGCCACTGGGCCCTGACCACCTGGCCCGACGTGACGGCCGGCCGCAGCTTCACCTTCGAAGGCGACCCCGATGCCACACGCAACGGCGACTACATCATCGGCGCCTGCACCTTCGTGGCCAGCCACCCGGGCTACGAGAGCCTCGATTTTTCCGAGGCGCGGCGCCCGCTCGACAGCGTGCTGCACGACGCCCTGGCCGACGACCCGGTCAACGGCGGCATGCGCGAGATGCTCGAAGATCTGATCGCCGAGACGCCGGCCCTGCGCACCGGCGACCACGGCACCAGCGCCTTCCTGATCACCGCGCTGCCGCTGGAGGTGGCCTGGCGCCCGCCGCGCCTGACGCCGCGCGTGACCATGCGCGGCCCCCAGTCCGCCATCGTCGTGGGCCGCCGCGGCGAGCAGATCTGGACCGAGGAGCACGGGCGCGTGAAGGTGCAGTTCCACTGGGACCGCTACGGCAAGAACGACGAGAACAGCTCGTGCTGGGTGCGCGTGTCGCACCCCTGGGCCGGCAAGGGCTGGGGCGCGATCAGCATCCCGCGCATCGGCCAGGAGGTGATCGTCGATTTTCTCGACGGCGACCCCGACCAGCCCATCATCATCGGGCGCTTCTACAACGGGGAATCGATGTCGCCCTATGGCCTGCCGGCCGGTGCGGTGGTGAGCGGCATCAAGTCGAACACGCACAAGGGCAAGGGCTACAACGAACTGTCGATGGACGACACCGCGGGCAAGGAGAAGATCACCATCCACGGCCAGTACGACATGAACACGACCGTCGAGCACGACCAGACGACGACGGTGCACAACAACCGCACCGACAAGGTCGACGTCGACGATTCGGAAACCGTGGGCAACAACCAGAAGCAGCACGTCGGCGTCGACCAGACCATCTCGGTGGGCTCGAACCGCAAGGAAACCGTGGGCGGCACCGAGACCATCACCATCACCGGCCACCGGACCGAGACCGTGAACGGCGGCGAGACCGTGACCGTGAACGGCGGGCGCAGCCACACCGTGAACGGCGTTCAGACCACCACCGTCTCGCTCGCCGAGATGCACTCGGTCGGCGCCGGGCGCATGCACAACGTGGGCGCGGGCGAGGCCGTGAACGTGGGCGGCGTGCAGACGGTGAGTGTCGGCGGTGCCCAGATGGTGAGCGTGGGCGGCATCCGCAAGGTGAACGTGGGCGCGCTGCAGTCGATCACCGTCGCCGGGCCGCACAAGCTGTCGGCCGCGGCGATCGGCGAAACAGCCAAAGGCCCGATCAAGATCAAGGCCGGCGCCGTCTGCATCGTCGAGGCGCCGACGATCATGCTCAAGGCCGGCGGCAGCAAGATCGTCATGAGCGCGAGCGGCATCTTGATCAAGGGCGCCCAGATCTCGATCAAGTCCGATGGCAGCGCGTCCATCAAGGCGGGCGGCTCGATCAAGATCAAGGGCGCGAACATCGGGGAGGACTGAAGCATGGAAGACACCGAACTCCAGAGTGCGCGTGCCGTGCTGGCGGGCGTGGCGGCATGGTCGAGGCTGTCGGGCGAGGGCGTCGCCGTTGCCCGCTTCGCGGGCTTCGACGGCGAGGGCCGCTTCCTGGTGGCGCTCGGCGATGCGATCGCACCGGTGCAGGCGCTGTCGACCGTCGGGCTCGCCGAGAGCGAGGCGGGCACGGCGATCGTGGTCGCATTCGAGAAGGGCGAGCCGCGGCACCCGGTCATCATCGGCCGCGTGCAGCATCCGCAGCGGGTCGAGGCGCCCGACGCGCAGTTGCGCATCGACGGCGAGCGCGTGGTGCTGCAGGCGCGCGAGCGCATCGAGCTGCGCTGCGGCGATGCCAGCATCGTGCTGACGCGCGCGGGCAAGGTGCTGATCAACGGCAACTACGTGCTCTCGCGCTCGCGCGGTGCGAACCGGGTCAAGGGCGCCTACGTCGGCATCAACTGAAAACCGCGCCGGAGGCCTCGACATGTGGCAGCTCGACAACCGCACGCCCTACGCCGCCGAGCGCACCTGGGTGCGCGACCGCGACGGCGCGGAGATCTGGCTGGTGGCGGTCAAGTGCAGCTTCGACATCGGGGCCGATGGCCGCACTGAAGTCGCGCCGGTGCAGCCGCCCGTGGCCCAGCAGCCGGAATTCATGGGCGCCGGCGCGGCGCCGAGCCTGAAGTACGAGATGGACCTCGTGCGCACCAAGCTCACGACCGACGTGGTGCTGATCGGCCACGCGCATGCGCCCGGAGGCGAGCCGGTGACGCAGCTCGATGTCGGCCTTCGCGTCGGGCCCGTGGCCAAGCGGCTGCGCGTGACCGGCGACCGCATCTGGCTCGGCGGCTCGCCGTCGGAGCCGGTGCCGTTCACGGTCATGCCGCTGGTCTGGGAGCGTGCGTATGGCGGCATCGATCCGTGGACGCGCGACGCTCCGAATCCGCAATGGGACGTGCGCAACCCGGCCGGCACCGGCTTTGCGCTGGAGGCCTCGCACAGCGAAGGCCTGCGGCTGCCCAATATCGAGTATCCGGATCAGTGCATCCGCGCGTGGAGCGATCGGCCGGCGCCCGCGGGCTTCGGGCCGCTGTGCAATCACTGGCATCCGCGGGCTGCGCTCGCCGGCACCTATGACGACAAGTGGCAGCAGGAGCGGCTGCCGCTGCTGCCGCTGGACTTCGACGATCGGCATTACCAGCGCGCGCCGGTGGATCAGCAGACGCCGCAGTTCCTGCGCGGCGGCGAGCCCGTGGTGTTGATCAATCTCACGCCGCATGACGAACTGCTGCGCTTCGAGTTGCCGCGGGTGATCCTCGGCTTCGAAACATTTTTCTCGGACGGCGAGCGTCGGGTGCACGAACCGCCGAAGCTGCACACCGTGATCGTCGAGCCCGATTTGCTGCGCGTCTCGCTGTTGTGGCATAGCGCCCTGCCCTGCCATCCCAAGGTGCACAAGTTGCTCAAGACCCGCATCCACGAGAAGCGCCTCGTGCGTCTGAACGATGGTTCTCCCGCAGTTTCCGAAGAGGCGGAGGCTTGAGCGTGAACAGAATCGACATGCAGATCGTCGGCCTTGGCGCATGCACGCCTGTAGGGCGCGATGTCTGGGCCAGTGCTGCGGCCGCGCGCGCCGGTGTCTGCGGCTTCGGCGAGCACCCGTTCATGATCGACACGGCTGGCGAGCCGATGCGCGTCGCGCGCGCGCCGTGGATCGATATCGGACTCGAAGGCGTCGACCGCTGCGCCGAGCTGCTGTTGCCGGCCATCGATGAAGCGCTGCGCCCGTTGTCGCCTGTGAGCGTGCCTGGCGCGGCGCGCGTGGGCCTGGCGCTTGCGTTGCCGTCCGC
>Ga0256911_1000455_pt1 | contig 12979 bp, 8 predicted proteins | sample MC6MC0764MT_FD_190197 | JGI IMG/M metagenome (GOLD analysis project Ga0256911, IMG submission 190197) | Metatranscriptome of enriched soil aggregate microbial communities from Iowa State University, Ames, United States - MC6-MC0764-MT... | ecosystem: Environmental > Terrestrial > Soil >...
GCAAGCTGCCGGCACCAAGTGGAACTTCCTGCCGTTCCGTCCGGGTCTGGTCGGCGGCCACTGCATCGGCGTGGACCCGTACTACCTGACCCACAAGGCGCAATCCATCGGCTACCACCCCGAGATCATCCTGGCTGGCCGCCGCCTAAATGATTCGATGGGCGCCTACGTGGTGTCGCAGCTGGTCAAGGCTATGACCAAGCAGCGCATTTATGTCCAAGGCGCCCGCGTCCTGGTCATGGGCTTGGCGTTCAAAGAGAACTGCCCCGATCTGCGCAATACTAAGATTATCGACATAGTAAGAGAGCTTTCCGAGTACGACATCTCTGTGGACATCTACGATCCTTGGGTTTCGACAGAAGAGGCGATTGCGGAATACGGGGTGAGTCCAATTCAATATCCCGAAGTCGCCGCATATGATGCAATTTTGGTTGCTGTGGCTCATAGAGAATTTAGCTCGTTAGGGGCGGCAGGAATCCGAAAGTTCGGAAAACCAGAGCATGTTTTGTATGATCTGAAATACCTATTTAAGGATCAAGATACGGACATGCGCTTATAAGCTAGCCACGTTCGATATTCGAACTTTTTGATCCGTGATAGAGATCATCACTTCAAGTAAGGAAAGCATATGAGTTTGGATAAAATCCAAGATCAGATCTTTGACGAGCTAAAGAGTGGCTTTAAAGAAATCGAAACAAGACAGACCAAAGCTCTGGGGCGACTGCATTCGGAGGTTGTGAAAGACGTAGTTTTTCAGAGTCAACTTGCCGAAAAAGTTGGACCTTGGCTCGATTCTATTTGTTCGCTCAATAGTTGGTCGATCTGTCCTGAACTCGCGCTATTGATCCTGCAATGCATCGAAGATTTAGAACCAGAGCTGATTGTGGAATTTGGTTCTGGGGTATCTACCCTAATAATTGCGGATGGGCTACGGCGCCGCGGAACACCAGGAAAGCTGCTGTCGATCGAGCATAACGAAAAGTATTATGAACAAACTCGATCATTAATAACGAGCAACGATTTAGAAGAATTTGTTCAGCTTGAGCTTTGTCCCATATCTACTGTCACAATAAATGAAAGTGAGCATCGTTGGTATTCCCAAGTCGTACCCAAACTGACGAAGTTTTTAGCTGGTGGACAAGTCGATTTTCTGCTAATAGACGGTCCGCCTGCCGCCACTCAGAAATTTGCGCGGTATCCTGCGCTGCCCGTAATAAAACAGTATCTAAGTCTCGACGCGCTTGTAATACTCGATGACGGCGCGCGCGAAGACGAGGAAGAAATTGTAAGACGCTGGTTGTCCGAAGCCGGCGGTTCGCTACAAGTCGAATTCCTGACTCACATAAGAAGATGTCCAGCTTTACTTTTCGCTGGAAAATCACCGAGATTGAAAATGTTAAAAGAAGACTCGCAGAAAGTACCTACGATAAATCAGGAGAGCATAGTCGCGCCAATGGTGGATTATGTGAACGAATTGGTGAAGCGAGGTCTTCTCCGTTTTGAGGTTGCAGAAGGTTTAGCGCTTAAACATCAGCTGCTGCTGCAGGCCGAGAATTTTCGATGCACTCTGCAAATTCAAGATATTGAGCGGTTACAGGCCAAAACTACCGCTGAATTGAAGTCAGCGAAAATTTGTGTGGATGAAATCCAGGCGAATAACCAAGCGCTAAACGATCAGGTGGCTTACTGGAAAGAACGCGCAGCGACCAGCCAACAAGCAATTGAATCGGCCGAACGCAGTTTCGAACAAGAGCGACAGGAGTTCAAAGCTGAGAAGAAGAGTCAGCAAGATAGGTTTGAAGAGGTTCAGAGGAATCTCGCTGCGGCTATATCGGAAAATTGTGGTCTTTTAGAAGAGCGTCGCCACTTACAGGATGAAAGTGCCAATGTTGCCAACGTCCTTGATTTGCTTAGACAAGAACGTGATCGGCTTCGCGAGGAATTTGCCTTGATTCAGGCTGAGGTGTCGGCGCTGCAGCATGAAAAAAGCGCCCTGATTGCCGCGAATGAAGCTTGCGTTAGGAATGCTGACGAGCAGGCGAAGACCATGATCGCACGCGTAAAACAACTGTCGGGCCACATTGAAGAATTAAATTCAAAGAATGCAGCTTCGAAAGCGAGAGCCGCTTCGATGAAGCAATTGAGTGAAAGTTCGGCGAATATGAATCGAGAGGTGTATGCATTCGTTGATACTCTTCAACGTGACTATCTCAGAGTACAAAACGAAGCTAATCAGTTGCGCTCCAGATTAGATAGGACGAAAAATCACCTCTCCTATCGATTGGGAAGCGTGCTCGTCGAAAATTCCAGTTCGTTACGTGGGATCTTCTCCATCCCCGCAAAGTTGCGCGCGCAGAAAAAGCAGTTCTATGCATATCGTCAACTAGCTCAAAACTCAAGCACAGATAAAAACGCAGCTAATCTTATCCTCAATGAGGGTATAAGCTATTCCTTTGCACGCACGCGCTGGCGAAATGTGGAGTTGGATATTGCCGGACGCGGGGGAGTAATTGAGCTGAGCGTCCTCACTCCATCAGGTGATAAATCGGTATCGCTGGAAATACACGCGCTGCCTGGCGCGGGTGACGTGGCTCTAGTAGGCAGTGACGGCAAAGAAAAAAGGATTGTTGGTATCAGCCCTGTAGAGCTGCATATGAGCAGCGGTGGTAGCTCGCGTTCAATCGAATTTGGCGCTAACGCTAGCCCCGTCGTTATTGGAATACGAAAAACAGCTGGGGGAGCGGCTATAGTAAAGCTCTGCGTGACCGCATCTCATATGGTTGCAGGGGCAGATTATCGACATAAGCCAGAATCCATTGGTAGTGCCGCCCTACCGCAAGCAATAAGCGTTCAAGTTGGACAGACGCCGCTTGCGTTGTCGTCAAGTCCGAAACCCATGAAAAGCAGCATCATTTGGCAGGCGAGCCAAATGATGGATCAGGGTCGAATCGAAGAGGGGATTGCATTCGCTAAGGAAAATGCGCGTGAATTTATTCGACCTGCTATCAATTTGCTCATGGCGAATCGTGCGATAACGGACGAAAAATTGTGGTTGGAATCCGTGAATGAATACTTTCGTCAATTTAACATCTCCCCGCTGGCGTTAACATCCGGTAATGATGCGAGATTTCTCCGACTTCATAGCGAATCGAATGAACGCTATGAAGCTGGGCCTTTGATTAGCGTAATCATGCCGGCTTTTAACTCTTGCAATACGATAGCTCATTCAATCAATTCAATTTTGAACCAGACTTGGAGAAATATTGAATTAGTGGTGGTCGACGATGCGAGCGATGACTCAACTTGGTCGATTGTCCAAGGGTTGGCTGCGCGTGATAAGAGAATGAAGATCTTCCGAAATGCCCGGAACGTAGGCCCATATGTGTCCAAAAACCTTGCACTGCAGTTTTGCAAAGGCCAGTACATAACCGGACATGACGCGGATGACTGGGCGCACCCAGATCGGTTAGCTCGTCAGGTCGGCGACCTTCTGAGAAGTGACGGCCAACTGAAGGGAAATATGGCAAGAATGATTCGAATGATGGAAAACGGAAAATTTGTTCATTTTGCAAAAGAAGGAAAAACTTCGGATGACGGGGTATTACGTGACGCCGCCATTTCATGCATGTTCGAACTTGAGTTTTTTAAGAAGCACTTAGGATATTGGGATTGCGTTAGATTTGGTGCAGATAGCGAATTAATTTCTCGCGCTCAAAAAGTAATGCAGGACCGCTTTGTGAAGGTTCGCCACATGACCATGATTTGTTTAGATAATGAAGGTAGTCTTACGAACGACCCGATTCACGGCGTATCTAAAGTAACTGGAATTTCGCCCACGAGAAAGTTTTACCGTGATCAATGGACCGCATGGCATGCGAATGTCGATCCTTTGGATGCCGTATTACCCTTCCCCTACGCGACGGACCGAAAGTTCGCGGTGCCAGAGGCTGCTGCAGTTTTAGTGGACGACATTCTTGAAAATATGCGTCTCGCAAGTCAATTAGTTGAATAGCCGGGATATACGGGCGTTATGCCCGTTTTATACCTGTTTTATTCCGTGGTATAAATTTCCACATTGAGTTGATATTCTGGAATTATGTCGAACGTTCGCTTAGCTTTTTCCTCCTTTTTTTTCTCCGATCGGAAAGGGCTGGCGTCGAAATCGAATTATCACCTGCTAGCTGCGCAGTCCTATTCGAAAAATCCCTGCGGCAGGTCGATGGTGGATCTTGCCTTGTCGTTAGGGCTGAGAGCGAGAGCGTCTCACATCGTAGAGACAGCACTGCTTCATCCGTTGGGTCTGGCTGAAAAGATCAAATTGGCATTATTGTATGGGCGTGTAGATGAGGTGCGTGCCATGCACGACGAAATCATCCTACACTGCCGTGCGCTCGGACGGAAGCGCATGAATAGCATTAACGAGATCGCGCAATTGGTGGCGCCAATATCCGCCGAAATCGTCCAGGAATTAGGGAAAGAGTTTGGTCCAAATATACTTGCTTCTGTAGCTCTATTGGCGAATTGGAATCCGAAGTCTGCTATAGCTTGTTTACAGCAATCAAAAATGGTCCCAACGGACGGATTCCTTATCCTCGCGAATCTTTCTACCGACGCAACAGAAAAGCAGTTCCTGTTTGCTAGGTATTTGGAAAGGTTTCATTTGTCAGAAATGCAGATGTCACCGAAAGCCATTTCGGGTGCAATAGTTTCTAGGAAAAACATATCTCCGAGCAGAATATCTGTTGTAGTCACCGCATTTAACTGCGGATCTTACATCGCAGACACAGTTTCTTCATTGATTAATCAGACGCTGCCGCCGCTAGAAATTATAGTGGTGGATGATGCAAGTTCTGACAATACTCTGGAGATAATTAATGCGATGGCCTTGCGGCATCCGACTGTTCGCGTTATCTCTCTACAGTCTAATGTTGGGACGTATGCGGCGAAAAATATTGGTATAAATGCGGCGGTTGGTGACTTTGTTACATTTCAAGATGCTGATGATTGGTCTCATCCGCAAAGGTTAGAGTATTGTTGTCGAGTCCTTACAGACAAGAAAAATTTAGTCGCCGTGAGTTGTCTCTACGCGCGCATCGATGAAAATGGGAGATTCGTTTCGCGCAAGGTTTGGCCCTACACGCAATGGTCGCCCAATACGATTTTTTTTAATCGTAAGGCTGTCGCGCATGCTGGGATGCTCCTAGACGAAGTAAGGTTCGGAGCCGACAGTGAGTTCGTTGCTCGGCTCAAGGTTGTTTTTGGTGAAAACAGGCATCTAAAAATTCGAGCGCCGCTAATGATAGCTCTGCACCGGAAGAATTCTCTTATGACGTCAGACGCCACCGGCCTTGATAGAGATGGTATTTCGCTGGCAAGGTTGGAGTACCAGGAGATGTGGTCTGAGCGGTTGTATGAACGGGCGCGGAATGAGCTCCTTCAAAATTTACAGTCCAGATAATTTGCAGCCGATTGATTCAAAAGACACGTGAATGCGAGTTTTCTATAATTTTTCCGATGCTTTGAAAGCAGGCCCAGAACAGATTTTTGGCATTGTGTCGAAAGGCTTTATTTTTCCGTGCTCGTGGAGAATAACTGGGCACCAGAAAACAGTGGTTTTTTTCCCTGGGGCTACTCGCCCAGATACATCGCGGCCAAGTTTCCAGCGGAGCACGTACTTCTCTGAATTGCCGTATAACTGTATTTCGTTCTTTGATCCGACTTTGTTTTTCTCTCCTACTCTTAATTTGGGATGGTTTCAGGGGCATAGAAATGTTTTTTTTGCCCAGCACATGAAAAAAATAATTCAGGATTTGGTCCGAGCCGTTTCTTGTGAGAACAATGATCTTGTAATTTTTGGAACTTCTGGGGCTGGCATCCCAGGGTTCAATGTAGCTTCGGCAGTGCCAGGATGTAGTTTATATGTCGGAAATATTCAATCTGACGTATCTAAATATTATAAGGGGCATTATAAAGAGCTTTTGGACGCTTGCTACCCCGGAGAAACGGCGGAATATGTTGAGGAGCACCGCAAGAAAAAAATTTCCTTGTTCCACGTAGATGGGGATTTTAAGCTTTTTTATGCGCAGAATTTGGCTGATGAGTTTCATTACCACAGACATTTTCTTCCTATGGTAGCCGCTCTGCGCAGCAAAAAAATCAAGAGTTCGGTATATGTGTATGAAGATGAGAAGTCTGGACACGGGCCACTTGGCCGAGCTAGAGAGCTCTCGATAATACAGGCTGTAGCGGAACAAAATGACGTTTTGAGTCAATTGCCATGCGGTAAGTTATTCAATTTTATTGAGCCACTTAGATGATTTTAAGTGGTTGTCATCTTAGTTTAGCGGCATCAAAAGATTATTCCAGAATTCACACTGTTTTGATCAGCGGCCAGCCGGATTGCCGCGGATTGATTGATTGAGTGCACTTGCACCTGATATGTGTTTTCATACATCGTATATAAGTATGTGAATTTCATTTCGACGTTGATGCCTTGTCATAGTTATTAATTTGCAGCAGAGCCTTTCGTGAATAGCACATACAACTCCATCAAATGGTCCGAACGCAGTCGAACTCTAGCTGACATCAGAGAGGCTTTTATATTTAAGAGTCAAGCGGAAGCTCGGCGAGTTGATTGGCGCGCGCGTTTCTTAATGTCCTCAGAGCCAGCCCCGATGAGATTTTTTTTCAGCGGCGGATGTGAGCTGACCTACGCAGGACGAACGCTTGAGTACTTGGGGCACTGCGTCTATGACACGTTCATCACTGGAGTTTCCTCAGATCCTATAGTTGAGTTTTCTGTCAATAAAGGTGAAAACGCCCAATTATTTGACCCTGACGTAATTGTTCTTAGTCTCGCGCAACTGACGAAGCCCTGGCTTATGTCGGCGACTAAGCATCTGGATGGCGTATCATTCGAAACGCAGGAGGAAGAGCTAGGGCAAATCCTAGCTGGGTTGCGTTCTGCTATTTCGAATGCAAAAGTTGTTTGTGCCCGCTCGAAAATTGTCTTGATAACGCACCCCGTATTTGATACCGAGTTGTTTTCCACTTTCGAGTACGCCAATATTCCTGGGGCGTACACTAAACGGGAGCTATATGAGAAGATGAATCTTGGTTTATATATGGTGGCCAGGGAGTTCGCTGTTGAGGTGATTAACGTCAACGAAGTCGTCGCGAAATTTGGGTTTGTAGATCAGGCGACGAAATATGGTCGTATTCGTATTGGTGAGACCAACGGGGGCCATTTAGAGCAGTCCGGTGGCGAAATTCTTGCAATGACGATGATTGGCTTGTCGGATGCTGTCGTCGTAAAGCAGAAAAAAGTGAAGTGTTGCGTCCTTGATCTGGACAACACTATGTGGACTGGGGTATTCAGAGAGGATGGCCTCGACAAGATCAAAGACGGTTTACGACGGTTTCATTTGCAGGCGGCTGAGAACTTGGCCAGGCGAGGAATCTTGTTGGCGATCGTGTCGAAAAATGATCCCGACCTCGTTGAAAAGCTTCCCGCTATCTTTGGGCGGAGAAGCCAATTTTGGACTAATGTCGTTTCGGTGAGGATTAATTGGTCGCCGAAGTCGGCCAACATAATAGACATTGCCAAAGAGCTAAATATCGGGCTCAATAGTATTGCTTTCTTCGACGACCAGCCCTATGAAAGAGCTGAGGTAGCCGAGAATGCGCCGGACGTTCGTGTGTTCACTGATGCCGATTTATTGCAGGTGGCGCGATTTAGTCCGTTTGTACCTGCATCACCGTTATCGGTAGACGCGTTCAACAGGGCAAAGTATTACAAGATTGACAAAACCCGGCAGATCGCCGCGCCTGAATCCTATGACAAAGAGCAGTTTGAGAAATTTTTGATTTCTTCTAAGTTTGTTCTTGATGTAGAAGTCGCAGGTCACGCTCATGTGAATAGAGTTTTTGAGCTGTTCGACCGCACTAATCAGCAAAATGTCACGTTAAAGCGTTTAACGCGTGAAGCAATTGTGGAGAGCATCGACGCTCTGAACACCAAGATTTACTGCTGTTCGTTGGAAGATCGCCACGGCGAGTATGGAATCATTGGGGCAGTTCTTATTAAAGTCGACTCGAGGATCGCCTATATAGAGGAACTTGCCTTCAGCTGTCGAGCAATGGGTAAAGGCATTGAACCGGCATTTATACGAAGAATTGCGCGAGAGCTGGCTGATAAGATCGACACGCTTTGCATGAAGTTGGTCAGAACAGAGAAGAACAGGGGCATGGTGAGTCTTATCGAAGGTATTGGTTTCACTGTGGATGAGGCGGATATTGCTTCGCTAAACCTGGGTGGCGCGTTGTTGCTGGATGATAAATGGATCAACTGGAGAGCGGCCTCCGAAGCGGCGGCTAACTGAACGCTAATTTCTATGCCGAATAATTGGCGGCGTTTCAGTTGCTGTAGTGGCGAGTAAATGTGCACGGCCTCGGGATCTACGATCTCGAGGCCGCTGTCATGGTTGGGGGGTGATTTAGTTCGCTTCCTTACCTTTCTGGAAGTCTGCGATGGCCTTGACCCAGTCCACGTTCATCGACAGTGTCGGAAAATTCCCATCTTCGTCTTTCGCCCCACTGCTGGCCCAAATTATCACTCCCGCAGCTCCCGATTTCTTAATATACGTAAGCCTTTCGAGCATTTCCGAATAGGATAGCCATTGATAGTCTTTATGCTTCTTTGATATTTCGGGCGTAATATATGGAATTATGGGTTTGCCATTGCCGTACGTTTTTGCCGCCTGAATGCTATAACTTGCTGCTGGAATCCAGTCTGCTGTTCTTCGGCCGGAGTAGTTATAGAGAGATGGACTTATATAATCAACATGATGTGCAATTTCTCGATATCTTTCGTTGAGCATTGCATATCTATTTTGACTTTTTTCATCCCATTTATATATGTTTTGAGGGATGGTTGAATATAATCCAACTTGGGCGGTGGGATTGACATTTTTGAACTGCGTCAGTAGATCTATGTACCGCGATGGAGTGGTTTTATCAAACCTATCCCATGACTCGACGTCGAGAGAAACTGGGATTTTTCCACTTGCGTCGGATTCTTGAGCTACTTTTTTGATTAATATTGGATTTGCGAGATTGGGGTTTTTTTCCTTTATTATTTTGTCAAACAATTCCTTCTCATACACAACTTTTATTTCCTTGACGCCAATCCTTTCGAAGAATTTCTGGCTTGCTCGCATGTCTGGTCGATTGTTGCCATTTTCCATTCGATATGGAATAAAGGCGTAGACCTGGAAAGCATATGCTTGGCAGCTAAGTACGGCTAAGGCGAAGAGCAAAACAATTTTCAGACGCATGGCATTCAGCTCCATCGGAAGAGAGTTTGTGACCTCTAGCTAGCTTGCCTCCAAATTGTATTATCTACTTTTTGGTGTGGCCAAGCACTTTGCCAGAAATATTTGGCGATGATGTATTCCCCGCAAGTCCTAGAGCGAAACTTTTGGGTACGATCTTTTCTATTGAATTTTTGACGGCTAGGCGAATTCCGGCCGCCGAATAAAAGCCGCCGTTGACCTGCGTCTTTGAAATGACAACGTCCCGATAGTTTTTGAAAAGCTGGGCGTCGGGCTTTCGCCCCTTTAGCCAGAAGCTGTCCAAAGATTCCTGAAATGTCAAACCTTTAATGTTATACAACGCTTTTCCCATTGCAAACGTCGGCCTGCCGTGTAATAGGGCTGATGCACCCACGGTACTGTTCACTGTAACAACACCCACCGTATGGGATAGCAGCGCTGGCAGATTCCCGGAATCTAGGAGAAAGACTCGCTCTAAGATGCCAAACTCGCATGCCCAGCTCTTCAGAAGCGATCGGTAGTCTACTAAACCAGGGTCTAGAGGGTGAATTTTTGTGGCAAAACGCGTATGCGGCGGGGCGTGCCGAGCGAAGGAAGCTACTGCTTCATAGAGCGCCTCGGCCATGTTGGCGTACGGGGAGTGATGAACAATTTGAGCGTCCGTGGCCAACTGGAGTGGCATTAAATAAAAAGGGGCGTTTTTCGCCTCGGCAATGAGCTGCGCTTCTGCTCGTCGCGACGACGAGGCATTGAACTTCACTTTGGCGCCGCGCTTGGCGTATCCAAGATATTCCGTCAACGGGGAATAGGGAACGTGACTACGCACGCCGTTGTGGAAGATGCGATTGGCACCCGCCCAAAAGTTGTACCCAACGTCGTATGCCGCACGCTTCCAGAAGGGAGACGGAAAAGATTGGCCATTGTCAAAATGTGGTAGGCCTTTAGCTTCCCTTCGATACCAGTCCGGGTCGCTAGATAGCTCGGAATTTCCATTCACCCCGCCGCGTTCGAGCGTGATCCAATAGGGTCTGAAGTAGCCTTCCTCAAAGACGTGAACAGTTATTCCCAATGCTTTGGCCAGTAAAATTGCTGGTCGATGAACGGGGCGGCAGTCGCCAAAGAGTACTATATCGGTTATTTTGTTTTTGTCGTACTGAACCCGATAAAAATCTTTTAAGCCCGACATTGATCCCCGATACGGTATCGTCTCTCCTTGTCGCCAGTAGACACTGTCTCCAACGGAGAAATTAACCTTTTGAACTCTGTGCCCCCGTTGACGAAGCGCCCCACCTAGAGCCGAAAAAAAAGGTGAGCAAACCCCTTGCAGAAATAGAAAATGTTGCCGGTGGATCATCGCGCTACCAGAAATTTTGCCTTTGCCCAAAGTCGGAGCTTATGGCTCTGCCGCTGTATGTATGATTTACGCATTCCACGGAAGTCTTTGTCATGCAAAAGAAGGGATTTTTGCTGAATTACTCTTTGCAGAGCGCCTTCACAAGTGGTGTACCCGTTCAGAACCCAGTCCCAATAAATCGGATAGTGCAACATTACACCGGCGATCAATAGGTCAAGTTCCAACCGGCGAGTTCGGCGCGGCGGTGGCCTGTGGTCGGTGGTTAAACCCCATCCGGCGTAGAATGGTGATCCGTAAGTCACAACACTTTTATTCCGCAGCAGCGCATCAAATCCGCTCAAAGAGGTCATCGTATGAACCTCATCTGCGCGTTCTATGCAACTGACAATGGAAATCGACGTTTCGATATGATCTGCAAAGCGCAGAGCCTCCTTTGCGTGGACTTTGCCGTGTCGATTTCGCACTACAACATCAGGATGCGGCTTGTATACGATAAATGCGTTCGGATAGGCATTGCGCGCGGCGCGCAACAAAGACAAGTTATCGCGAATCTCCCCGCAGCCGTATCGTATGGAAGCATCATCTTCGACTTGGCCTGGTACCAGAATGGTGTGACATTGGGTATTCGGCCATCGGGCGGCGTGTGTCGGCTCGATGTTGTACTTGGTCAGTCGGTTATCGACAATTAATTCCCTTACCCTTCGAGCACGTTCTGTGTCTTCAAGGGTGAACTCGTAATTATTTAGGAGGAACTCAAGATCATGAGTTTTGCGGGCGTCAAAATACAAACCTTGGCGGTCCAGTACCAGTGCATTTGGCGGAACGAAGTCCGAACCAAGCCCGACCGAACGGATAAACCCATCTTCCATCCGGAGCAATGAGGCGCCTGACCGGTACGATAGTTCGACGATGGCTTCGCTAGGTGACGCACCCCATACCACGAGACGATCCTCCGCTTTGGGAGATAAGGCCATGGCCGACTTTGCGTTAGCGACAAAATAAACACGCTTGGGATCCGTACTGAGGAAGGGGCGGACGTTCTCAGCTTTCCATCGGCGATAGCCCACGGCGATAGTGCGGCCTGGAAGCGCCTGATGCATGCGGCGTTGTAACGTGAGCCAGTTCATTACATCGAAGATAGTTCCACGCTCAAGCGTTTCCGGGTTCAGATAGCGCGTGTAGTGCAGATATGCAGCTGCAAACAGCTCATCGACGCTGCGCCGGCGGATTCGGCGCTCGCACTTCAACCGGTCGTGTGTGGCTCCCCAACCTGCATACCAGGGCATGCCAAAGCAAGTGACCTTGACGCCGTGAAGCAGGGCTTCAAATCCCATATGGGAAGTTACTACGTACACCTGGTCTATCTGCCGGAACAGGCTGGCGGGGGACGCTGGATGACGAAGCAAAATGGTGCGCTCATCTTCCTGCGTGTCTGACAAGAAGCCTTTCTTCGCGCCACCGCTAACTTCAGGGTGTGTCTTGACGTAGATAAGAGCGTCAGGATTCTCGTCTTTCGCGGCTTGGAGCATTTGCGCGAAGCTTGATGCGTTGGCCAAGCCATATTCGACGCTGGCATCGCCGACTGTTTGATCAACAACCAGGATGCGCCGTCGGGAACTTGGTCCCGGTAAGTGATCGAGATCAGGCGCCAGGTTGTACTTGCTGAGACCCAAAGAAACGAATCGGGCACGGGCATCTGCATAGTCGGCGCCTGCTCCTGCAAGCACATCTTGATCGGATTGCAGCAAACGTTCGAGTTTGGATGCTCGATCCGCTGCATAGTAGATGCCGATGTCGTCAACGACTAGTGAAAGTGTGGGGTATGCCGCGCCTGTACCGAACGAGCGCAAGAAGCCATCTTCCAGAGCAATGAAAGGCAGAGCTTCGCGCTGCGCAATCAAACGAGGCTTGCGAGTGGTAGGGCGCAAGCCCCATCCAATAATTGCGCTCACTTTCGCAGCGCGCGGGGACCGACCGGTGCGCAGATGAACAACGTGTTGTCCGAGCAGGCTCTGCAATCCAGGCAAGATTGATAATTGGTGCGAGTAGGTACCTATGTTCTGCACTGTGTGGCTGTATCTTGACGAATTTGTGAGGTGAACTAAAAGGAATGACGAGGCGCTAATCTACTTTTGATAACGCCTTGACCGTCTCCCGAATCTGCGCTTCCGTATGCATACAAGAAATAAAAAACCTCAACCTAGCCGATTTCTCCGGCACCGCCGGATACAGGATCGGCTGCACATTAATCCCGTGCTTAAACAACGCCGCTGACATCCGCGTCGCCTTCAAC
>Ga0256911_1000456_pt1 | contig 12969 bp, 11 predicted proteins | sample MC6MC0764MT_FD_190197 | JGI IMG/M metagenome (GOLD analysis project Ga0256911, IMG submission 190197) | Metatranscriptome of enriched soil aggregate microbial communities from Iowa State University, Ames, United States - MC6-MC0764-MT... | ecosystem: Environmental > Terrestrial > Soil >...
ATCCGACGCCTCCTCGCCATGGCCGACAAGAAGGCCACCGCCGAAGGCATCCCGGGCACCGAATCCGCCGTCCCCGAGGGCTTCGAGGACTGACCTGCTTCTTCCGCGTTACAGGGCGTCTTCGCGGGGAACAACCCCCTGACGGGCGCGTTGGACCTCAATAGGATGAGAACCGTCCCCCTCGCTGCGCTCGGCGCGGCGCGAACAGGAAGAAGAGAAGATGGCGAAGTACACACTCCCGGACCTCCCGTACGACTTCGCGGCCCTCGAGCCGCACATCAGCGGCAAGATCATGGAGCTGCACCACGACAAGCACCACCAGGCGTATGTGACGGGTGCCAACACGGCGCTCGAGCAGCTCGCTGAGGTGCGTGAGAGCGGCAACCTGGCGAACGTCAACAAGCTCGAGAAGGACCTCGCGTTCAACCTCGGCGGGCACGTCAACCACTCGATCTTCTGGACGAACCTCGCGCCCGCGAACGACGGCGGCGGCGGTCAGCCCGAGGGAGAGCTGAAGGCCGCGATCGACGAGTTCTTCGGCAGCTTCGAGAAGTTCCAGGCGCACTTCACGGCCGCCGCGACCGGCATCCAGGGCTCCGGCTGGGCCGTCCTCAGCTGGGACCCGATCGGCGAGCAGCTGATCATCCAGCAGCTGTTCGACCAGCAGTCGAACACGGCGCAGGGAACCGTCCCCGTCTTCCAGCTCGACATGTGGGAGCACGCGTTCTACCTCGACTACCTCAATGTCAAGGCCGACTACGTCAAGGCGGCCTGGAACATCGCGAACTGGGCCAATGTCGCGCAGCGTTTTTCGACGGCTCGCGACAAGACGGCCGGCCTGCTGGGGTAGTAGTGTCGTGACCAGGTGAGGATGCCGGGTCCCGCCCGGCGACGGGGGAGACCCGGCATCCTTTTCTCACATCAGACGATCGCGTCGGGGTACGTCGAGCACGGCGACCGCGGCGCGGCAGGAAACGGGAGACAACGTGTCTGTCAAGATCGGAATCAATGGCTTCGGCCGCATCGGCCGCAACTTCCTCCGCGCGGCTCTCGCGCAGGGTGCGGACCTCGAGATCGTGGCGGTGAATGACCTCACCGACAACAAGACCCTCGCTCACCTGCTGAAGTACGACTCCGTCGGCGGTCGTCTCGACGCCGAGGTCTCGTACGACGCGGACTCGATCACCGTCAACGGCAAGGCCATCAAGGTCTTCGAAGAGCGCGACCCCGCGAATCTTCCCTGGGGCGACCTGGGCGTCGACATCGTCATCGAGTCGACCGGCCGGTTCACCAACGCCGCCGACGCGAAGAAGCACATCGCCGGCGGCGCCAAGAAGGTCATCATCTCGGCGCCCGGCACCGACGTCGACGGCACGTTCGTCATGGGCGTGAACGACGGCGAGTACGACTCGGCGACGATGAACGTCATCTCCAACGCGTCGTGCACGACCAACTGCCTCGCCCCGCTCGCCCAGGTCTTCAACGACAACTTCGGCATCGAGCGCGGCTTCATGATGACCGCGCACGCGTACACGGCCGACCAGAATCTGCAGGACGGCCCGCACAGCGACCTGCACCGCTCGCGCGCTGCGGCGATCAACATCGTCCCCGCGTCGACCGGTGCCGCCAAGGCCATCGGCCTCGTGCTGCCCGAGCTCAACGGCAAGCTGAGCGGCTCGTCGTACCGCGTGCCGGTTCCCACCGGATCGATCGTCGACCTCACGATCATCACCCCGACCGAGGGTCTGACCGTCGAGAAGATCAACGCGGCGTACGAGAAGGCCGCCTCCGAGGGCGCGCTCGTCGGCTACCTGAAGTACAACACCGACGCGATCGTCTCGAGCGACATCCAGCTCGACCCGCACTCCTCGGTATTCGACGCCGGTCAGACCAACGTGTCCGGCAACCTCGTGAAGGTCTCCTCGTGGTACGACAACGAGTGGGGCTACTCGAACCGCCTCGTCGACCTCACCGAGCTCGTCGCCGAGAAGCTCTGAGCGAACCTCATGGCTCTGCGCACCCTCGATTCCCTGGGTTCGCTGGCCGGTAAGCGTGTCATCGTCCGTGTTGACTTCAATGTCCCTCTCAAAGAGGGCGTCATCACGGACGATGGCCGTATCCGGGCGGCTCTTCCGACCCTCAACCACCTGATCAACCAGGGCGCGCGCGTCGTCGCGTGCTCGCACCTGGGCCGCCCCGACGGCGCGCCCGACGCCAGATACAGCCTCGAGCCGGTCGCCCAGCGCCTGTCCGAGCTGCTCGGCAAGCCCGTCGCGTTCGCGCGCGACACGGTCGGCACCTCCGCCGAGGAGGCGGTCGCCGCCCTCGAGGACGGGGACGTCGCCGTCATCGAAAACCTCCGGTTCAACCCGGGTGAGACGGCGAAGGATGCCGGGGAGCGGACCGGCTTCGCGCAGCAGCTCGCCGCGCTCGGCGACGCGCTCGTCTCGGACGGCTTCGGTGTCGTGCACCGCAAGCAGGCGTCGGTGTACGAGCTCGCCGAGATCCTGCCGTCGGCCGCGGGGTACCTCATCGAGAAGGAGGTCGACGTGCTCGACCGCCTGACCGAGAACCCGGAGCGCCCCTATGCCGTCGTGCTCGGCGGCTCCAAGGTCAGCGACAAGCTCGGCGTCATCGAGCACCTGCTGCCGCGCGCGGACAAGATCCTCGTCGGCGGCGGCATGCTGTTCACCTTCCTCGCGGCGCAAGGCCTGAAGGTGGGCAAGAGCCTGCTCGAGGCCGACCAGATCGACACCGTCAAGGGCTACATGGCGACCGCCGCCGAGCGCGGCGTCGAGCTCATCCTGCCCGTGGACGCCGTCATGGCGTCGGGCTTCGCCGCCGACGCCGATCACGTCGTCGCCGCGGCGGACGCGCTCGAGGACACACCGTTCGGTGCGGACGGCATGGGCCTGGACATCGGACCGGAGACGGCGCGCATCTTCGCCGACGCCATCCGATCGTCGAAGACGGTGTTCTGGAACGGCCCCATGGGCGTGTTCGAGATGCCGGCGTTCGCCGCCGGCACGAAGGCCGTCGCGGAGGCGCTGACCGATGTCGACGGGCTGTCCGTCGTCGGCGGCGGCGACTCGGCCGCGGCCGTGCGTCAGCTCGGCTTCGCCGACGACCAGTTCGGTCACATCTCCACCGGCGGTGGAGCGAGTTTGGAATTCCTGGAGGGCAAGAAGCTCCCGGGTCTCGAGATCCTGGGATGGGAAAGCTGATGGCACGTACACCACTCATCGCCGGCAACTGGAAGATGAACCTCGACCACCTGCAGGCGGTCGCGTTCGTCCAGAAGCTGCACTGGACGCTGAAGGATGCCGCGCACGAGGACGGCTCCGTCGAGGTGGCCGTGTTCCCGCCGTTCACCGACATCCGCACGGTGCAGACGCTGCTCGACGCCGACAAGATCCCGTTCGCCCTCGGCGCGCAGGACGTCTCGACGAAGGACTCCGGCGCGTTCACCGGCGAGGTCTCGGGCGTGTTCCTGAACAAGCTCGCCTGCCGCTACGTGATCATCGGGCACTCCGAGCGTCGCGAGTACCACCACGAGAGCGACGAGATCGTCGCCGAGAAGGTGCAGGCGGCGCTGCGCAACGGCCTCGTGCCGGTCATCTGCGTGGGCGAGACGCTCGAGCAGCGCGAGGAGGCGGGTCCCACCGCCGTCTCGGTCGCCCAGCTGCAGGTCGCCCTCGGCGGCGTGCCGGCGGGTGCCGAGATCGTCGTGGCGTACGAGCCGGTCTGGGCCATCGGCACGGGCCAGGTCGCGTCGCCCGAGCAGGCCCAGGAGGTCTGCGCCGCGCTCCGCCAGGTCGTCGCCGAGAAGCTCGGCGAGGATGCCGCCGCGCGCACGCGCATCCTCTACGGCGGATCGGTCAAGTCGGGCAACATCGCGAGCTTCATGCGCGAGCCCGACGTCGACGGCGCGCTGGTGGGCGGCGCGAGCCTCGTCGCCGACGAGTTCGCCGCCATCATCCGGTACCAGAAGCACGTCGGCGTCTGACGGCGTTTCGACTCGCTTCGCTCGCTCAACGACCGGTCGGGTGGGGCGCCTTCATCGTGGAGGCGCCCCCAGCCGGTATACTCGACCCTTGTGCGCCCTTCGGCGGGCGCTGCGAAAGGCTTCATCGACTGTGGACATCCTCGAGTTCGTGCTGCAGGTGCTGCTGGGCATCACCAGCCTCCTGCTGACCCTCCTGATCCTGCTGCACAAGGGTCGCGGTGGCGGCCTCTCCGACATGTTCGGCGGCGGCATGAGCTCCGCAATGGGCTCCTCGGGACTGGCGGAGCGGAACCTCAACAGGTTCACGGTCGTGCTCGCACTCGTGTGGTTCGTGTCGATCGTGGCCCTCGGCCTCATCACGAAGTTCCAGGGGATCTGATGGCTACCGGAGGAAACGCAATCCGCGGCACGCGTGTCGGCGCAGGCCCGATGGGCGAGCAGGACCACGGCCACCACGCCGATCGCGTCGCGATCTCGTACTGGGACGCGCTCGGCAACGAGACTGTGCGTCACTTCGCGGCGGGCATCGCCGAGGAGGAGATCCCCGAGGTCATCGACTCGCCGCACTCGGGCCTGCCCGCCGGACGCGACAAGGCGAATCCGCCGGCTGTCGCCAAGACGGAGCCCTACAAGACGCACCTCGCCTACGTCAAGGAGCGTCGCACCGAAGAGGAAGCCGAGACGCTCCTCGACGACGCTCTGCAGCAGCTGCGCGAGCGCCGCGGCCAGGCTTGAGTCAGAACTCCTGGTCGATCAGCTCCGGCGGCACGTTCGCCGCGGCATCCTGATCGACGAAGAACAAGGTGCGCTTGCGCCCCTTGGCGCCGGCGGCGGGCACGGTCTCGTAGCTCGCCCCCGCGAGGGCGAGACCCAGCGCGGCGGCCTTGTCCACGCCGGACACCACGAGCCAGACGCACCGTGACGAGTTGAGCACCGGGCGCGTGAGCGTCAGGCGGTCGGCCGGCGGCTTGGGGGAGTCGCGCACCGGCAGCACCGTGCGGTCGGTCGTCTGGATCTCCGCGCGGTCCGGGAAGAGCGAGGCGATGTGCCCGTCGGGCCCGACCCCCAGGAAGCACAGGTAGAACGCCGGCCAGGGCTGCTCCACGGAGCCGAAGCGGGCGAGCTCGGCCGCGTAGTCCGCTGCGGCCTCGTCCATGTCCGCGGCGTCGTCCGCGCTCGCCATCGCGTGCACGTTCGCTGCGGGGATGTCGATGTGGTCGATCAGCGCACGTCGCGCGCCGGTGTCGTTGCGGTCGGGATGACCTGCAGGCAGGAATCGCTCATCACCCCACCACAGGTGCACCAGCGTCCAGTCGACCTCCGCGCGACGCGCGTGCGATCCGGCGGCACGCAGCACCTCGGTGCCGATCGCTCCGCCGGTGAGGACGAGGTGCGAGGTCTTGCCCGCCGTGGAGCGCCGGATGAGGCGGACGAGCAGCCGGTCGGCGACGTCGGATGCCAGGATTTCGGCATCCGCACTGATCACGACCCGCTTCTCGGTCCACAACTGCGTCATCGGAACTCCTAGGACTCGGACGCGGTCGGCGACCCGAGTTGCTCGGGAGGGCCGATGAGAGCCCAGCCTTCCGTGATCACTCGACCATACAGGAGGTCGGGGTCGAGCCTGCGGAGCTCCTCCGCGAGGCACTCGCGGAGGGTGCGGCGCGGCAGCACGATGTCGTGAGAGGGCTGTCCGGGCTGCGTGAGGGTCGCGTCGATGTCGTTGCTGCGCTCGAGCAGGATGTCGCCGCTCGCGCGCGTCAGACGCACCCGCTGGATGCCGTGCTCCCACTCCTCGCGCGGTGAGTAGCGCCACGTGACGGGCACGTCGAGCTTCAGGCGCAGCCAGGCGGCGAGGAGACCCGTGGAGGGCGAGCTGCCCGCACCGACGACCTCGACGGCCGTCACGTCCTCGTACGGCGGCTGATCGAGCACGGCGGCGAGCTGCTCGCGCCAGTGCGTGAGGCGGGTCCAGGCGAGATCCGTGTCGCCCGGAGCGTAGGCCGCGCCGAGCTGCGACAGGCGGTCCTTCGCGAACGGCTTCGTCGAGGCATCCGTGATGCGCCGCTGCGCCATCCGGCCGACGTCGGAGGCGGCAGGCCGCTCCGGCGGGTAGTCGGGCCACCAGGCCACGACGGGCGCGTCGGGCAGGAGCAGGCCGGTGATGAGGCCCTCCTGGTTCGCGGCCGCGGGGCCGTGCGCGCGCAGCACGACGACCTCGCTCGCGCCCGCGTCGCCGCCGACGCGGATCTGAGCGTCGAGCTTCGCCTCGCCGTCGGTGTCGGCGATCAGCACGATGACGCGCATCGGGTGCTCACGGGAGGCGTCGTTTGCCGCCTCGATGGCCTCTTCCTGCAGGCCGTGCGTGGTCACGATGACGAGGGTCAGCACGCGGCCGAGCGCCACCGCGCCGCCCTCCTCACGAACGCTCACGAGGGAGCGGGCGATCTTCGACACCGTGGTGTCGGGCAGGTCGACGATCACGGGCGCCTCCAGACGCGGCCATCGCGGGCCAAGAGCTCATCGGCCGATGGGGGACCCCACGACCCGGGGGAGTACTGCTCGAGCGGACCGCCCTCCTCCGCCCAGTACTCCTCGATCGGGTCGAGGATCTTCCACGACAGCTCGACCTCCTCGTGGCGGGGGAACAGCGGCGGATCGCCGAGCAGCACGTCGAGGATGAGGCGCTCGTACGCCTCGGGAGAGGACTCGGTGAAGGCGTGGCCGTAGCCGAAGTCCATCGTCACATCGCGCACCTCGTTGGCGGCGCCCGGCACCTTCGAGCCGAAGCGGATGGTCACGCCCTCGTCGGGCTGCACGCGGATCACGAGCGCGTTCTGGCCGAGCTCGAGCGTCTGGTTGCGCTGGAACAGGTGCTGCGGAGCACGCTTGAACACAACCGCGATCTCGGTGACCCGGCGGCCGAGGCGCTTGCCGGTGCGCAGGTAGAACGGCACGCCCGCCCAGCGGCGCGTGGCGATCTCGAGCTTGACGGCCGCGTAGGTCTCGGTCGTCGAGTCGGGACGCATGCCGTCCTCGTCGAGGAAGGACGTGACCTCCTCGCCGCCCTGCCAGCCGCCGCCGTACTGGCCGCGCGCGGTCGCCGTGGACAGGTCCGCAGGCAGCCGGACGGCCGCGAGCACCTTCTCCTTCTCGGCGCGCAGGTCGGTGGCATCCATCGAGATCGGCTCTTCCATGGCGGTGAGCGCGAGCAGCTGCAGCAGATGGTTCTGGATGACGTCGCGTGCGGCGCCGATGCCGTCGTAGTACCCGGCGCGTCCGCCGACGCCGATGTCCTCGGCCATCGTGATCTGCACGTGGTCGACGTAGTTCGCGTTCCAGATCGGCTCGTACAGCTCGTTGGCGAAGCGCAGCGCCAGGATGTTCTGCACCGTCTCCTTGCCGAGGTAGTGGTCGATGCGGAAGATCGAGTCGGCGGGGAAGGCCACCTCGAGGGCTGCGTTCAGCTCGCGGGCCGTCTGCAGGTCCGAGCCGAACGGCTTCTCGATGACGACGCGACGCCAGGCATCCGCGCCCGTCGACTTGTCGTCGACGAGGCCGGAGTCCTTGAGCTGACGCGCGACGATCGGGAAGTCCCGCGGCGGGATCGACAGGTAGAAGGCGTGGTTGCCCATCGTCCCGCGCTCGACGTCGAGCTTCTCGACCGTCTCGCGCAGACGTCGGAACGCGTCGGCGTCGCCGAACTCGCCGGAGACGAAGCGGATGCCCTGGAGCAGCTGCTTCCACGTCTCCTCGCGGAACGGCGTGCGCGCGTACTGCCGGACGGCGTCGTGCACGACGTTCGCGAAGTCCTGATCCTCCCAGTCGCGGCGCGCGAACCCGACCAGCGCGAAGCCGGGGGGCAGCAGGCCGCGGTTGGCGAGGTCGTAGACGGCGGGCATGAGCTTCTTGCGCGACAGATCGCCCGTCACGCCGAAGATGACGAGCGCGCTCGGTCCCGCGATGCGGTTCAGGCGGCGGTCATCGGGGTCGCGGAGGGGATTGAACCCGCGCGAGATCTCCACGGTCATCGAGGGTGACTCCTACTGCGCTGCTTCGAACAGAGCGAGAACATCGGTCTGCGGATCGGTCAGGGTGAGCGTGACGACGGGGCGCCCGTGCGCGACGAGCACCGCCGCGTCGCCGGCGGCCTGCGCCGCGATCAGCTGGCCGAAGGTGAACGGGCGTCCGGGGATCTCGAGGTCGACCTCGCCCGAACCCAGGATCTGCAGGAACACGCCGTCGGCGGGTCCGCCCTTGTGGTACTGCCCGGTCGAGTGCAGGAACCGCGGACCCCACCCGAAGGTGGTGGGGCGGCCGCTGTCCGCGGCGACGAGCTCGCGGAGGCCCGAGAGCTGCGGGACGGCCACGCGGTCGACATAGGCCTGCACCGCCACGTAGCCGGTGGGGGACAGCCGTGCCCAGAGCGCGTCCAGCACTCCGGCGATCGTGCCGGAGGCCGCGAGGGCGGGGTCGGAGACGCGCACCTCGACATCGCCCTCGACGAACGCGGGGGCGGATGCCTCGGGGCGGGCGTCCAGCAGGCCGCGGGCGGCCTCCTTGGCCGACTCGACGTCGGGCTGGTCGAAGGGATCGATTCCGAGCATGCGGCCGGCGATCGCCGTCGCGTACTCCCAGACGACCAGCTGCGCGCCGAGCGACCCGCTGATGAGCACCTCGTCGGGGTACTGCTCGAGGATGTGGAAGTGCACGGCGTCGTCGACGATCCGCACGATCTGGAGATCCGCGGGGGTCTGGTCGACCTCGGGCGAGACGGGCAGGAGAACGACGGGGAGGATGCCCGTGCCGTCCTTGCCTGTGGACTCCGCCACGAGCTGCTCGATCCAGTCCGGGAGTCCCACGATGTGCGTGCCGTCGGTGATCAGTCCGATCTTGTCGCGACGCGGCACCTCGACCGTGCGGCCCGCGATGGCGGCGGCGAGCACGAGAGCGGGGTTGCGCGGATCGTCGATCGCGACCTCGAGCAGCGTCGCCTCGGCCTCGTCGAGCAGCTCCGTGATGTCGGCGCCGGCGAGTCCCGCGGGCACGAGGCCGAAGGCCGTGAGCGCCGAGTAGCGGCCGCCCACGTTCGGGTCGGCCGAGAAGACGCGGTAGCCCGCTTCGCGCGCCGAGGCGTCCAGTGGCGATCCCGGGTCGGTGACGACGACGATGCGCTCTGCGGGATCGATCCCGAGGTCGCTCCACGCCGCCTCGAAGGCCCGGCGCGCCGAATCGGTCTCGACGGTCGAGCCCGACTTCGACGAGACGACGAGGACGGTCTGCTCGAGGCCGCCGGCCTCGGCGTCGCCGTCGATCGCGGCGAGCACCTGGCCGGGCGCGGTCGAATCGAGGATGACGAGGGGCACGCCCGCGGTCGCGGCGATGACCTCGGGGGCGAGCGAGGACCCGCCCATGCCGGCCAGCACGACGCGGGTGATCCCGCGCTCGGTCAGCTCGGCGCGGAGCGCCTCGATCTGGGCGACCAGCGGACGCGACACCGTGACGGCGTCGACCCAGCCGAGCCGGCGGGATGCCTCGTCTGCGGCGTCGGGGCCCCAGAGGTCCGCGTCGCCCGCGGTGATCCCACTCGCGACGAGCGAGTCGACGAGACCGGGCAGCGTCTGCTCGACCACGGCCTTGACGTGGCCGGAGACGTGGATCTCGAAGCTCACCGCGCGCTCTCCGAGGCGCCTTCGAGGGCCGCGGTGACGGTCTGCTGCAGGTCGTGCCACGACGCGATGAACTTCTCGACGCCTTCGTCCTCGAGCACCTGGGTGACATCGGTGATGTCGATGCCGGCCGTCTTGAGCTCATCGAAGACGCGGTGCGCGTCGGCGTAGGCGCCGGTGACGGTGTCGCCGGTGATCACGCCGTGGTCGAACGTGGCCTCGAGGGTCTTCTCGGGCATCGTGTTGACGGTGCCGGGTGCGACGAGCTCCGTGACGTAGAGGGTGTCGGGGAGGGCCGGGTCCTTGACGCCGGTCGAGGCCCAGAGCGGACGCTGCACGTTGCCGCCGGCGGCGACGAGCTCCTGCGCGCGCGGCTCGGCGAAGCGCTTCTCGAAGAGCTCGTACGCCAGCCGCGCGTTCGCGAGTCCCGCCTGGGACTTCAGCGCCTCGGCGGCGTCGCCGCCGATCGCGGCGAGACGCTTGTCGACCTCGGTGTCCACGCGGGAGACGAAGAACGACGCGACCGACTGGATGTCCGACAGATCGTGCCCGTTCGCCTTCGCCTGCTCGAGCCCGGCGAGGTACGCGTCGATGACCGCGTCGTAGCGCTCCAGCGAGAAGATCAGCGTCACGTTGACCGAGATGCCCTCGGCGAGGGTCGCGGTGATCGCGGGCAGGCCCGCCTTCGTCGCAGGGATCTTGATGAGCGCGTTCGGGCGGTCGACCTTCTCGCGCAGCTTCTTCGCCTCGGCGATGGTGCCGTCGGTGTCGTGGGCGAGATCGGGGGAGACCTCGATCGAGACGCGCCCGTCGACCCCGCCGGTCGCGTCGTAGACGGGACGGAAGATGTCAGCGGCGCTGCGCACGTCGTCGGTCGTGATCTCGAAGATCGCCTCGTCGGCGGATGCCCCGCGCTGTGCGAGCTCGGCGATGGCGCCGTCGTACGAGTCGTCGTTCTTGTTGCCGATCGCGCCCTGGAAGATCGTCGGGTTGGTGGTGACGCCCGAGACGTTGCGGGTCTCGATCAGCTCGGCGAGGTTGCCCGAGTTGATGCGCGTGCGCGACAGGTCGTCGAGCCAGATGCTGACGCCGGCGTCGGCCAGCTGCTGAGTGGGGGTGCTCATGCGTTCTCCTTGACAGTTTCACGCGCCGCGGCGACGACGTGCTCGGCGGTGATGCCGAACTTCTCGAACAGGGTCTTGTAGTCGGCGGACGCGCCGAAGTGATCGATGCCGACCGAGCGGCCCGTGTCGCCCACGATCGTGCGCCACAGGGGCGTGGATCCGGCCTCGACCGAGACGCGCGCCTTGACGGAGGCCGGGAGGACGCTCTCGCGGTACGCGGCATCCTGCTCGGCGAACCATTCCAGCGACGGCGCCGACACGACACGCGCCTGGATGCCGTCCGCGGCGAGGGTCTCGCGCGCGGCGACCGCGAGCTGCACCTCGGACCCGGTGCCGATCAGGATGACGTCGGGCTCGCCGTCGCTGTCGATCAGGACGTACGCGCCCTTGGCGACGCCATCCGTCGTCGCGAAGCCGTCTTCACCGCGCGGGAACGTGGGCACGTTCTGGCGCGTGAGGGCGATGCCGACCGGGCCGCCGCTCGTGCGGCGGACGATCTCGAGCCAGGCGGCGCTGGTCTCGTTCGCGTCAGCGGGACGCACGACCGTGAAGTTCGGGATCAGGCGCAGCGTCGACAGCTGCTCGATCGGCTGATGCGTGGGTCCGTCCTCGCCGAGGGCCACGGAGTCGTGGGTCCAGACGAACACCGACGGGATGTCCATCAGCGCCGCGAGCCGCACCGGCGGGCGCATGTAGTCGCTGAAGATCAGGAACGTGCCGCCGAACGGACGCGTCGGCCCGTGCAGCTTGATGCCGTTGACGATGGCGCCCATCGCGTGCTCACGGATGCCGAAGTGCAGCACCCGTCCGTACGGATCGCCCGCCCACTCGTGCGTCGACCACTCGGTCGGGATGAAGCTCTTGGCATCCTTGATCGTCGTCAGGTTCGACTCGGCGAGGTCCGCGGACCCGCCCCACAGCTCGGGGAGCTGCGCGGCCAGCGCGTTGATGACCTGACCGGACGCGGCACGCGTCGACACGTCCTTGCCGGACTCGAACGTCAGCGCGGAGAGGCCCTCGGGCAGCTCGCCAGCCTCGAGACGATCGAGCAGCGCCTTGCGCTCCGGGTTCGCCGCGGCCCACGCGTCGAAGTCCTTCTGCCAGGCGGCGCGCGCCTCCTTGGCACGCTCGCCCAGCGCGCGGGTGTGCGCGAGCACGTCGTCGGCGACCACGAAGCTCTTCTCGGGGTCGAAGCCGAGGACCTTCTTCGTGGCGGCCAGCTCGTCGCCGCCGAGCGCGGAGCCGTGGATCTTGCCGGTGTTCTGCTTGCCGGGGCTCGGGTAGCCGATGATCGTCTTCAGGATGATCAGCGACGGACGGTCGGTCACGCCCTTGGCCGCCTCGATCGCCTCGTTCAGCTCCGCGACGTCCTCGCTGTAGACGCCCGTCTTCTTCCAGTCCACCGTCTGCACGTGCCAGCCGTACGCGTCGTAGCGCTGCGCGACGTCCTCGGTGAAGGCGACGTTCGTGTCGTCCTCGATCGAGATCTGGTTGGAGTCGTAGATGGCGATCAGGTTGCCGAGCTCCTGGTGACCGGCGAGGGAGGATGCCTCGCTGGTGACGCCCTCCTGCAGGTCGCCGTCGGAGCAGATCACGTAGATGTGGTGGTCGAACGGGCTGGTGCCCGCGGCGGCCTCCGGGTCGAACAGGCCGCGCTCGTATCGGGCCGCGTACGCGAAACCGACCGACGACGCCAGGCCCTGACCGAGCGGACCCGTGGTGATCTCGACGCCCTTCGTGTGCCCGTACTCCGGGTGGCCGGGCGTGAGCGAACCCCACGTGCGCAGCTCTTCGAGGTCCTTCAGCTCCAGACCGAAGCCGCCGAGGTACAGCTGGACGTACTGGGTCAGCGACGAGTGCCCCGCCGACAGGATGAAGCGGTCGCGGCCCAGCCAGTGCGGATCGGCCGGATCGTGGCGCAGCACCCGCTGGTACAGCAGGTACGCGGCCGGAGCCAGACTCATGGCCGTGCCGGGGTGGCCGTTGCCCACCTTCTCCACGGCATCCGCCGCCAGCACGCGCGCAGTGTCCACCGCGCGCCGATCGATCTCATCCCAACTCAAAGCCGTGGTCTGCTCGGACACCCGGTCGCCTTTCTGCAGGAGCGCCGCGGCCGGTCCGCGAATCCCCGCGCACGGAGGAAGGCGGGGGGAAGGAAGGGATCGGCGCG
>Ga0256911_1000457_pt1 | contig 12922 bp, 6 predicted proteins | sample MC6MC0764MT_FD_190197 | JGI IMG/M metagenome (GOLD analysis project Ga0256911, IMG submission 190197) | Metatranscriptome of enriched soil aggregate microbial communities from Iowa State University, Ames, United States - MC6-MC0764-MT... | ecosystem: Environmental > Terrestrial > Soil >...
CGCGTTGTCCGTGCCGTTCCCGGGGGTGGGCACGACGCAGGTCGTGGTCGTGCACGTCGTCGTGGACACGACCTGCCCACTGCCCGCCCGCGCCACCGTCACCTGGAATCCGGTGATCGGAGAGTTGTTGAAGGCGCCGGGAATCCAGGAGAGCCCGAGCGCGCGATCGGCGAACGACGTCACCTGCACGTTCGAGACCGGCTCCGGCCTGTCCTGAATCGAGACCGTCACGGTTCCCCACGTGTACCGATCGGGATCACCCGTTGCGTCGGCCACTTCGTACTGCAGCGTCACATCGGTGGGCGCCGCAGTATCCGACACCTGAACCGACAGACGCGAGTTGTCGGCGCTCGGGGTGATCGCGACGCCGGCCGGGAGCTCGGAACTCGCCAGTCCTCGGACGCCCACGACCTTCAAAGGCTTGCCGGGGAACGGGTTGGTGGCCGAATCGTTCTCCAGCACGTCGACCGTGGTCGTCTCGCCTCTCGGCGCTATCACCCGATCCGCCTGAGGAGAGGCGAGCGGACGCGTCGACGGAACGACGTTCAGGTCGATCCGGCCGGCCTGACCCGTGTTCACCGCATCCTTCACACCGATCGCGATCGACGGGCTCGCACCCTTCGCCGTGCCCTCGGCCACGGTGATGGTCAGCTTCTGCCCGTTCAGCGTGAGCGCGACGCCGCTCGGCCTCGGGTCTTGGATGGTGTAGTCCAGTTCGGCCTGGTCCTTGGCGTACGGGTAGCTCGTCAGTCGAGTCAGGTCGACCGTCTTCGTCTGACCCGGCTCGAAGTCGATCAGAGCGCCGGTGAACGCGGGTGGCTGATTCTGCCGTGGTGTCACCGTTATGGGAAGCACGATCGTCGCAACGTTCCCCTTGGGGTCGGCGGCTGAGTCGCCGTCCGTGACCTGGAACGAGATGGATGCGGGACCGAAGTACCGTGGACTGCTGGTGAACTGGAGCGTGTCGCCGCTCACCACCAGATCCGAGCCGTTCGCGTGCGTTGCCCGCACGGTGGCGGCGTCGGTGAGACGCACCTTGCGACCTCCGACAGCGACGATGTAGTCGTTGAGCTTGATCGTGAGCGTCTTCTCGCTGGGTACCGAGAGCGCTGCGGCTCCCCGTTTGAGCTGCGGGAGCGCATCGTCGTAGCCGGGGACGCGGACGAATGCGTAGGCCGAGATCGTCGGATCCTCCGGGTTGGCGACCCGGAACGGGATGATCTGGCTCTTGGCGGTGATCGCGACCCGGATGCGTTTGGACGCCGTGACCTGGGCCGTGTTCGAATAACCCGGAACCACGTCCAGTCTCAGATTCGAGACCGCTCCGTCGGCGAAGAACACGTTGGCGAGAACGTTCACGCTCACCGACTGCTTGCCGAGGATGTCCGAGAGCCCCAGAACGGTGTCGTCAGCGATGGGACGTGCGAGGGGTGCATCCGGGCTCACCGTGACGCGGATGAAGTTCTCGCTCGTTCCGCCCCGCTCGTTCTGGATCGTGTAGAGGAAGCTGTAGGTGCCCGGCGCCTTCGGTGTGGTGGTCACCACGAGCTCGCCGCTGACCTTGGCTTTCGCCTTGCCGTCGAGCGAGCGGACTCCGGTGATGCTCAGCGGGCTGCCATCGGGATCGCTGTCGTTGGCGAGGGCCTGGATCGACAGCGTCTTGCCCGGCCGCACCGTGACGTCGTCTTCGACGGCGACGGGATTCCGTGCTCCATCCGCGCGGGCTGCGATGCCGACCCGGACTGTGCCGGTCGCACGGGAGCCGAGGGCGTCAACGACCGCGTAGGTGAACGTGTCCGTGCCTGCCGCGTAGTCGCCCGCCTGGAAGTCCATCCAATCCGGGCCCGAACGGATCACCGCGCCCTTCTGCGGGTTGGTCTCCTGTCCGATGAACTGCACCGAGTCGCCATCGGGGTCGATCCCTGATAGCGGGATCGTCACGCGAACGGTGTCGCCGGCGAGCACCCGGGCGGTGACGGTCTTCGGAACGGGCGGGTTGTTCGTCGCCTCGTCGCGCTCGCGGACGGCGATGGTCACATCCGCCGTCGCCCACTGACCGTCCTCCCCCACCACCTTGTACGCGGCCGTGAAGTTGCCGGGCTTCGACGGCGCGAGATAGCGAAGACCGTCCCCGCTGGCGAAGAGCAGACCGGCTCCTGCCGGCAGAGGCGTCGCCAGCACCGGGTCGAGCGAGAGCTTGTCGCCGTCCGGCTGGATGTCATTGGCGAGCACGGGGATGTCCACCACGTCGCCGACCCGCACCGATACGGAATCCGGCGCCGGGATGGGCGGCTGATGCACCGTCAGCGCGGGCAGCTGTACGACGGTGACCGTTCCGACCGCCTCGGCGAGACCGTTGCTCAACCGGTAGTGGAAGTCGACCGGACCGTCGAGCGGACGACTGAGCGTCACGCGCAGGGTGCGCTGGCCGAGAACCTCGACCCGCACACCGGTCGCGAGAGGCGGTGCCGTGGCGCCGGTCACGAGGAGGACGCCTCCGGACGGGTCGATGTCGGTGGACAGCACGTCCACATCCTGAGTGCTCTGCTCACGGATGAACGCGGTGTGAGGAACCGCGATCGGCGCGGTCTTCGCGCCGGGAGGCGCCTTCACGTCGATGCGCGTCGTCCCGGTCGTGGTCACGACGCCGTCCGACACCGTGTACTCGATGATGTGCGTTCCGACCTGATCGGACTCGAACCGGAAGGTGCCGCCCTGATAGTCGGGGGTGAGCGTCGCATCCGCCTTCGTCGGCAGGTTGCTGAGTCGTACGGTGCCCGACCCGCCGCGCACGTGCGTCAACGGCTGGACGGTGATCTCCTGCCCTTGGTACGCGAGGACGGCGAACGGGTCGGCGATGATGGGCACCTGTCCGGGCGGACGCACGGTGACCGCGAGAGTTCCCGTCCCCTCAGCACGCGCATCCGACACGACCAGGGCGATGTCCTTGACGTCGCCGCCTCCGCCGTGATCGGAGAAGGCGACCTGCCCCTGCGGTGTGTACGTGACCGTGTCCGGCGCCGCCGGTGTCGCCGAAGCGAGGAAGAACGAGTCGCCGTCGGGGTCGTAGCAGTCTCCGAGCACCTGGGCGGACACCCTGCCGCCCGTCTGCACGACGGCTTTCGCTGCACGTGTGCACACCGGAGGCGAGTTCTCCGTGGGCTGCCGAACCGACACCACGACGTGAGCGCTGGCCGTTCCGCCCCGCCCGTCGGAGATCGTGTAGTCGAACGCGATGTCCCCGCTCGCGGTGTCCGGCAGGGTCAGCTGCAGCTGTTGGTTGCTGTTGGTGAGCTCGATCGTCCCTTGCTCGTCGGGGATGGAGGTGAACGAGTCGATCACGAGGACGTCGCCGTTCGGGTCGTAATCGTTCAGCAGGACGGGGAGCGGGGTGACCCGTCCCGGGCGTGCGCCGAATCTGTCCTCGACGGCGACGGGAGGCTGCTGCTGCTTCTCGAACTGGGGAGGAGTGTCCTGCTTGCTCTGGTCGACGAGCTCCTGGGTGTCCTTCTTCGTCAGCAGCTCGTCCCAGTTGTCGATGCGGGCGTTTCCGTTCTGTACGGCCCACGAGACTCCGGACCGGGCATCGTTCAGCACGACACGATTCCCGTTCGCGCGAAACGCCAGCGCGGCTCCAGCCGGAACCTCGCCCAGCGTTCCCGTCTGCGCGTCCGCCGACGTGCCACAGCGGCGCCAGGTCGTTCCGCCGCTCCACGCGGCATAGGTGCAGTCCCCGATCGTGACGGGTGCGGCGGGAGCTCCGGACTGCCCGGTCGCTTCGACAGTCGCGGCGCCGGTCGCCAGAGGCACCTGCAGCAGACCCGTCGAGGTCGAGATCCACACCGCATCGGCGTCGGAGCTCGGCTGCTGGAGCACCGGATTCGCCGAGTCGCCGAGCTGTTTCGAGAGGTCGACGGTGCGATCCGCTGTGTAGAGCCGCCGTTCATCCGGATCGAAGAGGGCCCAGTGCCCACCGGCGGTCGTCATCGTGACATCGGCGCCGTCACCCCGCGTCGCCACGGCGACCGATGCCGTTCTCGGCTCGTCGCCGCTCATGTCGATCGTGGTGACGGTGCGCGTGTCGGGAAGGTAGGCGAACAGGGAGCCCGAGGGATCCAGCGCTGAGACGGCTCGCCCACCCAGGTCGATCGTCGGAGCGGACCCCGCGTTGAAGTCCTCCAGACGACCAACCGACGTCAGCCATACCTGTCCCGTCGTCTGCGAGACCATCGAGACCTGATCTCCCGACAACTGCAGCGACGGATTCCGTGGCGGCAGCGCAACCGCCGTGCCTGCCTCGCTCGTCGCCGGATCGACCACCGCGACCGTGTTCGTCTCCTTGTCGATGAGAAGCACGTTCGCGCCGTCCTGTGCCACGTCGATGACGTCGCCGCCGCCCGCCACGACGGAGTTGAGCTCGTCGATCTGGGTGTTCGCTCGGCCGAGCGACTTCTTGACGCCGCTCGCCACCCACACCGCGGAGTCGCCGAGCTCCATGCGCTGGGCGCTGTAGCCGCCGGAGACGACGGCCAGAGTCGTCACGAGAGCGATGACGGCCGTTCCGCTCGTGGCGGTCGCCACGAGCGACTTGTGTGCCGCCAGCCACGAGCCGATCACGAGGCGGCCGACCTTTCCACGCATTTCTGACCGCTCGGGTCTCCCGTCTTGCCGTCGCGGTTCACCGTCACCGTCACGCACACGGTGTCGCCCGCCTTGGCATCGACCCGGAATTCGGTGGCGTGCTGGATGCTCGGCGGCTGGTCACCGACCGCTACCTGGTACATGTCGTCCGGCTGGAGCCCCGGATCGCTCCAGGTGAACACGATCGTGCTGCCCGACACTCGTCCCGACAGGTCACGCACGGTCGGGATCTCACTGTTCCCGGACACCTTGACGAGCACCAGGGTGGCTGTGAGTGCCAGTGCGACCACCAGCACGGCGCAGGCGGACACAGCGAGGATGAGGCCTCGTGACCACCGTGGTCTGGGCTGCGGCTGGCCGCTCTGCGCACTGCCGCTCTCCCGCCCGACGGTGTTGGTGGGGGCCCGTGTGATCGTCTGACCGACGGGTTGGCGACGCCGCCTGCGGGCCCCGGACGGATCGACCGATACGACGCCCTTGATGCGGGTGCGATCCTCGGGATCGTCCGCCGTGGCCAGCGCCCAGTCGTCCATGGCGACCTCGATGGGCGTCTGCGGAAGCCCAAGCTCGGTCTCGACCGCCTGCAGTTCACGGATGAACTCCAGAACGGTCCGCTGGCGATTCGACGGCTTCTTCGACATGGCGCGCTGGAGCACCCGCTCGAGACGGGGAGGGACGTCCGAACGTCCGATGAGCTGCGGGCGCCCCTTGGTGATGCGCTGGATCAGCTCGGACGACGTGTTCTCGCGCCCCGGCAGCTCGAACGGCGAACGCCCGGCCAGCAACGAGTAGATCGTCGCTCCGAGCGCCCATACCTCGCTCGCGATGGTGCCGCTGGTCTCGTCGAGCAGCACCTCCGGCGCCGACCACGGGATCGAGAGGCCGATGGCTTCCGTCACCTCGGACTCGCCGAGGGTCGCCGCGATGCCGAAGTCGCTGAGCACCGGATGTCCGTACGCGGTGGTCAGGATGTTCGACGGCTTGATGTCGCGGTGCAGCACTCCCGCCCGGTGCGCGGTCTCGACGGCGCTGGCGATGCGGATGCCCACGCTGAGCGCTTCCGGGACGGTGAGAGGCTCCATCCGGTACCGCTGGCCGACCGCTGCCGAGCACAGTTCCATCACCAGATACGGTCGCCCATCCGCGGACACGCTCGCCTGGTACACCGTCAGGATCGAGGGATGCGTGCTGAGCTGCGCCATCAGGTTGGCCTCGGCCTGGAACATCTGCTTGACCTGGCTGGTCACCACCTCGGCGAGCATGACCTTGACGGCGACCTGACGTCGCGGCATGTTCTGCTCGTATAGGAAGACGTCGGCGAACCCGCCGGAGCCCAGGATGCGCACGTACGAGAACCCGGGAAGGTTGGGCGGTTGCGACGGCAGACGCCGAGCCATAATCGCCTCCCGTTCGACTCGTACTCGTGCACCCACGGATGCTGTTGACGTGGTTTCATGGTCCGCTGCGCGCGGCCGCTGAGGCACTTCGGGCAATCGTTTCCCCATTGTAGGCAGCGCGCAGAGGCCACCAGCCGCGCTCATCCCGGACTGGGGACAACTCCCTTACCCCCAAGTCGGGGGGCAGAACGGGGGTGCAGCCAGGTCAGTGCCGCCGTGCGGTGCGCCTGGCCACGCCCTCGCGGTGGGAGCCGCTCTCCGGGGTGGCGAGCACGTCGACGACGACGACGGTGACGTTGTCCCGTCCACCGTTCCCGAGGGCCGCGTCCATCAGCTGCTGCGCCGCGTCGAGCGGCGACGATCCCTCCGCGAGGAAATGACGGATGCCGTGCTCGGTCAGCTCCTTGGTGAGTCCGTCCGAGCAGACCAGCAGACGCGAACCGGCGACGATCGGAAGGAGGAAGTAGTCGGGGACGGGATCCTCGTTGAACCCGACAGCGCGAGTGATCACGTTGCTGTGCGGATGCACCTCCGCCTCTGCGGGCGTGATCGCGCCGGCGTCGAGAAGCTCCTGAACGATGGAGTGATCGACGGTCAGCTGTTCGAGCACGCCGTCGCGATAGCTGTACACACGCGAGTCTCCGATGTTGAAGACCAGCCAGTACGGGGTTCCGTCGACGAGCGTGAGCGCGATGCCGGTCACGGTGGTGCCTGTTCCGAGATCGGTGTGCCCGACTCCTCGTCCCATGTCGTCGACGGCCGAACGCAGGGCCGACGTGAGAGCCTCTTCGCCGACGAAGTCGACGGCGACCTGTTCCGCCAGACGGGTGACCACGGCGGTGCTCGCGAAGTCACCCGCGGTGTGACCGCCCATCCCGTCGGCCACCGCGAAGATCGGCGAACGGGCGAGCAGGCTGTCCTCGTTGACCGAACGCCGGTAGCCGGTGTCGCTGAGCGCCGCCCACGACAGGCTGATGCGCGCATCGGACGAACCGGGCACCACCACGTTGTGGCGTCTGTTGCTGCGACCGATCTGGGTCACTCTCGTCCTCTTCTTATCGAGACAGGCGATACTCGATTCACCGGTCGCCTCGGGCGGCAGTGATCTCGATGATATTACCGTCGCCGATGTCGACCACGGCACCAAGGAGCACCACGGCCGATTCTCCCGAGCGGAGACGGATGCTGCGACCGTCGGCGGGTACCACGGTGGTGCCGTTCGTCGAGCGAAGGTCGGTGACCACCACGGTGTCCCCGACCTGTTCGATGCGGGCATGGGTCGACGACACCTCGTTGTCGGGCGACGGGACCGCGATGAGCCGCGGCTGTTCCCCTGTCACGAGGCGAGGTGGTGATGGGCGGCGTCCGATCAGCACGGGGAGGTCGAGCTCGAACCGCTGACCCGATCCCAGTCGCACGGCGAATCGGGGGCGCTGCTCTTGTATCGACACCGGTTCGGTGGCGGGGACGGGAGTCTCGAGTGGGATCACGACCGGAGGGTCGAGGGGAGGCTCGATGTCGACGGCGCCCGGCAGCTCGTGGGCGACGGGAATCGCGTCCTCGGCGGGCCCAATCTCGTCGACGGTGTGGGCCTCGTGGGCCTCGTCGACGGTGTGGGCCTCGTCGACGGCGTGGGCCTCGTCGACGGCGTGGGCGAAGATGCTCGAAGATCCCTTCGGCCGGATGATCGTCTCGTCTCCGACCGCGTCGCCCCCGTCGCGGCCGGCGCTCACGGAGTCGCTGCCGACGGTCAGCGTCCTCGGAGCGTTGCGCGCCTCAGGGGCGAGACGCTCGGCCGACCACACGAGCAGTTCGCCGTCCACGATGCCACCGGCGAGGGGAAGCGATCCGACGCTCGTTCGCGCCACCGGACCCGTGGGCAGCTCATCTCCGCCGAGAACGAGACCGGTCACCGACCGGAATTCCGCGAGCACCCACGGCTGAACCCCGCCGGCGGCGAATCTGCGCGACCCACCGACCGAGAACACGTCGACCACGGCCGATCCACGCACGACGGCGGTGACGACGACCTCCTTGGCGGCGTTCGGATCTCCGAGCTCGGCGACCGCGAACGAACGGACGGCATCCGGACCCGTGAGCGGAAACGCGCCGACGACCGATTCGATGGTGGCGAGATCCGATTCGGCCAACCACCAGACGACGTCGATGATCGCATCCGACACCGTGCTCTCGAAGGCGGCGACGAATCGCTTGCCGGCGACGAAGAGCCAGTGGGTCGCACCGTCGGCCGGCGTGTACCTCGTGAAACCGGGAGTCACCTCTCGTTCCTCCCGCTCTCGATCGGCTAGCCGATGTAACTCATCACATGCTTGATCCGAGTGTAATCTTCGAAACCGTACGCCGAGAGATCCTTGCCATAGCCGGAGTGCTTGAAGCCGCCGTGCGGCATCTCGGCAACCAGCGGGATGTGAGTGTTGATCCACACGCATCCGAAGTCGAGGTTCTTGGCCATACGCATCGCCGTCGAGTGGTTCTGGGTCCACACCGACGACGCGAGACCGTACTGGACGCCGTTCGCGAAACGCAGCGCCTCCGACTCGTCGCTGAACTTCTGCGCCGTGATCACCGGGCCGAAGATCTCGTTCTGCACGGCTTCGTCGTCCTGCACAAGATCGGAGACGATCGTCGCTTCGTGGAAGTAGCCGCGGTCGCCCTGACGGTGTCCGCCGAGCGCGAGAGTTGCGTGGTCGGGAAGCCGCTCGATGAACCCTTCGACGCGAGCGAGCTGACCCGCGCTCGACAGGGCGCCGAACAGGATGCCCTCCTCGCGGGGCGCGCCGGTCTTGGCGTTGTCGCGCGCGTACTCGGCGAGCGCTGCCACGAACTCGTCGTGCACGCCCTCCTGCACGAGCACCCGCGTGGCGGCGGTGCAGTCCTGTCCCGCGTTGTAGAACCCGGCTGTTGCGATGCCTTCGGCCGCGGCGGCGATGTCCGCGTCGTTGAACACGACCACCGGTGCTTTGCCGCCGAGTTCCAGGTGAACGCGTTTCAGATCGAGCGCGGCCGACCCGGCGACCTCCATGCCCGCACGCACCGAACCGGTGATCGACACCATCTGGGGGATGCGGTCGGCCACCAGGGCGCGACCCGTCTCACGGTTGCCCGTCACCACGTTGAACGCGCCGGGCGGGAAGAACTCGGATGCGATCTCCGCCATGAGCAGGGTCGACTCGGGTGTGGAGTCGCTCGGCTTGAGCACGACCGTGTTGCCGGCCGCGAGCGCCGGTGCGATCTTCCAGATGGCCATCATCATCGGATAGTTCCACGGTGTCACCTGTCCGATGACGCCGATCGGCTCCCGGCGCACGAACGACGTGTGGTCGGCCAGGTACTCGCCCGCCGACTTGCCTTCGAGGTTGCGGGCCGCTCCGGCGAAGAACCGCACCTGGTCCACCATGACGTCGACCTCGTCGGCGACGATGCCGGCACGCGGCTTCCCTGTGTTCCCGACCTCGACGTCGGCCAGTTCCTCCGCTCGCTCTTCGAGCGCGTCGGCGAATTTCAGCAGCGCGAGCTGCCTCTCCCCCGGCGTCGTCTCCTTCCAGGTAGCGAACGCACCGGCTGCCGCGCGATAGGCGTCGGCGACGTCGGACTCGGTCGAGACCGGTGTCGTGGCCACGACCTCCTCGGTCGCCGGATCGATGATGTCGAGCCGCTCCGTCGCGGTCGAGTCGACGTAGTCCCCGCCGACGAAGTTCTTCAGTTGCCGGATGCTCATGGCAGTCCCTTTCGTTGTCTCTGGTTCCGCTCGGGCACAAGCTACCCGATGTAGCTCATCACGTGCTTGATGCGTGTGTAGTCCTCGAACCCGTACATCGACAGGTCCTTGCCGTATCCCGAGTGTTTGAAGCCGCCGTGCGGCATCTCGGCGACGATCGGTATGTGCGTGTTGATCCAGACGCATCCGAAGTCCAGGTCCCTGGCGAAGCGCATCGCCCGCGCGTGGTCTGTCGTCCAGACGGATGACGCGAGTCCGTACTGCACCGAGTTGGCCCATCGCAGGGCCTCGGCCTCGTCGGTGAACTTCTGCACGGTCTGCACCGGGCCGAAGATCTCGTTCTGCACCGCTTCGTCGTCCTGTTCGAGACCCGAGACGATCGTCGCCTCGTAGAAGTAGCCACGGCTTCCGAAACGATGTCCGCCGAGCTCGACGGTCGCATGATCGGGAAGCCTGTCGATGAAGCCGCTCACCTGCGCGAGCTGGGCGGCGTTGTTGACCGGACCGAACAGCACGCCGTCATCGTGGGGTCCGCCGGTCGTCGCGTTCGTTCGGGCGTACTCGGTGAGCGCGGCGACGAACTCGTCATGGATGCCCTCCTGAACGAGCAGCCGTGTCGCGGCGGTGCAGTCCTGACCCGCGTTGAAGTAGCCGGCCGCCACGATGCCTTCGACGGCGGCCGGGATGTTCGCGTCATCGAAGACGATCACCGGCGCCTTTCCGCCGAGCTCGAGATGAACCCGCTTGAGATCGAACGACGCCGCGCGGGCGACCTCCATGCCGGCACGCACCGAACCGGTGATCGAGATCAGCTGCGGGATGGGGTCGGCCGTCATGGCCGCACCGGTCGAACGGTCCCCGGTCACCACGTTGAGAACGCCGGCCGGCAGGAACTCGGCGGCGACCTCGGCGAGCAGGAGTGTCGAGAGAGGTGTCGTGTCCGAGGGCTTCAGCACCGTCGTGTTCCCCGCGGCGAGTGCAGGTGCGAACTTCCACACGGCCATGTTCAAGGGATAGTTCCACGGTGTGACCTGACCCACCACACCGATCGGCTCCCGCCGCACGAACGAGGTGTGGTCTTTCAGGTACTCGCCCGCGGAGCGACCCTCCAGACTGCGCGCCGCTCCGGCGAAGAACCGGATCTGGTCGACGGAGAGCATGATCTCGTCGTCCACCAGCGTGGCGCGCGGTTTGCCCGTGTCCTGAGACTCGGCGTCGGCGAACTCCTCGGCTCTGGCCTCCATCGCATCCGCGATACGGAAAAGGGCGAGCTGCCGCTCGGCCGGGGTGGTACGGCCCCAGCTCTCGAACGCCCGGCTCGCGGCAGCGTAGGCGTCGGCGACGTCCTCGGCCGTCGACACCGGAGAGCTGGCGTAGACCTCCTCCGTCGCCGGATCGACGAGCTCGATCCGCTCGCTCGATCGGGAGGGCTTGCTGGCACCGTCGACGAAATTGTCGAGTTCGCGGGTGGTCATGCCGGGAGTCTACTGATTTCGACAGCGAAAGCCAGAAGAATGTGCGGATTCGCTTGCAGGGTGCCGTTGCCACTGACAGAATCGCTCCATGAGCACCCCTCGGGCAACGACGTCGGCGAAAACGGCGCAGATCGACGATGTCTCGAAGGCGATCATCGAGCAGCTGCAGGTCGACGGACGACGCTCATACGCCGAGATCGGCAAGGCCGTCGGACTCAGCGAAGCCGCCGTGCGGCAGCGTGTCCAGAAGCTGACCGAGTCCGGTGTCATGCAGATCGTGGCCGTCACCGACCCGATGCAGCTGGGGTTCTACCGCCAGGCCATGATCGGCATCCGCGTCACGGGTGACACCCGCGCTGTGGCCGACAGGCTCGCTGCGATGCCGGCCGTCGACTACGTGGTGCTCACCGCGGGGAGCTTCGACATCCTGGCCGAGGTCGTGTGCGAGAACGACCTCGACCTCATCAACATGCTCAACTCCGAGATCCGCACGCTCGACGGTGTGCTCTCGACCGAGACGTTCGTCTATCTCAAACTCCACAAACAGTTCTACAACTGGGGAACACGGTGAAACATGACATTCGTAGAGACTTTCGGCGAGCCCGTCACAACTGACGATGCGGTCCTTCAGGCCAAGGCGAGAGATCACCTCTGGATGCACTTCGCACGCCAGTCGGTGATGGAGGAGGGCCACGGCGTCCCCATCATCACCAAGGGTGAAGGCCACCACATCTGGGACTCCCGGGGCAAGAAGTACATCGACGGCCTCTCGGGTCTGTTCGTCGTCGCAGCCGGCCACGGCCGCAAGCGCCTGGCCCAGGTCGCGGCGAAACAGGCCGAGGAGCTGGCGTTCTTCCCCATCTGGTCGTACGCGCATCCGAACGCCATCGAGCTCGCCGACAGGCTCGCGCACTACGCCCCCGGCGACCTGAACCGCGTCTTCTTCTCCACGGGCGGCGGTGAGGCCGTCGAGACGGCCTTCAAGCTCGCCAAGTACTACTGGAAGCTGCAGGGCCGACCGACCAAGCACAAGGTGATCTCGCGCGCCGTCGCCTACCACGGCACGCCGCAGGGAGCGCTGGCGATCACGGGCATCCCCGCCATGAAAGAGATGTTCGAGCCCATCACGCCCGGCGGCTTCCGTGTGCCGAACACCAACTTCTATCGCGCCCACGAGATGGGCGGCCCGACGGACGACCTCGAGCAGTTCGGCGTCTGGGCGGCCAACCGTATCGAGGAGATGATCCAGTTCGAGGGGCCGGAGACCGTCGCCGCCGTCTTTCTCGAGCCCGTGCAGAACTCCGGCGGGTGCTTCCCCCCTCCCCCGGGCTACTTCAAACGGGTTCGAGAGATCTGCGACAAGTACGACGTGCTGCTCGTGAGCGACGAGGTCATCTGCGCCTTCGGCCGCATCGGCCACATGTTCGCTTGCGACGAATACGGATACGTCCCCGACATGATCACGTGCGCGAAGGCGATGACCTCGGGATACTCCCCCATCGGCGCCACGATCGTCAGCGACAAGATCTACGAGCCGTTCAAGCACGGCAACACGTCGTTCTATCACGGGTACACGTTCGGTGGACACCCCGTGTCGGCAGCCGTCGCCATGGAGAACCTCGACATCTTCGAGGAGGAGAAGCTCAACGAGCGCGTGCGCGAGAACTCAC
>Ga0256911_1000458_pt1 | contig 12920 bp, 10 predicted proteins | sample MC6MC0764MT_FD_190197 | JGI IMG/M metagenome (GOLD analysis project Ga0256911, IMG submission 190197) | Metatranscriptome of enriched soil aggregate microbial communities from Iowa State University, Ames, United States - MC6-MC0764-MT... | ecosystem: Environmental > Terrestrial > Soil >...
GAATCGCTCTTGCTCCTGCCCTGGCTCTGGCTCTGGCTCTGGCTCTGGCTCTGGCTCCGGCTCCGGCTCCGGCCCCAGCCCTCGCACTACTTCTTTCCAGGTAAGAGAAGGAGCGATTCCCGCCTGCGCGGAAATGACGAATCATTGCCAATGGCGAGTCATAAGCAGAGCAAAGGCCAAAGCGATTCCCGCCTGCGCGGGAATGACGGATCGTTGCCAATGGCGAGTCATGAGCAGAGCCAAGGCCAAAGCGATTCCTGCCTGTGCGGGAATGGCGGATCGTTGCCAATGGCGAGTCATAAGCAGAGCCAAGGCCAAAGCGATTCCCGCCTGCGCGGGAATGACGAATCATTGCCAGTGGCGAATCATGAGCATAGCAAAGGCCAAAGCGATTCCCGCCTGCGCGGGAATGACGGATCGTTGCCAATGGCGAGTCATAAGCAGAGCAAAGGCCAAAGCGATTCCCGCCTGCGCGGGAATGACGAATCATTGCCAATGGCGAGTCATAAGCAGAGCAAAGGCCAAAGCGATTCCTGCCTGCGCGGGAATGACGGAATCAGTAATTTGAAATGTCGACCAGACCGGACGCCCCACCCTCGCACCACACCAAAAAACAAAAGCGGCCTTTCGGCCGCTTTCGTCCACACCACTCAGCACGCTTGACACGCGTGCCAGGCTTGAATCACTTCCTGCCCTTGACGTGCTTCATCAAGCGCCGCTTGGCCTTGACCTGGCGGTCCGTCAACACGTTCTTCTTGCCCTCGTACGGGTTGGCACCCTCACGGAACAGGAAGGTCACCGGCGTACCCACCAGCTTGAAACGCTTGCGGAAGAAGTTCTCCAGGTAGCGCTTGTACGAATCCGGCAGTTCCTTCAGGCGCGTACCGTGGACGATGAAGGTCGGTGGATTGCTACCGCCCGGATGCACGTAACGCAACTTGGAAACATGCCCACGGATGCTCGGCGGCGGATTGGTCTCATAGGCGACTTCCAGCGCCTTGTTGACCTCAGCCGTGCTGAACTCGTGCGTTGCCGAAGCATGTGCGCGGTGAATCGCCTTGAACAACTCACGCAGGCCCGAGCCATGCATCGCGGAAATCCGAACGTTCTCGGCCCACGGCACGAAGCCCAGCTTCAACGACAACAGGGTTTCAGCCTGCTGTTTGTCGTACTCGCTCAAGCCGTCCCACTTGTTGATCGCAATGACCAATGCGCGCCCGGCATCCAGCACCGCACCCAGCACGCTGGCATCCTGATCGGTCACGCCTTCGTGGGCGTCCAGCATCAGCACGGCCACCTGGCACTGCTCGATCGAGCGCAGCGTCTTGACCACGCTGAACTTCTCGACCACTTCATCCACGCGCGACTTGCGGCGCAGACCGGCGGTGTCGATCAAACGGTACAGCTGCCCGTCGCGCTCCAGATCCACCGCGATCGAATCACGGGTGGTACCAGGCACTTCGGAAGCAATCATGCGCTCCTCGCCGAGGATGCGGTTCACCAGCGTCGACTTGCCCACGTTGGGACGGCCGACGAAGGCGATACGCACACGGTTCGGGTCGTTGTCCAGGGTCTCGGCCGTGCCTTCTTCCGGCAAGCGTCCGACAACCTCTTCAACCAGATCGTCGATGCCCTGCCGGTGCGCGGCAGAGACAGTCAGCATCTCGCTGAAGCCATAACGGGAGAACTCCGAACGAACGGCATGTTCGTCCGTACCGTCGATCTTGTTGATCAACAGCAAGGTAGGCCGCGCAAGCTTGCGCAGCCAAGACAGGATCTCGTCATCCAGGGCCGACGTGCCATCACGCGCGTCAACAACAAATACGATCAGATCCGCCTCACCGGCGGCGGCTCGGGCTTGGCGCGCAGTGGCGCCAGCCAGCCCTTCCTCTTCACCGGCAATACCACCGGTATCGACGATCAGGAAGGGATTGTCCTCATCTAGACGGCAAACACCGTAGTTGCGATCGCGGGTGACACCCGGCTGGTCATGTACCAGCGCATCGCGCGTACGGGTCAACAGATTGAAAATGGTGGACTTACCGACGTTCGGTCGTCCAACCAGGGCGACCAAAGGCAGCATCGCTATGACTCCTTATTGGGCCAACCGGAATGCGGTCAGCTTTCCATCAACGTTCTGCACCAGCAGGATGCCGTCAGCGACGACCGGCTGCGCCAGCAGAGCATCACCACCGCTCTTCTCACGCGCTGCCAGTTCGCCATCGCTCAACCGCAGCCAGTGCAGATATCCCTTGTAGTCGCCAACCACGGCATAGTCACCCTGGATGGCGGCACCGGTCAGCGAGCGGCGCGCCAGCGCCTGCTGTGACCACATTGCCGAGCCGGAAGTCTTGTCCAGCCCGTAAACAGAACCCTTGCCATCGGTGACCACGACATTGCCCGAGGACACCGCAACACCACCGCCACCGCCATGGTCACGCGACCACATAGGACGACCGGTCGGGCCTTCGATGGCCATGGTCTGGTTCTTGAAGCTGCTGACATACAGCGTATTGCCTTCCAGAACCGGCGCACCGTCGATATCAGCCATACGCTCCAGTTCGGTACGACCTTCCGGGGTGCCTACCATCTGCTCCCACAGCGGACGGCCGTCCTGCATTGCCAGCGCCGACAAGGTGCCGTCATCGTTGCCAATGAACAGCACACCCGGGCCAGCGACAACCGGCGCGTTGCCACGCACGGTCAGCGACGGCAGCTCCTGGCTGTTGAACCAGCGCTGTTCGCCGGTGGCCGCGTCCAGCGCGGTGGTCCGGCCATCATTGCTGCGCACGAATACCAGGCCCTGCGCCACCGCCGGCGCCGCGATCACTTCGCCCGGAACCTTGCCGCGCCATTTCTCGGCGCCATTGCTGGCATCGAGTGCGATCACCTGACCGTCGAGCGTGCCGATCACCACCAAGCCGTCGCCGACACCCGGGCCACCGGACAGGCGCAGCTTCGGCTTCTTCTTTTCCTTGGCCGGGGAGTATTCCCAGACTTCCTTGCCGGTCTGCAGATCCAGCGCATGTACGCCGCCCTGCACCGCTGCCGCGTAAACACGACCGTCAGCCACCACCGGCGCCTGACGCAGGCCGATCCGGCCCTCGCCCTTGCCGACATTGGCCGACCACGCCTTGGTCACATTGACCGACGGCTCGAACTTGACCAGCTCAGCAGGCTCCAGCGCCTTCTTGGCTTCCGCGTCCTTGCCGGCGAACCAGCCCTTGACCGTTGAACAACCGGTCAGCGCCATCGCCACCAGCACCACACCTGCAACATGCTTGAGCTTCATCAATTATTCTCCGATGCAGGATCGGCCACGGTGCCGCCGGCATCCATCAACTTGGTTTCCAGCAGGCGGCGCTGCGGCGCGGCCACATCCAGCTTGGCCAGCGACTGGCTGTAGGCGTCGCGCGCTTCGTCGCGCTTGTTCTGCGCCATCAATGCATCGCCACGCACCTCCAGCGCTGCGCCGTCATCGGCACTGCCGATCAACGCAAGCGCTTCCTGCGCCTTGCCGGTTTCGATCAGCAAGCGCGCGATGCGCTGGTCGATCAGGGTCTTGAACTCGCCCTCGGTCTTGAGCGCGCGCAGGGTCTTGATGGCGTCATCATTCTTGCCCGCCTCGACCTGCGCCTTGGCCAGTTCGAGCGATGCCAGGTCGGCATAGATGCCGGCCTTGCCACCTTCCAGGGCCGCGACCTCCTTGGCCGCCTCGTCCAACTGCTTGGACTGCAGGCTGCGCGACACCGCCTCATAACGGGCGTTGGCGTCGGCCAACTTGCCAACCTGCTCCTTCTGCCACCATTGCCAACCGGCAATAGCGCCAATACCGAGGACTATTCCGCCGAAAATACCGGCGCCATTCTTGCGCAGCCACGTGCGGACACGTTCGCCTTGTTCGTGCTCGTCGAGCAGGTCGTCAATCGCCATGCGTACTCTCGCTCCGCCCTGCGGGGAGCCTTGTTGTATTGATCAACGCCTTGCTTCAGTGCGAAACCGGCGCCACGGAACCGTCAGAGGATACCGTAAAGCGGGCCACATTACCGCGCTTGTACGGCGTCAGGTCGACCTCGGCAGAGGCCTGTTTAACCTCAACTTCAGCCGAATTGCCCAACACCATGCGGCCCACCTGGCCCGGCATGAAGCTGCGGCTCTCACCTGACTTGATCACCGCCTTTTCAACGGTGCTGCCATCGGGTGCGGAAATCTCCACCCAGCTGTCACCCTTGAACGTCAGGGTCAGCGCCTGGACAGGCGGCGCGACGGCAGGCCGCGTGACCGGCGCCATGGAAGCCATGTAAGGGCCATCATCAGCCGGCGCAGGACGTGCCTCGGCATTGCCTGCAGCGGCCGCGACAGGCGCCGTGCCCGCTGCGGCCGGCGGCACTTCGTCCAGCGAGGCGGTGCTTGGCGGGGTGCTGTTGGAATTACCGCTGATCACGTACCACACCGGCACTGCCAGTACCGCGGTGATCACCACGTACATCGCGCGGCGCCCGAGGCTCTCGGCAACGCGGCGGATCCGCGGGGTATGCGTATGACTGACCAATGCCGGCGGCTCAACCGCGGCGATGCGCGCCTGGGCCAGCAGCCCGCCCAGATCGACCTTGAGCAAGCGCGCATAACTGCGCAGCTGGCCACGGACGAACACGGGCGCACCCAATCGATCCCACTGCTCGGACTCCAGCGCGGCAACCACCTGCGAGGGCATGCGCAACTGGCTTGCCACCTGTTCCAGCGAAAACCCAGCGGCCTCACGGGCCTTGCGGAGCTGTTCGCCACATCCCACCGCACCATCTAAAGCGTTTACACCCGGATCATTGATCACAATGCGTCAGCCTTGGGGATTCAAGGTTGCGCCCGAGGGAAACTCCTCGCGCAACCGCTGTTGGAATCGACCGGCCGCCATCCTGTCGCCGAGTCGCTCTTCAATCTGAATGGCAAGTTGTAACACGGAAGCCGTGGCCGGCGCAGCCGCCAGGCGCCGCTGGTAAAAGGCCCGGGCCTCGAAATAGCGCCCATGCAGCACTTCATTGCGGGCCATGGACTCCAGCGCATAGGCATTGCCGGGGGCCAACAGCAGCGCCTGACGCAGGTTGTCGTCGGCCCGTTCGATCTGGCCCGCGTCCAGCGCACAGCCACCCGCATTGGCCAAGGAAGCCGCCCGGGAACCATCGTCCGGGGACGCCAGGGCGCGATCGAACCACACCAGTGACTCTGCCGAATGGCCATTGGCACATAACCAAGCACCATAATTACCCAGCACATCGGCGCGCTGCGGGGCCAGTTCGGCGGCTTTTCGATACAAGGCCCCGGCCGCTTCCTGCTGCCCCTTCGCGCCCTCGATCACCGCTTGCATGGTGAAAGCGTCCGGCAGCCGCGGCTCGAGCTTCTCCGCCGAACGCGCAAACCGGGTGGCCGCTTCGGTGTCGCCGTGGCTGACCCGATCACCGGCAAGACGCAGGAACTCGCGGTACTGCATGCGCTGGCGCGCTTCCCGATCATCCTTTACCTGGTAGTCCGGCCCAACCTTCTTGCTGCCCTTTACTCCACCAATACGGGTATTGCGTTCGCAGCCTGCAACCAGCAGGCAGGCAGCAAGCAACAGCAGCAGGTACTTAGACCAGCGCATCCCCGGCATCCATTGCTTGAAGGGTCTTGTTGAACTCGGCCTGGCGACGGGTACGGTCCATCACCTGGCCCTTGAGCTGGCCACAGGCGGCATCGATGTCGTCGCCACGGGTACGGCGCACCATCGTCAATACCTGCGAGTCGAGCAGGATCTTCTGGAAGGCGCGGATCTGCTCTTCGCCCGAGCGCTCATAGCGTGTACCCGGGAACGGGTTGAACGGAATCAGGTTGACCTTGCCCGAATCCTTGGCCTGCACGGCGTTGTCGAACTGGCGCATCAGCCGCGCCAGCTGGCGGGCATGCTCGGGCTGGTCGTTGATGCCCTTCATCAGCGTGTATTCGAAGGTCACCGAGTCGCGCTTCTTGTTGCCGCGCAGGTAACGCGCGCAGGAAGCCATCAACTCGGCAATCGGATATTTCCTGTTGAGCGGTACCAGCGTCTCGCGCAGCTCGTCGTTCGGCGCGTGCAGCGACACCGCCAGCGATACATCGCTCTCGACCGACAGACGATCGATCTGCGGCACCAGGCCTGAAGTGGACAAGGTCACGCGCTTGTTGGCCAGGCCGTAGCCCAGGTCATCGCGCATGATGCTCATGGCGCGGATGACGTTGTCGAAATTCATCAACGGCTCGCCCATGCCCATCATCACCACGTTGGTGAGACGGCGCATCTGGTGCGGCACATTGCCCAGGTGACGCGCAGCGATCCACACCTGGCCGATGATCTCGGCGGTGCTCAGGTTGCGGTTGAAACCCTGGGTAGCGGTTGAGCAGAACGTGCAGTTCAACGCACAACCAACCTGCGAGGACACGCACAGCGTGCCGCGGGTTTTATCCGGGATATAGACGGTTTCGATGGCGTTCTTGCCATCCACGCCCATCGCCAGCAGCCACTTGTGGGTACCGTCGGCAGAGGGCTTGTCGAACACGATATTCGGGACGACGACCTCGGCATGCTGCTGCAGCTTGGCGCGCAGCGACTTGCCGAGGTCGGTCATCTGGTCGAAATCAGTGACGTAGCGATGGTGGATCCACTTCATCACCTGATGGGCACGGAACTTCTGCTCGCCGAGGGTTTCGACGAAGAACTTTTCCAGGCCCGCGCGATCAAGGTCGAGCAGGTTCTGCTTGCCAGCACTGGCTGCCGTTTTCGGCAACGGCTGGATGGCGGGTGTCTGTACGACCTCGTTCACGACTTCAACCTCTGATTAACGCGAAACCACTTCGGTGGCAGCAAAGAAGTAAGCAACTTCATTGGCTGCGTTCTCGACCGAATCCGAACCGTGAGCGGCGTTGGCGTCGATCGAATCAGCGAAGTCAGCGCGGATGGTGCCCGGTGCTGCGTCCTTCGGATTGGTGGCGCCCAGCAGGTCACGGTGGGCCAGGACGGCATTCTCGCCTTCCAGGGCCTGGATCATCACCGGGCCGGAGATCATGAACTCGACCAGTGCGTTGAAGAACGGACGCTCGCGGTGCACGGCGTAGAAGCCTTCGGCTTCACGGCGCGACAGCTGCTTGTACTTGGCAGCCACGACCTTCAGGCCAGCCTTTTCGAAGCGGGCGTAGATTTCGCCGATCACGTTCTTGGCAACGGCGTCGGGCTTGATGATGGAAAGGGTGCGCTCCAGCGCCATGGGAATTCTCCGGTATTTGGGCCGGTTGGCCCGAGGGTACATGAAAAAACCCGCGTGCGGACGCGGGCTTAGCCTTAATTGCGGTGGCTGATTCTACCGGGTGCCCCTGCCCTTTGCACAGCGGCAGATGAATGATGCTGCATCGCAGCATGACCTGAACGACCAGCCGGGCGTAGGATCCAAACAATCGTTTGATTGATTGAGCCAGCCATGGGCAAACCCGCCAGCTTCTCCACCAAGGACCGCATCCTCGGCGCGGCCGAGGAACTGTTCGCCCAGTACGGTTTTGCCGGCACCTCGCTGCGCCAGGTAACCAGTCACGCCGATGTAAACATTGCCGCGGTCAACTACCACTTCGGGTCCAAGGACAACCTAGTCAATGAAGTGTTCCGCCGCCGCATGGACGAGATGACCGCCGCCCGCCTGGGCCAGCTGGAGCGGGCACGCAGCGCCCAGCCCGGCGACCTGCGCGCGGTATTGGCCGCCTTCGTCGAGCCAGCCCTGGCGCTGGCCCAGGACCGCCAGAGCGGCGGCGCTTTCGTCCGCGTCATCGCCCGCGCCTATGCAGAGAAGAACGACAACCTGCGCAAGTTCCTGTCCGATCACTACGGCCATGTATTGCGCGAGTTCGGCAAGGCCATCGACGCCTGCATCCCGGGCCTGAGCAAGGAAGAGCTGTACTGGCGCCTGGACTTTCTGGCCGGTTCACTGACCTACGCCATGGCCGATTTCGGGCTGATCAAGCGCCCACACAACATCAGCGAGGCCGAGCACCGCAGCAAGGCCGCGCAGGAATTGATCCATTTCGCCGAAGCCGGGTTCCGCGCCAGCGTGCGCAACCCTGCCTCTCCCGTCGTTCCCTGATCCAACCGTCATCGCAGACCAAAGGTTTATCGATATGTCCAATTCCCTGCTTGTCCGCCGCGCCGCCGTACTTGGCGCAGGCGTCATGGGTGCGCAGATCGCCGCCCACCTGACCAATGCTGGCGTCGACACCGTGCTGTTCGACCTGGCCGCCAAGGAAGGTCCTGCCGACGGCATCGTGCTCAAGGCCATTGCCAACCTCGGCAAGCTGAGCCCGGCCCCGCTGGCCAGCAAGGCGCTGGCCGAAGCCATCACCCCGGCCAACTACGACTCCGGCCTGGAGCAGCTGCGCGACTGCGATCTGATCATCGAAGCCATCGCTGAACGGATGGACTGGAAGCAGGACCTGTACAAGAAGATCGCGCCGTTCGTGAACGAGCACGCGGTGCTGGCCTCCAACACCTCGGGCCTGGGCATCAACAAGCTGGCCGACGTGCTGCCGGAAGAATTGCGCCACCGCTTCAGCGGCGTGCATTTCTTCAACCCGCCGCGCTACATGCACCTGGCCGAACTGATCCCGGCCAAGACCACCGACAAGTCGGTGCTGGAAGGTCTTGAAACCTTCCTGACCACCAACCTGGGCAAGGGCGTGGTCTACGCCAAGGACACCCCGAACTTCATCGGCAACCGCATCGGCGTGTTCTCGATCCTGTCGACCATCCACCACACCCAGCAGTTCGGCCTGGGCTTTGACGAGGTGGATGGCCTGACCGGCCCGCTGGTCGGCCGCCCGAAGTCGGCTACGTATCGCACCTCCGACGTGGTCGGCCTGGACACCATGGCCCACGTCATCAAGACCATGGGCGATACCCTGCCTGACGACCCGTGGCACAAGTACTTCAACGCGCCGGCTTGGCTGGGCGCGCTGATCGGCAAGGGTGCATTGGGCCAGAAGACCGGTGCCGGCATCTTCCGCAAGGTCGGCAAGGACATCATGGTCGTCGACCTTGAGAAGCAGGACTACCGTCCGGCCGACCGCGTCGCCGCACCGGAAGTGGTCGAGATCCTGAAGATCAAGAACCCGGCCGAGAAGTTCGCCAAGCTGCGCGAAAGCCAGCACCCGCACGCGCAGTTCCTGTGGGCGACGTTCCGCGACCTGTTCCACTACAGCGCCTACCACCTGGCCGACATCGCCGAAACCGCGCGCGAAGTCGACCTGGCCATCCGCTGGGGTTACGGCTGGTCCTTGGGCCCGTTCGAGACCTGGCAGGCTGCCGGTTGGAAGCAGGTAGCGCAGTGGATCGCCGACGATATCGCCGCCGGCAAGAGCATGAGCAATGCCCCGCTTCCGGCCTGGGTGCTGGACGGCCGTGACGGCGTGCATGCCGCAGAAGGCAGCTACAGTCCGTCGCAGAACGCACTGGTGCCGCGCTCCTCGCTGCCGGTCTACCAGCGCCAGCGCTTCCCGGATGCGCTGCTGGGCGAGAAGTTCGCGCAGGGCGAAACCGTGTTCGAGAACGACGGCATCCGTCTGTGGACTGACGGCGATGGCATCGGCGTCATCAGCTTCAAGACCAAGATGAACACCGTCTCCGATCAGGTGCTGGACGGCATCCAGCACGCGATTGCCTTGTCCGAGAAGCACTTCAAGGGCGTGGTGATCTGGCAGAACAAGGAGCCCTTCTCTGCCGGTGCCGATCTGTCCGGCGCACTGGGCGCGTTGAAGGCCGGCAAGTTCGCCGAGTTCGAGGCGATGGTTGCCAACTTCCAACGCACCAGCCAGCGCATCAAGTACGCCACCGTGCCGGTTGTCACCGCGGTGCGCGGCCTGGCGCTGGGCGGCGGCTGTGAATTCCAGATGCATGCGGCCAAGTCGGTGGCGGCGCTGGAAAGCTATATCGGCCTGGTTGAGGCCGGCGTCGGCCTGCTGCCGGCCGGTGGCGGCCTGAAGGAAATCGCCGTGCGCGCCTCGCAGGCCGCCGGTCCGGACGGCGACGTGTTCGCCGAACTGAAGAAGACCTTCGAAACCGTGGCCATGGCCAAGGTCTCCAACTCGGCGGTCAACGCCAAGGAACTGGGCCTGATGCGCAGCACCGACAAGGTCGTGTTCAACAGCTTCGAGCTGCTGCACATCGCCAAGGCCGAAGTCACCGCGCTGGCCGAAGGCGGCTACCGTCCGCCGATGCCAGCACGCCGCATCCGCGTGGCCGGTGACGTCGGCATCGCCACCTTCAAGATGATGCTGGTCAACATGCTGGAAGGCCGCTTCATCAGCCCCTACGACTACGAGATCGCTGAGCGCATCGCCACCGTGTTGTGCGGCGGCAAGGTCGACCGCAACAGCGTGGTCGACGAAGAGTGGCTGCTGACCCTGGAGCGCAAGCACTTCGTCGAACTGGCCCAGCAGGAAAAGACCCAGGCCCGCATCGCGCACATGCTGAGCACCGGCAAGCCGCTGCGGAACTGATCAACGGGAATCGGGAGCAGGGAATCGGGAATGGAAACAACCAGAACCCGGCTCCCCCCCTCCACCAATTTTTGCCGGAGAACAGGAATGCGTCGGACTTCGTGGAACCGCCTTGTCGATTCCCCATTCCCCACTCCCCACTCCCGGCTTTCGGAGAAAGCAAAGTGACCAAGCAAATCCAGGACGCCTACATCGTCGCCGCCACCCGCACCCCGGTTGGCAAGGCGCCCAAGGGCATGTTCCGCAACACCCGCCCGGACGACATGCTCGCCCACGTACTTCGTTCCGTGGTTGCCCAGGCCCCGGGCGTGGACGTCAACCGCATCGACGACGCCATCATCGGCTGCGCCATGCCCGAAGCCGAGCAAGGCATGAACGTGGCGCGCATCGGCGTGCTGCTGGCCGGCCTGCCCAACACCATCGCCGCGCAGACGGTGAACCGCTTCTGCTCGTCCGGCCTGCAGGCCGTGGCGATGGCCGCTGACCAGATCCGTCTGGGCAACAGCGACCTCATGCTGGCGGGCGGCACCGAGTCGATGTCGATGGTGCCGATGATGGGCAACAAGATCGCGATGGCGCCGAGCGTGTTCGACAACGATCACGTCGCCATTGCCTACGGCATGGGCATCACCGCCGAGAAGGTCGCCGAAGAGTGGAAGGTTTCGCGCGAAGAACAGGATGCGTTCGCCCTCGCCTCACACCAGAAGGCCATCGCCGCCATCAAGAATGGCGAGTTCAAGGACGAAATCAGCCCCTACGACATCGTCTCGCACCTGCCTGACGTGGCCGACGGCAAGCGCATCATCGTCCGCAACCAGTTGGCCGACACCGACGAAGGCCCGCGCCTGGATTCGTCCATCGAAGGCCTGGCCAAGTTGCGCCCGGTGTTCCGCAACGGCCAGTTCGGCGGCTCGGTGACTGCCGGCAACTCCTCGCAGATGAGCGACGGTGCCGGCGCGGTACTGCTGGCCTCCGAGCAGGCAATCAAGGATTACGGCCTGACCCCGCTGGCGCGCTTCGTCAGCTTCTCGGTCGCCGGCGTGCGCCCGGAAGTGATGGGCATCGGCCCGATCGCGGCGATTCCCAAGGCATTGAAGCAGGCCGGCCTGAGCCAGGACCAGCTGGACTGGATCGAGCTCAACGAAGCCTTCGCCGCGCAGTCGCTGGCGGTGATCCGCGATTGCGGATTGGATCCGGCAAAGATCAACCCGTTGGGCGGCGCCATCGCCCTGGGCCATCCGCTGGGCGCTACGGGTGCGATCCGCACCGCGACCCTGCTGCACGGCCTGCGCCGTCGCCAGCAGAAGTACGGCATGGTGACCATGTGCATCGGCACCGGCATGGGCGCGGCGGGTATCTTCGAATCGCTGTAAGGCATTGATCGGTGCCGGCCCACGGGTCGGCGCCGATCCGGCGGATAACCGGCCCCACCGGTGGCACCAATGCAACGGGTATCACCGGCCCAACTGGTGGCACCAATGCAACGGGTATCACCGGTCCAACCGGTGGCACCAATGCAACGGGTAGGCACCGAACGTTGGTCGGTGCACGGTCGGAAACGAAAAGGGCAGCCTCGCGGCTGCCCTTTTCTGTTCTGCCGGGAGCCGGCCAGCGGCCGGCACTACCACCGCTGCTTGAAGAGCCGGCCAGCGGCCGGCACTACCGCCGCTGCATCGCGCGGCGGCAGCTCGTCCTCAGCCTTCAGCCAGCATCTTCTGCAGCACTTCGCGCGCCGGACCGGCCAGCTTCTCGTTGTCGAGCGCAAAGCGGATCGTGGCTTCGACCAGGCCCAGATGGGTGCCGCAGTCGAAGCGACGGCCTTCAAAGCGGAACGCGTCGACACGTTCGCTCTTGAGCAGCTCGGCGATCGCGTCGGTCAGCTGGATTTCGCCACCTGCACCGGTCCCGGTTGCTTCGAGCAGCTCGAAGATCTTCGGGCTGAGCACGTAACGGCCGACCACGGCCAGGTCGCTCGGGGCATCTTCGGGCTTGGGCTTTTCGACGATGGCACTGATCCTGCCCTGGCGGCCGTCGAAGGCTTCGGTGGCCACGATGCCGTAGCTGCCGGTCTTGTCATGCGGTACGTCTTCGACCGCGATGATGCTGGCGCCGGTGGCTTCGTTGGCGTCGGCCATCTGCTTGAGCGCACCGTTGCCGCGGTTCCAGATCAGATCGTCCGGCAGCAGCACGGCGAACGGCTCGTCACCGACAATCGCCTTGGCGCACAGCACCGCATGGCCCAGGCCCAGCGCTTCAGCCTGGGTCACGAACACGGCGCGCACGCCATTGGGCAGCACATGGCGAACCAGTTCGAGCTGCTCCTGCTTGCCGGCGCGCTCGAGTTTCTGCTCCAGCTCGTAGGCCTTGTCGAAATAATCCGC
>Ga0256911_1000467_pt1 | contig 12777 bp, 9 predicted proteins | sample MC6MC0764MT_FD_190197 | JGI IMG/M metagenome (GOLD analysis project Ga0256911, IMG submission 190197) | Metatranscriptome of enriched soil aggregate microbial communities from Iowa State University, Ames, United States - MC6-MC0764-MT... | ecosystem: Environmental > Terrestrial > Soil >...
CCCAATTCAAACAGTTCACAACAGTAGCGAGATTGTCAGATTTGATTATTCTTTAAATGAAACTAATTGTATAACTATATTTAGAGATGGTGAATTCTTTAATCAATTGTATGATAGAAATGGTAACTTCCTAAGAGAATTTAAGGCGAATGAAATAGAATAGATTTTCTTAAACATATAACGATTAAAAGGCTGGGTCGAACTCTTATTTATGCTGGACATCTGATGTAAATCAGATGTCAAATTAATGAATAATATTTTCACTCTCTAATTTACAATATTTGTTGCTTCTTGATAGTTTTATCATCTGTTTTAGTTACAGCACTTTAGCATTTGTTCTAGCTTCAAAATACAATGATCTAATATTCTTTTACAGATAATAAATCAATTATCAAGAATGTAAACAATAGTAATGTTGCAAATAAAATAGAACCTAAGTGATTGTCAACAACAAAGCCTCCAAACAATACGTCCGAAGGCCCTGCTGTAACAAAACAAATTTTCAATTTTTTTACTGCATATTCCACCAGTTTTTTGTGGCTTTACTGTCTCCGCCAATACGTTGAGATGCTGCTTCACAATTGGCTGTATTGCTGTTGCGCGTTGCATTTGGATAGTTTAGTCTTTGTGGTACATCAGCTACTTCAGGGTCTAAGGAACCCGACGCTGGAGCTACGAATAAAGCACTACCATCAGGCTTTTTAAAGTCTAGCCTTAAACGCTCCATCCACGATTGTAATCCTTGGTTATAAAGTGCCAGCCATTTTTGGCTACCTATCACATCTTTCCAGTTGCCTGCATTGTAAGGTACTTTTTGAAGATAAACATCTATTGCATCGGCGTCGGTGATACCCCATTGTTTCATAGACGCCTTTACAGCATCTTCATACAAGCTTGCTGCATTGCCGTTCATAGTCATGCCTCTTGCTGCAGCTTCGGCTTTTATAAAAGCTACTTCGGCATAAGTTATTAGATAGCCTTTCATACTAGCGCTGTACACGGCCACACCAGGTTTTGACAGAGAATCCATTGTCGGATTATTTTCAGCGGTGCCATATAGCTTTCCTCGATATTGTCCGGTAGCATTGTCTAGCCTTGCAAAGATGGGTAGCCTTGGATCCTCGACATCAAGCATATAATCTACCAATGTACTGGTGACGGCAAATTCTATAAGATCTCTATCCCTGTCGTTATATGGATATCTTCCATTGGCGCTATTTTCATCATAGGGAAAAAATACATCATCGTCAGTAGATTCAAAGGTGTTTTGTGCAGCTTCCTCTAAAACAATTTTTGCCTCAGCAGGTTTGACATCGGCCATTCGCAGGGCTATACGCATACGCAGCGCATTGGCAAATTTTATCCAGTACTCTTTATTGCCCCTGCCTAATAAATCGCCTGTTATCACGCCTTCGGTTTCTTGCAAAAGATTGATCTGCGTTTTCAATGAAGCTAATAAATCAAGATAAATATCTTCCGCTCTGTCAAACATAGGTTGTGGATATTGATCTACCTGTAATGCTTGGGAATAGGGCACATCAACATATAAGTCGGTAAGATTATGGTATATCCATGACTTCATAATGCTGGCAACAGCAAGCATTTGGTTATTTCTTTTCTCCGGATTTCTATCATAGAAGTCGGCAATGCCTTGTAAGTCCATAAGTGGGACAGCGTACAATCCTGCCCACAGGCCATCGTCTGTTAGTAAATTACGGCTCTCTGATGTTTTGTCCGTGCCTGTCCAATATTGTGCAAAGTGCATACCTATTCTGCCATTGTAATAGCTGCCATATATAAGGTCGGCGGCACGCTTCTCTGCATTGGCCAGGAGGAAGGCTGGGTCTGTTTCTTCAGGCTTTGCAGGGTCGGTATTTATATCATCAAATTTCTTGCAGCTGGTAACCAAAAGCAAGGATAATATTATAAGTGAAAATAGTCTGAGTTTCATGATTAATGTTTTCTTATTATAACATTTAGCTTTCTTATGCTACTAGAAAGTAATGTTTAGGTTTATACCATAATTACGTACTGATGGTAATGCACCGCCCTCGAAACCTGGTGTATTACCTATGGAATTATTGATGTTGGAAGGGTCTACGTTAGGTGCGTTGCTGTGCATCAACCACAGGTTACGACCAACTAACGATAGTCTTGCAGCTTGTAGTTTTGTCTTACTAACCCATCTGTCTGGCAAATTCCAACCCAGTCTAACTTCTCTTAAGTAAATAAAACTGGCGTCATAAAGATTGGCTTTGCTTATACGGTTACCGCCATCACTATTAAAGTGATTTTGAGCCGTTATAACGATATCGTTGGGTGTACCATCTTCTTTCACACCTTCATTTATAATGCCGTTTTCGCGAATACCATTGGCCGCTGTAGCTTCAAACATACCTGACTTATTGCCATACAAATTAGTATAAGAAAAGAAATCGCCACCTTTCTGGAAATCTATCAAAGCCGATAAGTAAATGCCTTTGTAAGTAAATGTATTGGAGAAACCACCCATAAAATCAGGGTTTACATTGCCTATTTCTACAGAATTACTGGTTACCGCGTAATAGCCATCAGCAGTAACTATTCTGTTGCCGTTAGCATCGAGTACATAGTCGGTACCGATAATGGTTCCCAAAGATTTTCCTTTCATGGCTACTAACGACACGCGTTGTGTACGGCGCTCAGTGCCTATCACAAAGGTTTCTAGCCCACCTATGCTCCCATCATTAGTATTCAGATCAAGAACGGTATTTTTGTTTTTTGCGAAATTGATACCAACATCCCAGCTAAAACCACCTACTACTACGGGTGTTGCTGTAAGACTTAGTTCTATACCTTTATTTTCAACAGTTCCACCATTTACTACTTTTGAGGTGTAGCCCGATTCTGGTGGTAATTGGATATTCCATATTTGATTTTCTGTACGTCTGTTGTAGTAAGTAGCGCTTAACCCAACACGGTCGTTGAAGAATCTGAAATCAAAACCACCCTCAATTTCTTTCGATCTTTCTGGCTTTAATTTATCATTGAAAAGTAGGTCTGGCGTGGATTGTAGGGGACTATTACCAAATGGTGTACTGAAGTCGAAATAACGAGACACTACGTAAGGTGTGGTAGCATTACCTACCTGTGCATACGACAATCTTGCTTTACCCATTGTCATCCATTTGTTCTTAGGAATCAAATCGGAGAAGATGAAAGACGTAGCTACAGAAGGGTAGAAGAAAGAGAAATTTCCGGTTTGTTTAAGTGGCGATGCCCAATCATTACGCCCAGTTAATGTAAGATAGAGCAGCTTGTTGTAACCCAAGGTGGCGGTAGCAAACAGCGAATTGGTCTGGAAGTTTGCGAACGAATTAGTTGCTGTTGCAGGTAATACAGAATTTTGTAAAACGTAAACGCCCGGGCTACTTAATCCACCATTGGTAAGCCCCGACATGGTGCTGGATTTTACACTTAAGATATTACCACCTACTATTCCTTCAAGACTTAATTTGTCGTTGGCAAATGACTTGTTTACGTTTAAGGTTGCTTGATAATTGTTTTCGTTGTACTCCAATTCGCGACGGGCGTAGCTTCCAGCACTTCCTAATAAATCTTTCGCACCGCGCGCTTCATCAAGGTGATTAAGAAAATCGGAGAATACGCGTACATCGGCAGCCAGCCAATCTGTAAGTTTATAATTTAGTCCCAGGTTGCCGAAATATCTGTCATTACGGTCTGAATTAAAGTTCTCGTATTGGTTCCAATACGGGTTTTCGGCAGAGGCAGGTCTTGGATTATTCCAGGAACTTCTATTCCAGGTTTGTTGCGAACCATCTGCGTATTTGTAATCCATCAGCCTATTGTTATCGAGTTGTCTTTGCCCGTACATATTAAACTGCAACATAGGGTTAGGTCCAAAGAAACCTGTTCCTGGTCTGCCTTTCGACTTGTCCATTATGTAATTAATGCCGCCACTGAAGGTAAGTTTGTCGGTAAAATTGTAAGAGGTATTAAGCCCAAAGTAAACACGATTCAGGTTGCTGCCAGGATAAATATATTGTTGAGTAGTTTGACCCATCGAAAAACGGATGGCGCCTTTATCGCTGCCACTGGCAAGTGATACATTGTTAGACATGGTTACGCCTGTCTTAAAAAAGTCGCGCACATTATTAGGATTTGCTGACCATGGTGCTGTGTTTCCAAACTCAGGATTATTCCTGTCTCTGTCCCAAGACCAATAGTGGCGCACCTGTTGACCATCCAATCTTGGACCCCATGACTCATCTACAGAATACTGTGGTATCAAATCATAGCTTCCTTTACCATCGTTATCATCATAGGTGCCACCGTTGCCATTGAAGGCTTCTGGATTGTCGTTGTAATACAATTTGCCAAACTCATTGCTATTACCGCCTCCGTATTTATTCTGATATTTTGGTAACACTGCTACCTGATCCAACTGAAGATTAAAATCATAATTGACAGTTAGATTTCCAGAGCCTTTTCCAGATTTTGTAGTAATATATATTACACCGTTCTGGCCTCTACTGCCGTACAAAGCCGTAGCAGCAGCGCCTTTCAACACTGATATATTGTCTACATCATTAGGATTTATAAGTTGAGCCGGATTACCAAAATCAAAACCACCGCCGCCAGTACCTTGACCTGTGGTGTTCAAATTCATATTGGCCATAGGTACGCCATCTACAATAAACAAGGCATTATTATCGCCAGATATAGATTTGATACCCCGCACCGTAACCTTTGCAGAGCCGCCCATAGAGCCACTATTGCCACTTATCTGCACACCGGCCAGCTTACCTTGTAGCGAGTTTATAAAGTTTACTTCTTTGGCTTCTTGTATTTCTCGGCCTTCCAATTGTTGAATAGAATAGCCAAGTGTTCGTGTATTACGTTGTGAGCCTAAGGCTGTAACAACCACCTCATTTATCTTGGTGCCGGAACTCAAGCCCATTATTATTTTCAAATCGTTTTGTCCTGGTTCTACTGTAATATTTTGCGTAGAAAAACCAATGGAACTCACTGTCAGCGTCCCTCCTTCTTCTCTATAAGCAATCGAAAAATTGCCATCGACATCACTTTGTACACTTAGCGGATTGGTAGTCCATTGTATTGTAGCACCAGGTAGCGTTGTCTTTCCATCTTTCTCATATACTACGCCTCTTAACTGTTCTTGTTTAGTATCAGCAGCCACGGTGCCCACTTCTACAGAGCCCGTTGTATCTACATCTACTATCGAAGAGTCGATAACTTTGATACTATCCATCGCAGTAACTGCCGGCATCGTATCTGAAGTTTGCTTGTTACTATCTACGCCAACTTGTGATAACTCTACAGGCGCTGGTGCATTTTCCGGTGCAAGACTTTCTTCGTTAGCGTTCTGCTTACTCGTGTCTTGAATATTACTTTGTGTAATTGAATTGGCAATCTGATTCGTGTCCGATTGTGCGGTACCGGTAATAGCACAGAAAAATGTGCAACAAATTAAAAGCAATAGTGATCTCTTTCTCATTTGTGGTATTTGATCTGGTTTAAGCATTAATCAGTTATTGGGCGGCAATATTATTACAAACTCCGGCAATAACAGTAGTATTGGTTATTAATTTGTTATCGACTTAACATAAATAAAACCAAAACAGTTAATGAAAACTGTCATTGTTGTAAACACGCTCCTAAAAAGTTTGTTCAATGTGAATACTTGTATTTTATAAGAAATTGATTTTAGGCAAGATTACCTTTATCGTCCTTATACGCGTTTATGACTAATGCTAAACTATTCAAAACAGTTGGAACCTTTGGCAATACTGATACTTGTTTTGTTTTGTAACAACACAATTTAAGATTGCATATAGTGCTATTGTTTCAATATTTTTGCTTGGTAATTTATTGCTTGAGATGTTGTACGCAATTGTGGATATAGAAACGACGGGAGGATACGCTGCAGGAAGCGGTATAACAGAGATTGCCATTTTGATACATGATGGCGTATCGGTAATCGAGAAATTTGAGACCCTAATAAATCCTCAAAGAGACATACCTATTTATATTCAAACCTTGACGGGTATTGATGACGCTATGGTGCGTAATAGTCCATCCTTTGCAGAACTTGCTCCTAGAATTTACGAGATGTTACAGGGCAAAGTGTTTGTTGCGCACAATGTAAACTTCGACTATTCATTTATCCGGCATCATTTGGGTTTAGCGGGAATCGTATTTGATGCTACAAAACTTTGCACCGTAAGGCTTGCGCGCAAAATAAAGCCAGGCTTGACTTCCTATAGTCTTGGTAAGTTGTGTGATGCTCTACAGATTCCGCTTAGTGACAGGCATAGGGCAGGGGGTGACGCAACTGCTACTGCAGCATTGTTTGCAAAATTGTTGGAGTGGGATGTTGACAATCACATTGGTGCAATGTTCAAGAAAAATTCTAAGGACCAAAGCCTACCACCAAACATCAGCAAAGACATAATAGATGGATTACCGAAATGTCCGGGCGTTTATTATTTTAAAGACAGAGCCGGTAAAGTAATTTACGTTGGTAAAGCCAAAAACATTCAAAAGCGTGTATGCTCGCACTTTTCAGGCAATAGTGTGAGTGCGCAAAGGCAAGAATTTTTAAGGAATATTTTTGCTATTAGTTTTGAGAAATGTGGCACGGAGCTAATGGCTTTTTTGCTGGAAGCTATAGAAATAAAACGCTTATGGCCTCGATATAACAGAGCTATGAAGCGCAACGATCCTAAGTTTGGGCTATATGCTTACGAAGATTTGAATGGTTATATGCGCCTTGCTATAGGCAAACATAACAAGCAGCAAAAAGGTATTCACGTTTTTGACCGGCAAACTGATGGAATCAATTTTCTAAGCAACTTGATAGATAGATATAAGCTATGCCCAGCTTTGAGCATGTTTAAACATTGCGAAGGCAATTGCGCACAATCGGAAGCAGATGATATACCTATTTGCAATGGTAAATTAGAAGTTGACATCTACAATGATATGGTACAGGCTGCATTGGCAAGTTTGCAGGAGAACCTGCCCACATTTGCAATAATGGACGAGGGTAGAGATGAAGATGAGCGCAGTTGTATTTGGATTGAGAAAGGCAGCTTCTACGGAATGGGCTATGTAAGCCATTATTCAGATGTAAGACTGCCAGAAGAGGTAAAGGAATCTTTGTCTGTATACGAAGGCAATAATTACATGCTTCAGATGGCTTATAGCTACGCTCAAAAATATCCAAACAAAGTGGTGAGATTATAATAATGAACTTATAGCTGGTTTATGGTGTAATATACCTTTAACACTAACCATTTAAAACAGCTTTATGAAAAACTTTATTATAGTTGCAGCAATTGCAACATTAGCCTGCGCCTCTTCGCCTATATATGCTCAAACCCGTACTAAAACTAAGGTCGACACTTCGAAAGCAATGAAGCATAACCCGCAGCCATTTATAGTGCCGCCCGAAAAGCCTTTACAGCAGCCAAGTTTAGATTCTTTGCCTGCGGTAAATAAAAGCTATTACGATAGCGCTGTACGTAGGTCTGAGTATCAAAATAGGGGCGCCGAGGATAGACGTAATCCGGTTATGGATCCCAATGTAATTCCTAATAAAAGGGTGCCAGCCAATGAGCCTCAACCACCAATTAAAACTCAGTAAAATTATTTCTTCTTGCCAAAACTGCCCATCAGTTATTTACGTAAATGATAGCAATCAATAAATACAAATATCATGTCAATACTTAACGAAACGCCAATAATGCTATTGTCTATGCCAGGCGGCACAGAATGGCTTTTTATTATCCTTGCTATTATTATCCTTTTTGGCGGTAAAAAAATTCCGGAATTGGCTAGAGGTATAGGCAAAGGAATACGTGATTTTAAAGATGCGAAAGAAGGCGTGAAAGATGAAGTAAATACGGGTATTCATTCTAAGGAAACCAATGTTCCGTTATAATACGTGTGAGAACATCTTTTGAAAAAAATAGAACGAACTTTAATTTGCACCGGCCCCCAAACGTTAATACTAATTGGGGGCTTTTTTTATGTATCTAAAAGTGAAAAATGATTTAGCATTTAAATTAAGTGTGTAAAATCAATTGTTAATGATCATGAATCAATCTTCTCACTTTCATAGTGGTAAAGCGTACAATAGTTTTCAGCGCTAACATTAATCATATTATGAAAAGGGTAGTTAATCGGTTTCAAACAAGAGATTCTTAACGTTTGTAAAGAATATAAAAAACCATTTAAAATTCACTTAATACGATTATTTAAATCCATTATTTTCTTCTAGCTAACTTCATCACATACAAAATATCACTGTATTTTTTCTTAGATATATTATCATAATCATTCCCTACTTTCCTCTGCCCTGAAAAAGCACTTTCACCGTGTACAGCATAATTTTTATATCAAGTGCGATAGAGCAGTTTTCGATATAGAGCAAGTCATACTTCATGCGTTCTATCATCTGGTTTACGTTTTCGGCATAGCCGTACTGCACCATGCCCCAAGAGGTAAGTCCTGGCTTCACGCGATGAAGGTATTTGTAGTGAGGATGTGAAGTGGTGATTTGGTCTATAAAAAATTTTCGTTCTGGTCTTGGCCCTACTAAGGACATGTCGCCACGTAAAATATTAAAGAACTGGGGCAGTTCGTCAATACGCCATTTCCTCATTATTTTCCCCCATTTGGTAATGCGTTTATCATCATCGCTACTCAAAGCTGGACCTTGCTCTTCGGCATTGGTGTACATCGACCTGAATTTCAAAATGAAAAATGGTTGACCAAACAAACCTATTCTTTCTTGCCTATAAATTATAGGCCCCTTGGAGGAAAGCCTTACTTTAATAGCGCTAAATAAAAGCAAAGGGGATAAAATAATTAAAGCGAAAACAGCAGCCGTAACATCAATAACTCTTTTACACACTTTTTGCCAGTCGGGCAAAAGCTCGGGGTGTATACTGATAAGTACTGGCGCATATACGTTGTCAATCCTTACAGAGCCCGAAATAATGTCATACAAATCGGGAAGTACTTTAATAATTACTGGACTGTAGCTTAGCCTGGTAAGAATATTTTCCAGTTTTTTATGCTCATGCGACTCTACGGCTATTACTACTTCTTCAATACTATGCTGCTGTATAACCTGCTCCAGATTATCAATAGTACCTAGTTCTGGTACATTAGCAACGTTTAAAGGTGTAACATTTTTATCGACACTTACAAAGCCTTTTACATCGTTGCCCAATACGTGAGGGTTATTGGTTATTTCTTGATATACTTTAGTGGCCTTGCCATTGCCGCCAACAATGAGCGTATTGTAACTAATTTTACCATTGAGCAAATCCTTTTTTATTTTGTAAAGCCACAAAAGCCTACAACATATGAGAAAGGCAACTTGAGCTAAAAAATACCAAAGTGTAATTTCAAAAAAGTATTTGAAATTGTTTGTATCATTGGAAAAAGCTATCATACCAATAAGCAAAGCGCCCATAATACAGGTAATGAAACTTCGGTAAATCTCGATAAGCCTCGACTTTCGATACAAGTCGAAATAGGCTCCGGACAAGTAATGCAGGAATAGCCAAAACGATGGTATTATCACCAAGGATATAAAATAATCTCTAGCTGTCCAATAATGCACCTCGTCGGGATAGACCTCGGGCATTGTTTTGTGCAAAAGGTCTTGTCGATAAATCCAAAAAACAAACCATGCAGCTATTGCCATCAGGTAGTCTAATACCATAAGTACAACAATTGCATTTCTTTTCGCTATCGATAATTTCATTCTTTTTAATTCCGGTTCGTTGGTCTTGGTTTATAATCTATGCTCCCTAATCCTAAATTTATAGTCAGTTATTTTTATCGTTTCCTTCCGGATTCATCTGCATTGTCATTTTCTCCAAAATTTGATGCGCCACATCCATGGCGTTCAAGCCATCATAAACCGAAACGGTTACAGGCTTGTCTTGAATAATTGATAGTGCAAAATCGGCTAGTTCTTCTTTTATAGAATTTACAGGCTTTACATTAGGAGTTTCAATCGAAATTATTTTTTGATTACCATTACCCAATTCTATCGGAAAATCAAAAAAACCTTTGTCCTCATGCTCAGCCTTCATTCTAATTACCTCTGTTTTCTTCTCCAAAAAATCTATACCTATGTAAGCATCTCTTTGAAACAAGCGCATTTTGCGCATCTTTTTCAATGATATTCTACTGGCCGTCAAATTGGCTACACAGCCGTTGTCAAATTCAATTCTAGCATTCGCAATATCTGGCGTATCGCTAATCACAGCCACACCACTTGCCGATATTCTTCTAACCCTAGATTTTACCAAATGCAGAATAATGTCAATGTCATGAATCATCAAATCCAGTATCACCGCAACATCTGTACCCCTTGGGTTAAATTGCGCTAACCTATGTGTTTCAATAAACATAGGCTCCAGCTTTCTGTTGCGCAACGCAAGCATAGCAGGATTATAACGCTCTACATGCCCAATCTGACATTTTACATTTGCCTCAGTTACCAATTTTACCAATTCTCTGGCCTCGGCCATGGTATGAGTCATCGGCTTTTCTATAAATAGATGACGAGATTGAAGCAAGCATGCTTTGGCTATATCAAAATGACTTGTGGTATTGGTAACAATATCTAAAGCATCAGATGCGGCAATCAATGCCTCAGGGTCTGTATAGCGTTTTATATGGTATTGCGTAATTGCAGATGCGGCATTATCATCATTGGGATCAAAAAAACCAACAACATTGATACCTGGTATTTCCAACCATTGCTGAATATGTATTTTGCCTAAATGACCTGCGCCAAAAATTCCGATATTGAGCATGTATTAATTTTCGGTTATTATTTGTATAAACTTCGCAAAATAATATAAATACTCCAAAGCATGGTAAAGCATGCGCCTATATTTATCAACATTTGGAGGAGAAAACGCAAGCTAATTGCACAAATGTTGTGAAAGCATGGATAAAGATAATTTTGCTTAAGTTTATCTGGAAATTAAAAATGATAAAGGCTCCGTTTAGGAGCCTTTACGGTTTAAGTAACAATATTGTCTTTACCTTTTATAAATCTTCTCATTTTCCAAACACCAAAAATGGCTTCTTTAATTATGCCCTTCGACATCTTAGAAACACCTTCAGTTCGGTCTACAAAGGTGATAGGCACTTCTTTGATTTTAAAACCAGCTTTCCATGCCCTATATTTCATTTCTATCTGAAAGGCGTAGCCAATAAACTGAACTTTGTCTAAAGGAATAGCTTCCAACACTTTTCTGCGGTAACATACGAAGCCTGCTGTGCAATCTTTCACGGGCATCCATGTAATCATGCGCACATATACCGATGCACCATAAGAAATGAAAATACGGTCGAACGGCCAGTTTTTAATTTTACCACCAGACGTATAGCGCGAACCTACTGAAACATCAGCATCTTTATTGCAGGCATCATACAAACGAATAAGGTCTTCTGGGTTGTGAGAAAAATCGGCATCCATTTCAAAAATAAATTCGTAGCCGTTTTGTAGTGCCCATTTAAAACCGAATATGTAAGCAGTGCCCAAACCTTGTTTGCCAGTGCGTTCAGCAATGTGCAATTGCGTGGTAAATTCTTTTTGTAATTGCTTTACTATATTGGCTGTGCCATCAGGAGAGCCATCATCTACCACCAGCACATGAAAATTTCCTGGCAAAGAAAATACTTTGCGCAAAATGTTTTCAATGTTTTCCTTCTCGTTGTAGGTGGGTATGATTACTAACTTATCCAAACTGTTGTATTGTTGTATGGTTTGATTTTTTCTGCTGCCTGTTGCAAAATTATTTGCAACATATACGCCGCGCTGCTTGCGGTGGTTTCTTTATTTGTTTTTATTCAAATACATCTTGTTCAATATCTCCGATATCATTTGCTTGGTATGCAAGGCAAAGTCTGCATTCATCATCCAATCGTAATATTGCGGCTCTTTTCTGAACACATCTTCTACAGGAACACCTTTATGTTTACCAAAGTTAAACACAGGAACACCATTTTTTAAAATCATTCTTCTGGCATAATCCACAAACTCATCGCCACCAGTGTACTCGTGCAGTGCAGTTACATCATTGGCCAAGTCTTCGTATTTATCCAACTGTGCTTCTAAAACCGCTACCGTAGCCAATACATCGGCTTCGGCACTATGTGCATTCTCCAGGTTTTTATTGCAATAAAAAGAATAAGCAGCACTTAAAGTCCTTGCTTCTCTCTTAAAAAAAACTTGCTGAACGTCTACAAATTTTCTTTCTTTAAAATCTACTGGTATACCTGAACGCAAAAACTCCTCGGCTAGTACAGGGACATCAAATTTATTGGAATTATAGCCACCCAAATCGCAGTTATGAATAAATTGCTTCAACTCATGTGCCACCAATTTAAAAGATGGCGCATCCTTTACGTCCTCATCATAAATGCCATGTATAGCCGAAGACTCAGCCGGTATAGGCATTCCAGGATTTATCTTTCTTACCCAAGACTCACGACCACCGCCAGGAAGCAATTTCACCACAGCAATTTCAACTATGCGGTCTTTTGCAGAGTCTACACCTGTGGTTTCTAAATCAAAAAATGCTATTGGACGGGTTAATTGTAATTGAGCCATTAAAAATTCTTCTAAAAAATCGGGTAAAAATAGATTAAAAACTTGAATAGCCAATAATTACATTTTCATGAATGGTGATGGGTAAGGATTAGCAATGATTTCAA
>Ga0256911_1000470_pt1 | contig 12712 bp, 12 predicted proteins | sample MC6MC0764MT_FD_190197 | JGI IMG/M metagenome (GOLD analysis project Ga0256911, IMG submission 190197) | Metatranscriptome of enriched soil aggregate microbial communities from Iowa State University, Ames, United States - MC6-MC0764-MT... | ecosystem: Environmental > Terrestrial > Soil >...
GAGGCGCAGGCAGCCGCGGAGCGCGAGCGTGCAGAGAGCAAGGTCCTCCAGGCGCTCGCTCCCGTGCGCGAAAGCCTCAGCGACATGCAGAAGAAGGTCATCGAGCTGGAGAGCCAGCGCAGCCAGCAGCACGGCCAGCTGACCCAGCAGCTCAAATCGGCCACGGAGTCAGAGGAGAGACTGCGCAGCACAGCCGAGTCACTCGCATCGGCACTCCGGTCGAACAGCACCCGCGGAGTCTGGGGCGAGACCCAGCTGCGCAGTGTGGTCGAGGCGGCCGGACTGATCGAGCGCGTGGACTTCGACGTTCAGTCCAGCATCCACTCGGACTCGGGAGCAGGACGGCCCGACATGATCGTTCGCTTGCCTGGAGGCAAGAGCATCGCCCTCGACGCGAAGGTGCCGTTCAACTCCTACCTCGAAGCGAGCCAGATCCCGGCGACCGCCACCGGCATGGAAGGTGCGCGGCGCGAATCGCTGCTGAAGCAGCACGTCAAGGCGGTTCGCGACCACATCACGACCTTGGGCAGCAAGTCGTACTGGTCCGGGTTGGAGGCGTCGCCCGAACTGGTGATCGCGTTCATCCCGAGCGAGTCTCTCGTCTCCTCGGCGATGGAAGCCGACCCGTCGATCATGGAGTTCGCCTTCAGCAAGCGGGTCGCACTGGCTTCACCCGTGACGCTCTGGTCGGTGCTCAAGACCGTCGCGTTCAGCTGGCAGCAGGATGTGCTCACGCAGGAGGCGAAGGAGCTCTTCGATCTCAGCCGCACCCTGTACAGCCGCCTGTCGACGACGGCCGGTCACATCGAGAAGCTCGGCCGTTCCCTCGAACGCACGGTCAAGGACTACAACGGCTTTGTCGGTTCGTTCGAACGTCAGGTCTTCCCGTCCGCCCGAAAGCTGAACGCCCTCGACGAGTCGAAGGTCATCGGCGTGATGCCGACCATCGAGGAATCTCCCCGCGAACTGACGGCCTACGAACTCGTCACCGAGCTCGACACATCCCCTTCGCTGGAGCAGGCGGATGCGCGTCCTGTCGAGCCATCGCCGGAACAAGCCGCGGAGCCCGCGCCGGAGCAGACGGATATGACCCAGCCCGAACTCGAGTTCGAGCCGGAGCCGCGCGACATGCACGGCCTCGACAAGCTGGCCCTCAAGGAGCACGAGAAGGCCGTCGCCTCCGAACTCGACGCGGACTCCGAGCGTCGCTCCGCGTGACGGCTACCGCCCGCCGCTAGCGAGACGAGTCTCACTAGGCAGCGCGGTTGGCCAGCGCGCGGACAAGGCCTGAGCCTTTACAGGTCTTCCGGCTCCAGCCATTTGGCCGCGACGTGGTCAGCGATCACACGGCGAACGGTTCCGCTCTTCGAGCGCAGCACGATGCTCTCGGTACGGATGATCGGGCCTTTGCGACGAACACCGTCGACGAGTCCTCCGTCGGTCACACCCGTCGCGACGAAGAAGGTGTTGTCCCCCTTGACGAGATCGTCTGCGTCGTAGATGCGGTCCATGTCCAGGCCCGCAGCGATACCACCTGCGCGCTCCGCCTCGTCTTTCGGGGCGAGCTTGCCCTGCATGAAGCCGCCGATCGCTTTGATGGCGCACGCTGTCGTGATGCCCTCGGGGCTTCCCCCGATGCCGATGCACATGTCGATGCGTGACTCGTACCGTGCTGCGTTGATCCCGCCGGCGACATCGCCGTCGAGCATCAAACGCGTCCCCGCACCGGCTGCCCGGATCTCCTCGATGAGTCCTTCATGCCGCGGTCGGTCCAACACCGCGATCCGCATCTCACCCACGGGCTTGTTCTTCGCCTTGGCCAGCTCACGGATGTTGTCGCCGACGGACTGGGACAGGTCGACCACCCCGGCGCCTTCGGCACTCGTCACGATCTTCGACATGTAGAAGACGCTCGAGGCGTCGAGCATCGAGCCGCGGTCGGAGACGGCGATGACCGACAGGGCGTTCGGACGGCCGGATGCGGTGAGCGATGTGCCGTCGATCGGGTCCACCGCGATGTCGACGGCTGGTCCGCGTCCGTTACCGACGTGCTCGCCGTTGAACAGCATCGGCGCCCTGTCTTTCTCGCCTTCACCAATCACGACCACACCGTCGAAATTGACCGTTCCGAGGAACTTGCGCATCGCATCCACCGCGGCACCGTCGGCCGCGTTCTTGTCGCCGCGTCCGATGAACGGGGTGGCGCGGATGGCCGCCGCCTCCGTGGCCCTCACCAGCTCCATCGCCAGGTTGCGATCCGGATGCAGGTACAGCGTGGCTGTGTCTGTGCTGGTCATGATGGGTCCTCCCGGACGGATTCTGCGACGTGTCGATGGCCGCCGAGCGGCGGTGCGGCCAGTTTATCCGCGGGGGCGCGTGAACGGTCGAGATGCGCACGAACGTTGAGCAGCGTTAAGAAGAACGATGTCGACGCTGTTGTTTCGTGTTGAGACATCCAATACTTTAGATCCGATAACGGACGAGAGGTATTCGGTGTGACCTATGACGCCCGCCTCGCCTCGTTGGCTGCGGCTCAAGCGCTCGGTTCGTGCGCCGCCGGATTGACGGTGACCGTTGGAGCGATCACCGCGAACCGGCTGGTCGGCGTCGATGCCGCCGCCGGTCTCGCCCAGACTGCGGTCGTCATCGGCGCAGGCGTACTGAGTCTTCCCGTTGCCGCTCTGGCAGCGCGTCGCGGGAGGAGGGTCTCCCTCGTCGGCGCCTATTCGATAGCGAGCTGTGGAGCGATCCTCGCCGCAGTGGGCGTCCTGAGCGGCTGGTGGTCTCTGTACCTCCTCGGTCTCCTTCTCGTCGGCGGCGGAACAGTCGCCGGACTCGCGCTGAGATTCGCGGCGGCGGATCTGGCAATTGAACCGATCGAACGCCCCCGAATGATCGGGATGGTGATGTGGGCGGCCACCATCGGCAGCGTGGTCGGTCCGAACCTTGTCGGGTGGACCAACGGCACAGGTGCGGCGACGCCGTTCATCGTGATTGCGGTGCTCTACGGATGCGCGGCCGCCGCATCCGGCACCGTTCGGATTCCTCGGTCGAACGAGTCAGGCTCCCCCGCCTCGGGCAGACGACGCGGATTGAACCACGCCCCGATGGCGCAGCGCCGTACCGCGCCTCGCGCACTCGGCCGCGGCACAGCGTCCGCGATCATATTGTCGGCTGTCGTGCATACGGCGATGGTCGCGCCGATGGGGATGGCCCCGGTCCACATGCAGCAGACCGGGGAACCGGCCGGCGTGATCGGCGTGACGATGAGTGTGCACCTCGCAGCGATGTACGCGGCCAGTCCACTCTTCGGTGTGCTCGTGCGCCACGTCGGCGCCCACATCGCCGGAGGGATGGCCGTGGCGGCGATGGCGGTCGCCTGCACCGTACTCGCGGCAGGAGTCGACGACACGATCTGGTTTGTCGCGGGCCTCGGGCTCCTCGGCCTGGGCTGGTCGTGCGGCATGGTTGCGGCCTCGACGATCCTCGCCGGCATTTCGGCCCAGCAGCGGTACGGAGCGCAAGGACTGAACGACACCATCCTCAACGTCGGTGGAGGCCTGGCGAGCCTGCTGGGCGGCGTGACGATCGCGCTTGTCGGATACCGTGCCCTCACATTCTCGATCGCATGTCTCCTGGTTGCCGTCTTCCTGCCCTGGATCTTCGCGGCACGGCGCTCGACGGCGAGGCGGCCTCGCCGCACGCACGAGAGCGCTCCCGACGATGCGGGGAGCTGACCGGCCCCTCTCGGTATGATGAGTCGCGTTCGACCCAACAGACTTCAAGGAGCCGCAATGCCCATCGCCACGCCGGATCAGTACGCCGAAATGCTCGACAAGGCGAAGGCCGGTGGGTTCGCCTACCCCGCGTTCAACGTGTCGTCATCGCAGACGATCAACGCCGTGCTCCAGGGTCTCACCGAGGCGGGCAGCGACGGCATCATCCAGGTCACCACCGGCGGCGCCGACTACTTCGCCGGCCAGACCGTGAAGAACCGCGCATCCGGTGCCATCGCCTTCGCGAAGTTCGCGACCGAGGTCGCCAAGAACTACCCGATCACGGTGGCCCTGCACACCGACCACTGCCCGAAGGATGCGCTCGACGGTTTCGTGCTTCCCCTGATCGCCGCGAGCGAAGAAGAGGTCAAGGCGGGACGCAACCCGATCTTCCAGTCCCACATGTGGGACGGCTCGGCCATTCCGCTCGGCGAGAACCTCCAGATCGCCGAAGACATCATCAAGCGCACGAAGGCGATCAACGCGATCCTCGAGGTCGAGATCGGTGTGGTCGGCGGCGAGGAAGACGGTGTCAGCCACGACATCAACGAGCACCTCTACACGACGCTCGACGACGCCATCCAGACGGTCGAAGCCCTCGGTCTCGGCGAGAAGGGCCGCTACATGGCGGCGCTCACCTTCGGAAACGTGCACGGCGTTTACAAGCCGGGCAACGTGAAGCTGCGTCCGGAGCTGCTGAAGACCATCCAAGACGGCCTCGCCGCCAAGTACGGTCACGGGCCGAAGCCGCTCGACCTCGTCTTCCACGGAGGATCGGGTTCGACGGATGCGGAGATCGCCGAAGCGGTCGCCAACGGTGTGGTGAAGATGAACATCGACACCGACACGCAGTACGCGTTCACCCGCACCATCGCGGACTACATGTTCAAGAACTACGACGGCGTACTGAAGATCGACGGCGAGGTCGGCAACAAGAAGGTCTACGACCCGCGTGCGTGGGGCAAGGTCGCCGAGACCGGCATGGCGGCCCGTGTCGTCGAGGCCACGCACCAGCTCGGTTCGGCCGGTCACTCCGGCAAGTAGTTCCCGCGGCGGTCGGGGTTCGCCCCGGCCGCCGTTTCGCATCTTCAGGGAGGACGGCCGACGTGGCCGACGACGACAGACAGCGCGACGAACGACCGCGCCCCCGCTACGGCGAGCTCGCGCCCGAGGGCTGGCAGTGGCGGCCTCCTGCAGATGCGGACCGGCTCGACACCTCGCGTCCCGCGCCGTCCGACCCGACGGAGACGCCCGACGCGCCGGCCGGGCTGCCGACACAGCACCAGCCGGGTCGGCACTTCCGCGCGGACGAAACCGATCCCGACGCCGCTCCCCCGCAGCTGCGTCGCTCGGCACCGCGCTGGAATCTCGGATGGACCATCGGTCTCCTGATCCTGGGATTCCTGGGCATGTCGTACTCGATCGGAACCCTGAACGCCCTCCCGTCCGCGATCCAGCTGCTGCACACGAATCAGGGGCTCGGCGACTACACGCCGGCTCCGTCGGTCGCGGGCATCCTCACGGCTGGGTCGATCACGATGGGTGTCATCTGGATCGCTTCGGCGACGATCACGACACTGCTGCTCGTGCGTCGGAGACTGTCCTTCTACGTTCCGCTGATCGCCGGCGTCATCGCTTTCGTCGCTGTGATCGTGTTCTTCTCGTTCGTGCTCTCCACGGATCCAGCACTCATCGACTTCTACAGCGGCGTGACGCCGGCGACCCCGACTCCCTGACTCAGGCCGAGACGACCGAGCGCGTCTCCTTCAGTCCGTCCAGAAGGCTCGTCGTCGGACGGCCGATGAGCTCACTCAGCGTCGGCGCCGCATCCGAGAGGGCGCCATCGCGGATGTTCGCGTCGAGTGCGACCACGAAGCCGACCGTCCCGTCGTCGAGTCCCGCTGCGCGCAGGATCTCCGCGTGCTCGTCCGAGGTCACAGCACGGTAGACGACGTCCCGCCCGAGGATGTTCCCAATCGCGTCGGCAAGCTCGTCGAAGGCCCACGCCCGGTCGCCGGAGAGCTCGTAGACGGCTCCGTCGTGACCGTCCGTCGTCAGAACGACGGCGGTCGCCTCGGCGAAGTCCTTGCGTGTCGCACTCGCCACGCGACCATCACCGACGCTGGCGACGATCTCACCGGTCTTCTCCGCGATGTCGATCTGGCCCGCGTAGTTCTCGGTGTACCAGTTGTTCCGAAGGATCGTGACAGGCAGCCCGGATGCGGCGAGAAGCTCCTCCGTCGCCTTGTGCTCCGGCGCCAGGACGAGATCGGTATCGGTCGCGTGCGGCGCGCTCGTGTAGACGATCCGGCCCACTCCGGCAGCCACGGCGGCGTCGATGGCGTTCTTGTGCTGTGCGACGCGTCCTCCCGGCTCACTGCCGGAGACCAGCAGCAGCACATCCGCACCCTCGAATGCCGGCGCGAGGGTCTCGGGCCGGTCGAAATCGATGGTCGCGGTGTGCACGCCGCGCGAGGCGAGGTGCGCGAGCTTCTCCTCCGAGCGTCCGAGCGCCCTGATGTCGGACGGCGCGACACCCTTCTCGAGGAGGCTTTCGACGACGAGACGTCCGAGGTGTCCGGATGCTCCGGTGACGACGATGGTCATAGTGATGGTTCCTTTCGATCGGTCTCCTGCAGCAACAGGGGTGACGATCGATAACTTCCCGAGGGCAGGTACCCACTTTTTGGTAAGTTACTGACGTGGACACCAGTTTCCCGTCGTTGAACGGATTCGGCTTCACGGATGGGGTCCTCCCGTCCGCCTGCCCGAGTCGCGTCGTTCTCAATCACGTCACCAGCACATGGGGCGTGCTCGTTCTCGTGGCGCTCTCCCAGCGCGATCATCGCTGGGGCGAGCTGCGTCGCACTGTGCAGGGCATCAGCGAGAAGATGCTCGCCCAGACGCTCAGAACCCTCGAAAAGGACGGCTTCGTACTGCGAACCGCGCAGCCGACCATTCCACCGCGCGTCGACTACAGCCTCACCGAACGCGGACGCGAGGTCTCGGCCCGTCTGCTTCCGCTCATGTCATGGATCGCGGAGAACGCCGACGACATCCTGGCCTGACCTCCCACAGCCCGTCTACGGGCGGGTGCGGGTGTCTTGCTTGCGAAGCTCCTTCGGCAGCGAGAACATGAGGTCTTCCTCGGCCGTCTTGACCTGCTGCACGTCGCCGTATCCCGCGCTGCGGAGATCGTCGAGCACCTCTTGCACGAGGACCTCGGGCACGGATGCGCCACTCGTCACGCCGACGGACGCGACGCCGTCGAGCCACTCCTGCTTGATCTCGCTCGCGTAGTCGACGCGGTAGGCGGCCTTGGCCCCGTATTCGAGGGCGACCTCGACGAGCCTCACGGAGTTGGACGAGTTCGCCGACCCGACGACGATCACCAGGTCGGAGTCTTCTGCGACCTTCTTGATCGCGACCTGCCGGTTCTGGGTCGCGTAGCAGATGTCATCGCTGGGCGGATCCTGCAGGTGCGGGAAGCGCTCGCGAAGTCGGCGCACGGTCTCCATCGTCTCGTCGACCGAGAGCGTGGTCTGAGACAGCCACACGACCTTCTCCGGATCTTTCACGACGATGTTGTCCACGTCGTCCGGGCCGTTCACGAGTGTCACGTGATCGGGGGCTTCGCCCGCCGTTCCCTCGACCTCTTCGTGGCCTTCGTGTCCGATGAGCAGGATCTCGAAGTCGTCACGGGCGAAGCGCACGGCTTCTCTGTGCACCTTCGTCACGAGTGGACACGTGGCGTCGATCGCCTGCAGACCGCGATCGGCCGCCGACTGAACGACGGCGGGTGAGACACCGTGGGCGCTGAAGACGACATGGGCGCCAGTGGGCACCTCGTCGACCTCGTCCACGAAAATGGCGCCCTGCTGTTCGAGCGTGGAGACGACGTGCACGTTGTGCACGATCTGCTTGCGCACGTACACCGGGGCGCCGTAGTGCTCGATGGCCTTCTCGACGGCGACGACGGCGCGGTCGACGCCGGCGCAGTAGCCGCGGGGAGCCGCGAGCAGCACCCTCTTGTGTCCGACGACCGGGGTATCCTTGAGCCGGCCTCGCGCACCGGGAATTCTCGGCATTGGCAGGCTGATGGTTGCGTCGCTCACCCCTCAATCCTAGGTGAGCGCGCTGAGCACTCGATGGGAGACACCGGTGACGTCAACGACAGGTGCACCGTCGATGGAGGTCGGTCCCCCGACAGCCGACGCGCCCTGGCCCGTCGCCACCCTCTCGAGCAAGATCCGAGGATGGATCGAACGTCTCGGAACCGCTTGGGTCGAGGGCGAGATCACCCAGTGGGGCATCTCGGGCGGCAACGTCTACGGCAAGCTCAAAGACCTGAACGAGGATGCGACGATCAGCTTCACGATCTGGTCGTCGGTCAAGGCGCGCATCCCCGCAGACCTCAAACAGGGCGACCGTGTGATCGCCGCCGTCAAGCCCAATTTCTGGGTCAAGGGCGGAACGCTCACCATGCAGGTGTACGACATGCGTCACGTCGGTCTCGGCGACCTGCTCGAACGCCTCGAGCGCTTGCGTGCACAGCTCACCGCCGAAGGGCTTTTTTCACTCGATCGCAAACGGCGGCTGCCGTTCCTCCCGCACCGCATCGGGCTGATCACCGGCAAGGACTCCGACGCCGAGAAGGATGTCCTCCGCAACGCACAACTGCGCTGGCCGCACGTCGAGTTCCGCGTCATCCACGCCGCCGTCCAGGGCGACCGCACCGTCACCGAGGTCACCGCTGCGATCCGCACTCTCGACGCTGATCCTGAGGTCGACGTGATCATCGTCGCCCGCGGAGGAGGAGACTTCCAGAACCTTCTGGGCTTCAGCGACGAGATCCTCGTTCGCGCCGCAGCAGCCGCGACGACACCCATCGTCAGCGCGATCGGACACGAGGCCGACCGACCCCTGCTCGACGAGGTCGCCGACCTCCGAGCATCCACACCGACCGACGCCGCGAAGCGGGTCGTCCCCGATGTCGCCGAGGAGATCGTGCGCGTCCACCAGGCCCGGGCCAGGATGGGCATGCGTCTCACACACCTGATCTCCGCCGAGATCGACCGGATCGGGCACCTCCGCTCACGCCCGTCCCTTGCGTCGTCGAGCTGGATCGTCGACTCCCGCGCCGAGGAGCTGACACGTTTCGTGGCGCGCGGAGCCGAGCTGGTCGAACGCGCGATCGATCGCGAGAACATCCGCACGGCCGAGCTCCGCGGTCAGCTTCGAGCCCTCTCCCCTCAGGGCACGCTCGACCGCGGATACGCCATCGCACAGCTCGCGGGCGGTGCGGTTCTCCGATCGCCCGAGGAGGCCCCTGACGGCGCGGCTCTGAGGATCACCGTCGCCGGCGGCTCGCTGACAGCGGTGGCCGACTCGCTCGCAGTCTCCGACTCGCTCCCAGACTCAGGCGACAGACAGAACGACAAATAGAATGGATGCCATGCCCACCACCGAGGACAAGAGCCTCAGCACCTCGACGCTCAGCTACGAGGAGGCACGCGACGAGCTCGTGCGTGTCGTCGCGGAGCTCGAGCAGGGCTCATCCACCCTCGAACAGTCCATCGCCCTCTGGGAACGAGGCGAAGCGCTCGCCCGCCGGTGCGAGGAGTGGCTGATCGGCGCCAAGGCCCGCTTGGACGCCGCACGTGCCGGTTCCGGGTCCACTCCGGCTGCGGGAGCCCCTGACTCCGAATGACACCGAGCAAGAAGCCACCCGCCGTGGTCGCCGAGCTGGGCCGACCCGAGACGCCCGCGGAGACGGCCGAGCGCAAAGCGCAGAACTCACGCAATCACCGCAATCGGCAGACCATCAACAACCTGGTCTATTCGCTGATCGCAACCGTCGGGCTCGTCGCCGTGATCGTGCTCTTCGTTCCGCGCGGGAATCCCGTCGACTCGACGCCCGCAGTCGACTACGCGTCGATCGCGGCGGAGGCACAGGGCTCCGAGCCCGCCAGACTCCTCGTGCCGTCCCTGCCGTCCGGCTGGAAGTCGAACAACGCCCAGCTGAACACGAAGACCCCCGACGGCGTGGACTCCTGGTACATCGGCCTTCTCACACCGAAGGGCGAGTACATCGGCATCCGTCAGGGCTTCGACGCCAATGACAGCTGGATCGCCGAGCAGGTCAACAAGAGCATGATCAAGGGCACCACCACGATCGACGGTGTGAAATGGGACGTGTACGACAACCGTGCGTCCGGTCAAGACAATGGTGACGTCGACTACGCACTGGTGAACACGACGGGCAAGAGCTCGATCGTCGTGTTCGGCACGGCCGTCGACAGCGAGTTCCGTACGGTGGCGCAATCGCTCGCCGATCAGATCGACCGACTCGGAGGTTCATGATGGGAATGCCACGGCCATCACGGGTGTGGGATGCCATGCTGCGGGGCAACTCGCGGTTCGTCGGTGGGGAGCCGGAGCATCCGCGTCAAGACGTCGAGCGCCGCGAGACTGTCGCAGGAGGGCAAGCACCTCTCGCCGCCATCTTCGGTTGCAGCGACTCCCGGCTCGCCGCTGAGATCATCTTCGATCTCGGCCTCGGCGACGCCTTCGTCGTGCGCAACGCCGGACAGGTGATGTCCGACTCCGTGCTCGGATCGCTCGAGTACGCGGTCGGCGTGCTGCACGTTCCGCTGATCCTGGTGCTCGGCCACGACGAGTGTGGGGCTGTGCGTGCGGCGATCGACTCCCAGGCACAGGATGCGGACGCTCTGCCTCCGCACATCGCCAACCTGATCGCCCCCATCGTCCCCGCGGTCCACCGCGTCGCCAACACCTCGCTCGGCCAGGCCGTGGACACGTCGGTGGTCGACGCGGGTGAGGTCGGCCGCGAGCATCTGCGCGACACGGTCGCCGAACTGCTCCAAGAGTCCGAGATGATCAGCGCTGCGGTCGCCGACGGTTCGTTGGCTATCGTTGGTGCCAACTACCGACTTCAGGAAGGTCGGGTCGTTCCCGACGTCGTCGTCGGACTGGCCGACCCGGCCACCGACTGAAACCGCACGGAGGACAGGCCACCAGCCCGTCCGCATCCGTGCCCCAGAAAGGAAAACACACCGTGGTGGACACCCAGGCGGACTCCGGCTTCCGCATCGAACACGACACGATGGGCGAGGTCCGCGTACCCGCGGACGCTCTCTACGGCGCGCAGACGCAGCGGGCCGTCGAGAACTTCCCCATCTCGGGTTCCGTGCTCGAGCCGGCGCAGATCGCTGCTCTCGCGCGCATCAAGAAGTCGGCGGCTCTCGCCAACGCGCGCCTGGGCGTGCTCGACCAGGCGATCGCCGACGCCATCGCCGCAGCTGCCGACGAGGTCGTCAGCGGCAGCCACGATGCCGAGTTCCCCATCGACGTCTACCAGACCGGGTCCGGAACGTCGTCGAACATGAACATGAACGAGGTGCTCGCCACGCTCGCGTCGCGTCGTCTCGGCTCGCCCGTGCATCCCAACGACCACGTGAACGCGTCGCAGTCGTCGAACGACGTCTTCCCGACATCCGTCCACATCGCCGTCACCGGCGCACTGATCGACGACCTCATCCCCGCTCTCGACCATCTCGCCGTCTCCCTCGAAGAGAAGGCCGAGCTGTGGGCGACCGCGGTCAAGGCCGGTCGCACGCACTTGATGGACGCCACTCCGGTCACACTCGGCCAGGAGTTCGGCGGGTACGCCGCGCAGATCCGTCTCGGCATCGAGCGGGTGCAGTCGGCCCTTCACCGCGTCGCAGAGGTACCTCTCGGCGGCACGGCGGTCGGCACCGGAATCAACACCCCGCTCGGCTTTCCCCAGCTCGTCATCGAACTGCTCACGCAGGAGACCGAGCTGCCGATCACCGAGGCACGCAACCACTTCGAAGCCCAGGCCAACCGGGATGCGCTGGTCGAGACCTCTGGCGCCCTCCGCACCATCGCCGTCAGCCTCACCAAGATCTGCAACGACCTGCGGTGGATGGGCTCCGGTCCGAACACGGGTCTCGGAGAGCTGCACATCCCCGACCTCCAGCCCGGCTCGTCGATCATGCCCGGCAAGGTCAACCCGGTCATCCCCGAGGCGGTGCTCATGGTCGCCGCGCGGGTCATCGGCAACGACGCGACCATCGCGTGGAGCGGCGCCTCCGGGATCTTCGAGCTGAACGTGGCGATCCCCGTGATGGGAACAGCGCTGCTCGAGTCGATCCGCCTGCTCAGCCAGGGAACCCGTGTGCTGGCCGACAAGACCATCACCGGCCTGGAAGCGAACCTCGAAAGGGCGCGTGCCCTCGCAGAGTCGTCCCCCTCCATCGTGACGCCCCTCAACCGAGTGATCGGGTACGAGGCGGCGGCGAAGGTCGCGAAGCACTCCGTGGCCAACGGGATGACCGTGCGCGAGGCCGTGATCGATCTCGGCTTCGTCGAACGCGGTGAGGTGACCCTGGAGCAGCTCGACTCGTCGCTCGACGTGCTGAGCATGACCCACCCCGGCTGAGGCCCGCTGGCCCTGCCGGCCCGCCGCCCGTGCCGCCCCTAGCGTCGGAGTTTCCGCCCCGCGCCGCCGATTTCTCCGTCATGTCGGAAGAATCGACGGCGCGTCGGCCGATTTCTCCGACGCGGTCACGACGGCAAACCAGAAGCCCGCCAGAAGGAACGGACCAAACGGGATGTGGTGCCCTGTTGCCTGCGAATAACCCCGACGACCCACGATCACGGCTAAGGCGGTAATCCCCGCAGACACAGCGGACACGGCACCGGCGACGATCACGGATGCGGCGCCCAGCCCGGTTGCCGCGAGCGCGAGTGCGAGCATCCCGGCCAGCTTGGCATCTCCCATCCCCAGGCCCCCGCCGAGCGCCAGCGCGCCCATGACCGCCAGAGCCAGCGCGCACACCGCCAGGGCCTCTCCGGGTGCTGGACCACCCTGTCCCGCATTCAGCATGACC
>Ga0256911_1000474_pt1 | contig 12670 bp, 10 predicted proteins | sample MC6MC0764MT_FD_190197 | JGI IMG/M metagenome (GOLD analysis project Ga0256911, IMG submission 190197) | Metatranscriptome of enriched soil aggregate microbial communities from Iowa State University, Ames, United States - MC6-MC0764-MT... | ecosystem: Environmental > Terrestrial > Soil >...
CAACACAGCACTCCTCGTCATCGACGTGCAGAACGGCGTCGTCGGTGGCGCATACAACCGCGATCCCGTGGTCGCGAACATCGCGGCTCTCGTGGAGAAGGCACGCGACGAGAGCGTTCCCGTCGTCTGGGTACAGCACTCCAGCGAGAACCTCGAACTCGGCAGCGCCGACTGGGAGATCGTTCCCGAGCTCGAGCGCGGCAGCTCGGAGCCGCTCGTTCAGAAAACCTACGGCGACGCATTCGAGGCGACCGATCTCGAGACCGTGCTCGCAGACCTCGGCGTCGGACGTCTCGTGATGGCCGGAGCACAGACAGACGAGTGCATCCGTTCGACCCTGCACGGCGCCTTCGTGCGAGGCTACGACGCAACGCTCGTCGGAGACGCCCACACGACCGAAGACCTCAGCGAGTGGGGTGCGCCGACACCCGATCTGGTGATCGCGCACACCAACCTCTACTGGGACAACCACACGGCTCCCGGCCGAACGGCTGCGACGGTGCAGTCGAGCGACGTGGACTTCACCGGCCGACCCTGAGCAGCGGAGCAGTCATACCTCGGCGCCGTCACACAGCGCACCGTCATACGGGGAATCGAACGGCGGCCGCCACGGCGCCGCCGGCGGGAACGTCCTCGGCGCGCAGCGCGTACACCTTGGCCTTCGATGCGAGCGATCGACGGATGATCTCGTCGACGACGCCATAGTTGCCCGGCTCGTCGTCGGAGGCGAGGGAGATGACGCCGGTCTCGTCGTCGATGGTTCCCGGCACGCGACGATCGATGTCGAAGATCAGCAGTTCTACGGCACCGAAGGTCGCAGCCCGCGCGATGTCGCTCAGATCGGTGAGAGCTGTTCCCGCCGCCACCCTGCTGCCGAACTCGTCCTGCAGCTTGGCGACCTGTGCGGCATAGACCGAGTCGAGAACGTGACGCGCAGCAGCGGCGAGCTCCTCCTCCGGCCTGTCCTCCGGGCTACCGGTGAGCACTTGCTCGACCAGGTGCTGGTACGTATTGACCGCGCGGTAGATCCCGATCAACGGCTCCGAGGCGGCGAGGATCAGCGGTTCGGTCGACGTCGCGAGGATCGGTCGCAGTGCCCGGTCCACCGCTTGCGCGAACTCGCGCATCCGTACCTTCTGTCCCTCCTCCCCCACATGCTTGACGTCGCCGTTGCGGCTCGGCGGAGCCAACGGACCGACCGCGTCGCTGACGTTGCCGGGCAGGTTCGGAACGTCGACGATCGTCGCGGGGCTGTCCGCCGAAACGGAGATGAGACGGACGGACTTGCCTGCGAGGGCGAGGATGTAGGCCGACTGTGGGAAGGTGATCGCCCGAAACAGGGGCTTCACGTAGAAGCGATCGGCGATGTCGCACGATGACGACAGCCGGTTGGGCAGGCGGAAGGTCTCGCTCACCTCGCCGTTCAGGAAGACAGCCAGCGAACGCGACTGATATCTCCACAGCTCGCGGTCGGCCAGGATCGCCTCACCCTCGCTGCGGATCTGGGCGACTCGCGTCTTGGGCACGTCCTTCGCTTCGAGCTCCTTCACCGCGAGCGCGAGATGGTTCTTGAGCTCGATCCTGGCGCGGTCCGCCTCGGGCGGAGTAGTGCCGGTGGGCAGATAGATCGTGACGGCGCCGGGTTCCCGGATGGCCGAGATCCGTTCGATGTCGGCCTTGGTCGGGATGTCTTTGTGTTCCATGAGCAGCTCCCTGATCGTCCTTGTCCGGTCCCGTCAGTCTTCCGTCGTGCGCATCGGTTGACAACCCCCGAAAACCCGCCTACCGTCCGTTAAACCGGTTTAGAGCAAAGGAGCGCGAGGATGCGCAGCACGAGAACCGCCTCCGCCGTCGTGAGGCTTGCAGCCATCGGAGGCTCGATCGCACTGGCCGTCTCCGGCCTGCAGTCACCCGCCGTCGCGGCGACCGCGACGGGTGCCGCGTCGGCCGTCGCGACGGCCGACCGAACATCTCCCGCCCCGAAGCTGACGAATCTCTCGCACCTCGATTTCCTGCTCGACGACGTTCCCCTCCTCGCCGGAGTCGCGGGCCACTCGACGTACCGCCAGAGCTCCGAGCCGACCGCACGCGCGCCGTGGGTCTACGCCGACCGTCAGGCTGACGGGAGCTTCACCCGGGTCGGCGGCGGTCCCATCACCGACACCGCGAAGGGCTGGTACGCCCAGGGTGCCTTCGACGCCGACGACATTTCGCGTGCCGCCGTCGTCTACGTGCGCGACTGGAAGCAGAACGGCACCCGTACGAGCATGACCACCGCCTACGAGCTGCTCCGTTCCCTGACGTATCTGCAGACGAGCTCCGGGCCGAACGCGGGAAACGTCGTGCTGTGGCAGCAGTCGGACGGCACTCTCAACCCGAGTGCCATCCCCGTCGAACAGCCTGACCCGAGCGACTCGGCGGAATCGTTCTGGCTCGCACGCACCGTGTGGGCTCTGGGCGAGGGCTATGCGGCATTCCGCACGGCAGACCCTCGGTTCGCGTCGTTCCTGCAGCAGCGTCTGACACTCTCGCTCGGCGCCCTCGAACGCCAATCGCTCGCGAAGTTCGGCAGGACCGACGTTGCGAACGGCGTGCGGGTGCCCTCCTGGCTCATCTCGGGCAGCGCGAGCGCCACGGCCGAAGCGGTCCTCGGGCTGAGCGCCTATGCGGCGGCCAATCCCGCCGACCGTTCGGCCGCGACCGCATTGTCGCGGTACTCGGCCGGCATCGCCGCACTCTCGAGCGGCGGAATCGGTCAATGGCCGTTCGGTGCACTTCTCCCCGAAGCGAACTCACCGACGTTCTGGCACGCCTGGGGAGGGATGGCGCCGGCCGCCCTGTCGAAGGCGGCATCCGTCCTGCATCGTTCCGATCTGCAGCGCACAGCGGCGACGGATGCGGCAGAGTTCACCGCCCAGCTCCTCGCGTCGGGCGGACCGGTCAACGGGTGGACGCCGACTCCCGCCGATCGCACCCAGATCGCTTACGGCGTCGATTCCCGCGTTCAAGGCCTCCTCGCGGTCGATGACGCGACACACGCGGACGGGCTCGGGCAACTGGCTGGAGCGCAGGCTGCGTGGTATTTCGGAGCCAATCCCGCTTCGACCCCGGTCTACGACCCGACGACGGGCGTGTGCGTCGACGGCATCGCCGGAGACGGGACCGTGAACCGCAACTGCGGAGCCGAGTCGGCGATCCACACCCAGCTGACGATGCTGGCTCTGGATGCGCATCCCGCTGTGGCCGCGCTGGCCACCTCGCTCACCCGAACGACAGCGACGGACGGTCTGCGCGTCGCCGAGGCCGAGTCGGGAGCGCTCACGGGTACCGCTTCCGTCGTGACACCTCCGTCGGCTTGGACCGGATCGGCCAACTGGTCGGGAGGCGCCTACGTGCAGGCATCCGCCGGCGACTCGGTCACGATCCCCGTTCCCGCACTCACCGGAGACACTCGTGTGCTGCCGATCGTGAACCTCGGCTCAGGTGGCCGCGGCGACACATCGTGGGTCGCGACGACCGGCTCCGGCAGCCATCCGTCGGCCACGAGGCTGGGCACGAGCGACAACGCACGACAGGCGCAGCAAGGCATCGCACCGACGACGGTCTTCCTGCTTCCCCAGACACTCCGCGGAATCGCGCCGGGCCGAACGACGTCGCTGACCGCGTCGGTGCGCGGACCTGTGCAGCTCGATGCCGTACTGCTCCAACCGGTCGTCTCTCACCTGAGCTTGACCGGGCCCGCCCGCACTTTCGATCTCTATGTGAACGCGATGGATCACCCGAGCAGGCAGAAGCTCGGCTCGACGGCCCTCGTCACCGTGACGCGCTACGACAGTCTCGGACGACTGACCGGAGCGAGCACCCAGCGCGGTGGGAACGTCTTCCTCGAACCGGGTGGATTCACGACGGTGGTTCCTCGGTGAGCGCCGGCCGTGTGACGATCAACGACGTCGCCCGGGTCGCCGGAGTGAGCAAAGGACTCGTCTCGCTCGCGCTCAACGACCGGCGAGGCGTCGCTCCCGAGACGCGCGACCGCATTCTCGCCGCAGCCCAGGACCTGGGCTGGAATCCCAACCCGAGCGCGCGAGGCCTGACCACCCGGCGCGCCTACGCTCTGGGGCTCATCCTGCGCCGCGATCCCGCGACGATCGAGGTGGATCCGTTCTTCCCCGCGTTCATCGCAGGCGTGGAGACGGTGCTCTCCGAACGCGGGCAGGTCCTCGTGCTGAGCGTCGCACGAGACCATGCATCGGAGGTGTCCGCGTACTCGCGTCTCGCGGACGACAACCGCGTCGACGGGTTCCTCATCACCGACCTGCTGGCGAACGACGCTCGGATCGCGCTCATCGCATCCCTCGGGATGGGCGCCGTGTCACTCGGATCCGCCGAAACCGACAGCCCGTTTCCCGCGATCACACGCGACTACGATGCCGGCATCGATGACCTGATGGCCCATCTCTTCTCACTCGGCCACACCGAGATCGCGCATGTGGCGGGTGACGACCGGATGCTCCACGGGCAGCTCCGTCGCGCGCGCTACGAGCACGCGATGCGAAACGCCGGACTCGAACCCCACGTCATCCCGTCGGACTTCTCACCCGAACAGGGTGCGGAGGCGACGAAACTGCTGCTCGACGGCGACCGGAGGCCGACCGCCATCGTGTACGGCAACGACCCCATGGCGATCGCCGGGATGGGCGTGGCACACGAGCGCGGACTCGTGCTCCCGCGCGATCTCTCGATCACAGGCCTCGACGGCTCACAGATCGGCACCTACATCTATCCCGCGCTGACGACACTCGACAACGACCCGACCGAATGGGGCGTCGCCGCTGCCACCGCGCTGCTGCACCTCGTCGAGAACGGGGAATCCCGTGACGTGCCTCTTCCACCCGCGCGCCTCGTCGTGCGCGGTTCCACCGCGGCGCCCCGCCCGCATCCCGAAACCCCCACCAGTAAGTCACAGTAAGGAACGAACCATGCAACGACGCAGAATATTGATCAGCATCGTCACGGCGGGAGCTCTCGCCGGAACCCTGGCCGCCTGCGGCAGCAGCGGCGGCAACACATCGGACGCCATGAAGGCTCACGGTCCGATCACGATCTGGTACTCGAACAACGCGCAGGAAGTGCAATGGGGCAAGGCGATGGTCGCCTCGTGGAACTCGGCGCACCCGAAGGAGCAGATCAAAGCGCAGGAGGTTCCCGCCGGCAAGAGCACCGAAGAGGTGCTCGGCGCAGCCATCACGGCCGGAACCACCCCGTGCCTCGTGTTCAACAACCTACCCGCGGTCACCGGGCAGTTCCAGAAGCAGGGCGGCCTCGTCGACCTCTCCAAGTTCAGCGGAGCGAACTCCTACATCGAGACCCGCAGCGGTGACGCCGCGGCTCAGTACAAGTCCGCCGACGGCGACTTCTACCAGATGCCCTGGAAGCAGAACCCCGTCATGATCTTCTACAACAAGGAGCTCTTCGCCAAGGCGGGACTGAACCCCGACTCCCCCGACCTGTCGACGTACGACAAGTTCATCGCAGCTGCCAAGCAGATCAAGTCGAGCGGCGCAGCCCCGTACGCGATCTACCCGGCTCCGACCAGCGAGTTCTTCCAGCCGAACTTCGACTACCTGCCGCTGCTGGCCGCTCAGACCGGTGGCAAGGGCATGATCGAAGACGGCAAGGCGACGGTCGACAGCAAGGACGCCATCGATGTCGCCAACTTCTGGCGGACGATCTACAGCGACGGCCTGGCCGGCAACGAGCAGTACCAGGGTGACGCCTTCGCCGACGGCAAAGCGGCCATGGCCATCGTCGGCCCGTGGGCCATCGCGTTCTACGGCGACAAGGTGAAGTGGGGCTCGGTCCCCGTGCCCACCAAGGACGGCGTCGCGCCCGACAAGACGTACACCTTCCCTGATGCGAAGAACGTCGGCATGTACTCCTCCTGCAAGAACCAGGGAACAGCCTGGGATGTGCTGAAGTTCGCGACGAGCAAGGACCAGGACAACAAGCTCCTGAACGTCACCGGACAGATGCCGATCCGAGCCGATCTGGCCACGGTCTACGCCGACTACTTCACCGCCCACCCGGCATACAAGGAGTTCGGATCGCAGTCGGCGCGTACCGTCGATGACCCGAACGGTCCGAACACGGTCGCGCAGATGCAGGCTCTGCGAGACGCCTATACCAAGTCGGTGGTCTCCGGCTCCGGCAGCGTCGAAGACGCCTTCAAGGCCGCGGCCGAGAAGATCAACAAGCTGCAGTCGCAGAAGTAGCCATGTCGAGCATCCGCACCACCCCGGCGGCCGGAGGCGATCCAGCCTCCGCCGCCGGGCGGAAGCCCCGCCGCGGTGACCGACGGCCCAATCAGGCCGTGAAGCCGCTGCGGCAGCGAATCTTCGGCAAGAACCCGCTCGGCTGGCTGTTCAGCGCGCCGTACCTCGTGTTCGTGATCGTGATCTTCGCGTACCCGCTGCTGTTCGCGGTCTACATGTCGTTCTTCGACTACTTCTTCGCAGCTCCGGGTGCAGTGGTGGATCGGCCGTTCGTCGGATTCGACAACTACGTCACGGCCTTCACCGACCCCGCTGTGCTGCAGTCGTTCCGCAACGTGGGGATCTTCCTCATCATCAACGTGCCTCTCACTGTAGTTCTCAGCCTCGTGCTGGCGAGCGGGCTGAACAGCATCAAGCGGTTCCGCACCTTCCTCCGCGTGAGCTATTACGTGCCCTACGTGACGGCGAGCGTCGCCATCATCGGCGTCTGGCTGTTCCTGTTCAACCAGGACGGCCTCGTCAACCAGATTCTCGGACCGCTCGCGCCCAATCCGAGCTGGTTCGTGAACCCGACGCTGGCCATGCCCATGATCGCGATCTATGTGACCTGGAAACAGCTCGGGTTCTACATCCTGCTCTACCTGGCCGCTCTTCAGAACGTGCCGACCGAGCTCTACGAGTCGGCCGCCACCGACGGAGCAGGCCGGGTGCGGCAGTTCTTCTCGGTCACCATTCCCGGAGTGCGGCCGGCGACCGTCCTGGTGCTGCTCCTCTCGACGGTCATCGGCGCCAACCTCTTCACCGAGCCGTACCTCCTCACGGGAGGCGGCGGACCGAACGGCGCATCGACATCGCCTGTTCTGCTGATCTACCAGCAGGGACTCCAGCAGGGGCACCCCGGCTACGCGGCCGCGATCGGCATCGTGCTCGTCGTGTTCGTGCTCATCATCGCCTTCTTGCAGAACCGATTCGCGGGAGACAGAGACTCATGACGACAACAGCTGTACCGGCATCGGGTGGTGCTCAGACTCCGGTCCCCGCTCCGAAGAAGCGACGCCGCAAGGTGGACCTCTCGTCGCCTCGTTCCTTGAGCCGAGGGCAGGCCGTGCTTCAGGGCATCGTGCTGACGATCGGCGCGCTCGCCTTCCTCTTCCCCTTCTACTACATGGTGGTCGGTTCCCTGCAGACGTCTCCGAACACCACGGTCGCCGGAGCGTTTCCGACGCCGGGCAACCTGACGCTGGAGAACTACGTCAACATCAACGACCGCATCAACCTGTGGAGCGGTCTGGCGAGCTCGGGTATCTTCACGGGCGGGGTCATCCTCTGCACGGTCGTCTTCGGTCTGCTCGCGGGCTACGCCCTGTCGATCCTGCAGTGGCGCGGACGGGGTGTCACCTTCGCCCTGGCGCTCCTCGTGCAGGTCGTGCCGTTCCAGTTGCTGATGGTTCCTCTCTACGTGCTCATCGCTCGCAACTACGGCCTCGCCGACAACTACATCGGCATGATCCTGCCCTTCGCGATCAATTCGACCGCGGTGCTGATCTTCCGTCAGTACTTCCTTCAGATCCCGAAGGAGCTCTTCGATGCAGCACGCGTGGACGGTGCTGGAGAGTTCACCGTGCTGACACGCATCGCGTTGCCGCTCGTCCGGCCCGCGCTGGTGACGGTGCTGCTGCTCACGTTCATCGGGCCGTGGAACGAGTTCCTGTGGCCGTTCCTGATCACCAAGGAGGCGACGATGCAGCCGCTCGCGGTCTCGCTCGCGAACTACATCAGCACGGTCGCAGCATCCACGACCAATCCCTATGGCGCGATCCTCGCGGGAGCCGTGGTTCTCGCTGCTCCCGTCGTCGTGTTGTTCATCGTGTTCCAGCGGTACTTCACATCGACAGACATCGGATCGGGGGTGAAGGGATGAGCGAGCCCGTCGATCGCGCTGCGTTGCGGGAGGCGTATGCCGAAGCCCTGCAGCACACGAACGCGCTGACCGATGTCATCTCGACGGATCAGTTCTCGGCCGCGTATCCCGAGCGCCCGGACTGGGCGATCGGGCCGTTCGCCCGGGACCCTGACCTCACTTTCCGCCTCGACGGGCAGTGGGACGATCCGACCGGGATCGGCTGGACGAGTGACTCGATCTTCAATCCGACCGTGATCGAGCGCGGCGATGAGCTCCACCTCTTCTACCGTGCGTCTCCCCGCAAGGAGTCGATCTCGAGCCGCATCGGACATGCAGTGCGGCGGGCAGGACGCTGGACCGACTCGCCGGCGAACCCTGTCATCTATCCCACGGAGGCCAACGAGACCCTCGGCTGCGAGGATCCGAAGATCTACCGGATCGACGGTCGTTACGTGCTGTTCTACAACGCGATCTGGAGAACCGACGCCGGAGAGGTGGCCTGCGATATCATGGTCGCCGTCTCGGACGACCTGGAGCACTGGGAGAAGCGTGGGCTCGCCGTGCCGTACGACGTCTCGAAGCTGTGGGCCAAGGGCGCGGTGATCCCGCGTGATGCCGCCGGCGACGCCGTCCGCATCGGGGGCGACTATCTGATGTTCCTGTCAGAAGGGTGCGGCGGACGACCGATGGTGGGGCGGTCGGACGACCTGGTCTCGTGGACGTTCGACGAGCATCCGTACCTCGATCTCACCCCGCTCGGAGGCTCGCTGCACGAGGTGGCGTGCGCAGCGGTCGATGGGGACAACCTCGTGCTCGACTTCTTCTACGCCGACGAGAACGGCGACTTCGCCGCCGCTCAGGCCCTCTACTCCGTGCACGACCCGTTTCATCAGCTGGCGGTCAACCGGGGCGGCTCTCTCGCCTGGGGCGGTCTGCAGAAGCTCGGAGGCGACTGGTCGTTCGCACAGGGCTGGGATGCGCCACCCAAATCCCGAGAGATGTACTTCTACCGTTCTATCCAGAAAGCGACACCATGAGCACCCCCGAGCAGTTTCCGTACGCACTGACCAGAGCAGGGGTGGTGATGACTCCGGAACCGGGGAACCCCTTTGAAGCGGAGGGTGTGCTGAACCCTGCGAGCGGTCGCGGTCCCGATGGCGAGCTCTACCTCCTGCCGCGCCTCGTCGCCGACGGCAATGTCTCTCGTGTCGGTCTCGCGCGCGTCGAGATCGCTGACGGCGTTCCGCGTTCGGTCAGCCGGGAAGGCATCGTTCTCGAGCCCGATCGGGAATGGGAGAAGGGCGCGAACAACTCCGGTGTCGAAGACCCACGCGTCACGTTCATCCCGGAGCTCGGCCTTCACGTGATGACCTACGTGGCGTTCGGGCCGCTCGGCCCGCGAACGGCGGTCGCCACCTCGGCGGACTTGCGCGAGTGGCGACGTCTCGGTCCCGTCACGTTCGAATACGACGATGCGCTCGGCGTGGATCTCGGGCTGTACCACAACAAGGACACCGTCTTCTTCCCCGAACCTGTGACCGCGCCCGACGGCACGAGGAGTCTTGCGGTGTTGCACCGTCCGGTCTGGGAGCTCGGTGAGGTACGTCCCGGCGAAGGCAACCGCCCTCCGACGACGATTCCCGAGTCGCGGCCGAGCATCTGGATCGCATTCGTGCCCCTGGATGCTGTGCTGGCGGACATCCGTGAACTGGCACGCTGGCGGCAGAACCGATTTCTCGCCGGTCCCGAGTACCCGTTCGAGGAGCTGAAGATCGGGGCCGGTCCGGCGCCGGTGCGTGTTCCCGAGGGTTGGCTGCTGCTCCATCACGGAGTCACCGGCGTCATCGAGAACTCGATGGCACAGCAGCAGAACGTCAACTATGCCGCCGGAGCCATGATCCTCGACGCGACCGAGCCGTGGCGTGTGATCGACCGCACGAGCGCCCCTCTCCTCGCCGCGGAGACGGAGGACGAACGGAGCGGAATCGTTCCGAACGTCGTTTTCCCGACCGCGATTGAGAGGGTCGACGACCGCACGTTCGTGTTCTATGGAATGGCCGACTCGAAGATCGGCGTCGCACAACTGGAGAGAAACCGCCGAACGACGGCATGATGTCGAAAAGCCCTGGCCCCGTTCGTATAAGGGATGAGAGAAAGGGAAAACATCATGACTCAATATCTGCTCAGCGTCTTTCAGCCCGACGGGCCCGTCCCGTCGCCTGAAGCGCTCGCCGCGATCGGCGCGGACCTCGATGCCCTCAACGAAGACATGCGCGCCGCCGGCGTGTGGGTCTTCTCGAAGGGTCTGCTGCCCGCCAGCTCGGCCACCGTTGTGCGGCCCCGGCAGGGAGCGGCAGACGAGGTCCTGGTCTCCGACGGACCATTCGTCGAGGGACGTGAGCATCTCGGCGGCTTCACGATCATCGACGCCGACGATCTGGATGCCGCTCTCGACTGGGCGCGCCGTCTTGCGACCGCGACGACCCTGCCCATCGAGGTCCGCCCTTTCGCCGCCTGATCGCGCAGTGATGCCGAACGCCACCGAGATCGAGACCGTGTTCCGTTCCGAATACGGGCGTGCTGTCGCAGTGCTGTGCCGCGTCTTCGGCGATGTCGACATTGCCGAAGACGCGGTACAGGATGCGTTCACGACCGCCGTCGAGCGATGGCCGGTCGACGGCATCCCGCCGAGTCCTGCAGGCTGGATCATCACGACCGCACGGCGCAAAGCGATCGACCGATTGCGCCGCGAAGCGGGTCGGCGCGACCGGCACGCTGAGGCTGCGCTCCTGCATGCACAGGGCGCGTCGGATGCGTTCGGCGGCTCCGAGGTGCGGAGTTCGGCCCTCCAGGACGACAGGCTGCGACTGATATTCACCTGCTGTCATCCGGCACTCGCGCCGGTCTCGCGAGTCGCACTCACGCTGCGATTGCTCGGTGGATTGACGACCGCAGATATCGCGCGGGTCTTCCTCGTCGCGGAACCCGCCATGGCCCAGCGGCTGTCGCGTGCGAAGGCGAAGATACGGGATGCGCGCATCCCCTATCGCGTGCCTAGCGACGCTGAGCTGCCCGACCGGCTGCGTTCGGTTCTCGCCGTCGTGTACCTCGTGTTCACCGAGGGCCACTCGGCGACCGCCGGGGATCGGCTCGTGCGCGCAGACCTGTGCGTCGAGGCGGTTCGATTGGCGCGACTTCTCGCCGAGCTCATGCCGGACGAGGAGGAGGTCGTCGGCTTGCTCGCATTGTTGCTGCTCAGCGAGTCGAGGCGAGCGTCTCGTGTCGGGCAGTGTGGCGAGATTGTCCTCCTCCGCGATCAGGACAGAGCGCGCTGGGATCACGCACTGGTGGCGGAAGGTCAGGGGCTCGTGCGGTGGTGCCTGGCTCGTGGGCGGCCCGGACCCTACCAACTGCAGGCTGCGATTCAGGCCGTGCACAGCGACGCACGCAGTACCGAAGACACGGACTGGCACCAGATCGTCGCCCTGTACGACCTACTCGTGGAGCTGCAGCCGTCTCCCGTAGCCGAGCTCAATCGTGCCATCGCGATCGCGGAGATCGACGGACCGGAGGCGGGCCTCGCGCTGGTCGAACGGCTGGCCGCCCAGCCAGGTTCACGGAACGCGTCGCCCGCGCCTGTGACCTCGATCTCTCTGTTCCACGCGGTTCGTGCCGACCTCCTCCGTCGCACCGGGAACATCGAGAAGGCCGCGAGCGCATACGACGCGGCCATCGCGCTCACTGACAACGAGGTCGAACGCGGCTTTCTGCGCCGCGCCCGCGCCTCACTTCCCTAGTGCCGAGGATCGGCGCACAGTGGGGGTATGAACATCGCATTCCTCGGACTCGGCCGAATGGGCAGAGAACTCGTCCCCCACCTGCTCGACGCCGGCCACCAGGTGACCGCCTGGAACCGTTCCCCCGGCCCGGCCGAATCGATCGGTCGCCGGGGAGCCCGGATCGCTGCAAGCGCAGCCGACGCGGTGGCCGGAGCCGACGCCGTGGTGTCGGCACTTTTCGGCCCCGATGCGGTTCGTGAGGTCATCATCGCGGGTGGTCTCCCCTTCGCATCCGGAGCACTGTGGGTGGATGTGACGACGGTCGCGCCCGCGGACGCGACCGAGTTCGACACGTGGGCACACGGAGCCGGCGTGCGCTACGTGCACTCCCCCGTGATCGGCTCTCTGGCGCCGGCGCGCGCGGGGAAGCTCGGTGTGCTGGTGGGAGGCGAGCGAGAGGCCGTCCGCGCCGCCCGCAAGATCGTCGCGCTCTGGGCGGACCCGGACAAGCTGCGCTCGATGGACTCCCCTGCAAAGGCCGCGACGGGCAAGCTGATCGCCAATCTGGCTCTGGCCGTCTCGACCGAGGCGCTGATCGAATCCTTGCGCCTCGGCGCCGCAGGCGGACTCGAACCGCGAGAGGTGCTGGAGACGCTCGGCATCACGACGATCGCACCGATCGCGGCGATGAAGGGCGAGACCATCGTCGATGGGAA
>Ga0256911_1000483_pt1 | contig 12496 bp, 11 predicted proteins | sample MC6MC0764MT_FD_190197 | JGI IMG/M metagenome (GOLD analysis project Ga0256911, IMG submission 190197) | Metatranscriptome of enriched soil aggregate microbial communities from Iowa State University, Ames, United States - MC6-MC0764-MT... | ecosystem: Environmental > Terrestrial > Soil >...
CAAAGATTTAAAAAATACTTAACCTTGTTTGGCGTTAGCTACAATGTAGGCTCTTACTAGCTTTCCATCTTCAGCATTCAATTTGGCTTTAGGTATCATGCTATTTAAGATTTTATGCCATTGGTCTACAGTTCTAGTCTCCGGCATTTTTAGTTTATGGCATTTGGCGCAATTGTTCATCATCACCATACGGCCTGTTTCCATTTCTGCCTCTGTTAGTTTTACTACTTCGGTAGAAGATGGTGTAGTACTAACGGCTTTGCCCGCTTTGGGAGTGCAATGCGTCATGGCCAAAGCCATCAAACCGCCAATAATAGTAATTATAATTTTCTTCATTGTCCAGACAATTTTCATGCCCGAAGATAGGAATTGTCATAGAATTGTCAAGAAATGTACCATAAATATTTAAGTCAATAAAAAATAAAATTCAGCATCTTTGCACCCATGCAAATGACTATAGTAGTAGCGGCTTCTGAGAATAATGTAATAGGCGTAGATAACGAGTTGCCTTGGCGCTTACCCAACGACTTGAAGTTTTTCAAACAAAAGACCTTAGGCCGACCTATTATTATGGGTAAAAATACTTGGCTTTCGCTGGGTAAGCCCTTGCCAGGAAGGTTGAACATTACACTTTCGTCTTCGATGAAAGACGCGCCAGAAGGCACTATGCTTTTTTCTTCTTTTAATGATGCTGTTGATTTTTTGAAGCAAGAACAAACCGAAGAAGCTTGTATTATTGGTGGCGGACAGATCTATAAAGCTACATTACCTCAGACAGATGTTGTGTACCTCACTCGTGTGCATACTATAATTGAGAACGGAACAGCATTTTTTCCGGAACTAAGTGCAGATGAATGGCAGCTAGAATGGTCGGAAGCGCATAGTGCTGATGAGAAGCATTTGTTTGATTTTACGTTTCAAAAATGGATTAGAAAGGCTTAGGCTTTCCTTTAAATTGTATTCTGAATTTTGAAGAAATCGTTGAAATTTGCACAGCATTTAATGAAGGCTAAGGGTAGGCATGGCACACATTCTCCTTTTGTTTACGCTTTTGTGGAAGAAGTTTTAAGAAAGAAAAATAAGAAGCAATCGCTGTTTGCAGACGATATGCTAACTGCTAAGCAACAACAACTTTTAACCAATACCATCGCTTTTCTAAAGCCTGAGAGAATTGTATTGTTTAACGATACCGCTACAGCAATTTTAAAAATCGCTCAATCTAGCGAAAGCGAAGTTCAAATTGCCAATGCTAATACTTTTACTAATCAACACAATGATGTAATAATTGCAGATATAGAACAGGCGAAATCTTTTTTGGCAAACCCTGAAATTCAGCAAGCCAAACAACTAGCAATATTGCTTCATTCGCAACATTCAAATGCCGACACAGAGCATATTTGGTCTGAACTGATAGCCTTGGAACAATTTAATATGACCTTGGACTATTGGCATTTTGGCCTATTGATGTCGAGTCCAGATTTTAAGATAAAACAACACTTTCTATTGCGTTAAATCTTTATTTTCTGTGGCTGCATTATCCAGTTTGTTTTGCTTTTTGGTAATATAATCCACAACAATAAGCAGCGTGATGCTTAGATAAAACAAGGCTCCAATCTTATGAGTTTCTAGTAATTCTGAAAAGAAATTATTTACAAAGCCAGCGGCAAATACCATAGTCAAGCCAATGGTGACTTTCTTGTAAAATTCGTCTTTCGTTTGATGGTAAATTCTTTGCGCATTAGCCAAAACTACCATTACTAAAATGCCGTATAATATCATTGCCGGCCAACCTTGCTCCACCAGCATAAATAGGAAATAGTTGTGCGTAGTAGATTTTTCTTCGTTCCGGTAAACCCATGTTTTGAACATAGGAACGGTATACTCCTTATAATGGTCGTAAAAGTTATTAGGCCCAACACCAACTAAAGGTCGGTCCTGACTCATTTTTATAGAAGCAATCCAACGGTAGAAGCGTTCCATTGATGACATATCGGTACCTCTGAAAGTAGCCGTCATCAAGTCGCTAAACGTATGTTGCGTAGCGGTATACTTCATGTTGGATCTATACTTAATATACGAGTTGTCGGTAATGAGTAGTGTTAGAACAAGTATGATGAAGGCGTAGAATGACGGCATTATGAAATTCACTAATCGTTTTCTAATAGCATAGGCAACAATCAACGAAAAAATTACAGCTAGCATGGCCGCCCTCGCAGCCGCAACGTAGATAGCAGGGATGAAAAATATGATAAGAAACAACAATAACCTTCTTTGGTTCTTATTGCCTTTGGACAACTGATAAGACACCAATAGCAAAGGGAAAACCATTGACAATACCGTTGAATGATCTACATGATTGAAGTAAAATGGTTTCACCACAATATTAGACATGTAGAAATCAAATTTCTTAGTTGCATGTATTACAAAAGCTACAATAGTATGTAGTATCATGGGTATGCTAAACAGTAAAAATGCCCTCTTAAAATCTTTCTTTTCTCTAAAAACCAGTATTGGTAGTATAACATAACTGGTGAGGAACCAAATTTTGGCAGCTAAAAATTTTAAGGAAAGGAAATGGTTTTGAGAGAAAGCTACAGCTACAATTAGCCAAATAAATTGTAGAAAAAGTACCAGTGTAAAAGGGTGCGTTAAAAACCACCTTGGTACAATTTTGTAATTGTATAGAATAATAAAAATAGTAAAGGGCACAAACAGCCACATCAATTGCTCGTCTGGCACTGTGGTAGCTAAAGCCCCACCTAAATGTATCTCACAAGATAGCGGAATGGTAAAGATGAAAAACCAAAAGAATGATTTCCAGTTAAGGAACAACCACACCAAACCCGCCACTACTAAGGGAATGCCAAGGATGATGAAATTGTTTGTGTAAGAAAACAAAGCAATGCATAGCAGCATGAAGAGCGAACCTCCTGCCAATATCAAACGTTCTCCGCTTGCTAAGCCCAATGTCTTTAATAATCCCATTATAAACTATTGTGCAGTTTGGGATTTATTGCCCATTACACTTCTGTAAAAAACTGTAAAAAGAACTAAAATTGAAGCAAATAGTAAAGCTACAAGTGTGCTTGCTGCAACTATAATTAAGGTCATTGGGTGCGATGCGTCGCCTGGTTCATATGCCTCTTGTACCACGTAAAATAAACGGATGTCGCTTGATGCCATTACCTGGTATTCATTTATCAACGACTTGTACTCCGTTAAATCGCTTACCATTTTGTCTTTTAATGAAGTAACTTCTTGAAGTTGTTCCATGCTTTCTGCATTTTGTGCAGAACTTGCGCCAGTAGCTGTGTTTATGCTATTGTTTCTAGAAGGTAACAATTGAGTATAATTTCCAACCTGCGCTCTAATTACCTTTATGCTATCATCAAGCCTTTTGATAGTGTCTTGCACCATCAAAGATTTTTTATGTAAAGCAGCAGTAATATCACTGTTTGTACTCAAAAAGTAATTAAGAAAAACTTTTTCAACATGATTTCTTGCTTCGGTAGTTATTTCTTGAGCTCGTTTAGGATCAGGGTCCGTGTAAAACAATTCAATGTTTTTAGCATCCTCATTTTTGAACTTAAAATTATTCTTTACCACTTTTAATAATTTAGGTCCACTCTCAATCCCATAAGTTTTTGACAAATCAAACTTTTCGATAAGGTGCCATAAAAGACCGTCACTTTTAGCTATTGTAGTTACGTGGTCAATGTCATCGGGAATGGCGAAAAATTCTTTATGCTCGTATGAGGTATTTCTGAACACGTAGTTGCGGTCAATTAATAAAGGATTCTTTACTATGAAAATAGTTTTTGATGTATAGCGCTCTTGCTGTAGCATGCAAAAAACTAAACTTACTATAAATGCAGTGAGTGCAATAAGCAGAATGAATTTTTTCTTTTTAAAAATAGCTCTGAAAATACCTATAAGGTTAAACTGGGATTCCTGCATGAAATGCTGATTTATTTCTTAAATATTTAGGGAAATTGTTATGACTTAACTAGAACTACTTTTTAATGGAGAATATTATTCGACTACAAGAAAAAAAGGGATGAAAATGACAATTGGAGCATGTTAAATATTGCACTTTCAACTTACACGCTTTCGCCAGCCTTCATCTTCTCTGAATTCTCAGCAAATTGTAAGGCTTCTACCATCTCATTTATATCACCATTCATAAAATCGTCTAATGCGTAAATGGTCATGTTAATCCTATGATCAGTAATTCTTCCTTGTGGATAATTATAAGTTCTAATTTTAGCGGAACGGTCACCGGTGCTTACCAAACTCTTCCTCCTGCTGGCAATCGATTCCTCATATTTGCGTACTTCTTCTTCATAGAGTTTGGTGCGCAACATGGTCATAGCCTTTTCACGGTTGCCCAATTGTGTCCGTTCAGTTTGGCAAATTATTACCGTACCGGTAGGCTTGTGGGTAAGCATTACTTTGGTTTCTACCTTGTTCACATTCTGACCGCCAGAACCACCACTTCGCGACGTTTCCATTTTTACATCGCTTTCTTTCAATTCAAAATCTACTTCTTCTGCTTCGGGCATCACGGCTACTGTGGCAGCCGATGTATGCACACGACCACTAGCCTCTGTAGCAGGTACGCGTTGTACGCGATGCACACCACTTTCAAATTTCAATGTACCATAAACATCGTCGCCCGTGATTTCCAGTTGAATTTCTTTATAACCACCTGCAGTACCCTCGGCTTCGGAGAGCAATGCCATTTTCCATCCTTTTTTCTCACAATAGCGCATATACATGCGCAAAAGGTCACCTGCAAAAATGCTTGCTTCGTCACCACCAGTACCAGCACGAATCTCCATTACAGCATTCTTCTCATCAGTTGGGTCTTTAGGAATAAGCAACTGACGAATAGTTTCTTCTAATTTTTCTTTCTCATCTTCTTGCACCGCCATTTCTTCTTTGGCCATCTCTCTTAACTCCTCGTCGCTCTCGGTAGCTAATACTTCTTTGCCAAAAGCAATTGCGTCCAAACTGTTTCGGTATTTATTATACTCCAACACAATGGGCTCCAGCTTACGGTACTCTTTGGATATTTGTGTAAACCTTTTATTATCACTCACAATCTCCGGATTGGTAAGTGCCGTGCCCAGTTCATTAAAACGGGCCTTTATAGCTTCTAATTTCTCTATCATAAATAAATAAGTGTGCGAATTTAAGAAGATTAAGCACATTAACGAAATAAGATAATATGCAGGTTTGCTGTAATACAGCGGGCGAGTTACTTGGGGTGTATTTATTTTCTTTATACCAATGTTGAAACTAATGAAGCAGAAAATTAATTAAACGTTTGTTTAATTCAAACGTTTGTTTAATTTTGTGCTGCAATTACGAAATTTGATATACTACTATGGCGACACAATTTAATGAAAAGCAAATTCAGATAATGAATAAGGCGCTTGAAGTTTTTGCCGAAAAAGGCTTTGAATCGTCGTCAGTAAGAGATGTTGCGCTGCACGCCGAAGTGAATGTGGCCATGATCTCTTATTACTTTGGTTCAAAAGAAAAATTACTTGAAGCAATTTTCATGAACCATTCTGGTAATATGAAAAGCAAGATTGAAACCATAATTCACTCAAAAGATTTAGATCCTTTTGATAAAGTAGACCTCTTGATTGAAACCTATGTGAAAGTTATAGTGGAGAACAGAACCTTTCATAAGTTAATGATGCGAGAGCAGGTTTTGATTAAAGAAGGGCCTTTGTACACCTATATTAGAGACATCAAATCGCAAAATAGGGCTTTGGTGGAAGTGGCAGTTAAGGCTGGACAAAAAGCTGGTATTTTTCAAAAGAAAATAGATGTGAGTATGCTGGCTGTTACATTAATAGGTAGCGTAAATCATTTTTTTTCCAATTACAAATTTATTTGCGAGCTGGAAAAAATTGAAAATGATAATGAAGACATTGTCAGCAAAGAAGCGATTGAAAAATTATGTGCTCATTTAAAAGTTATGTTCAAGGCATTTTTAACTTATGGAATCTCTAATAAGAAGTAAAGCAGTTGCCTTACTATTAATATTGGTCTCTTTTGCTAATATTAGTAAAGGTCAGGAAACTAAAAAATTGTCTTTGCAAGAAGCAGTGCAACTTGGATTGACAAACAGTAAATCGTTAAAAGCCTCATCAGCAAAAGTAGACCAGGCAAGTGCTGAACTTATGGAGGCGAAAATGCGCCAATATCCCGACCTAAAGGTGTCAGGCGCATACTTGCGTGTAAACCAACCGAACGTAGATTTAAAAGTGCCATTAAGCTCTGGTGAAGGTAATGGTACGGCTGCACCGGAAATTAAGGTAAGCCAAGTAGCTTATGGCATGGCAAACGCTTCTGTGCCTTTGTTTGCAGGCTTTAAGATAAGAAGTGGAATTGAATCTTCTACATATCTAAAGAAAGCAGCCGAGCTGGATGCACAGCAGGATAAAGATGAATTGGTGCAAAATACCATCGCTGCTTATTATAATTTGTACAAAGCACAATCAGCGGTAGCCTTAGTTCAAGAAAATCTAAAGCAGGCTCAGCAGCGTGTAAAAGATTTTAAAAATCTTGAGGAAAATGGATTGTTGGCGCGTAATGATTTATTAAAATCTCAATTGCAGGAATCGAACGTGGAGCTTGCTTTAGTAGATGCTGAGAACAATGAAAGTATAGCCAATTTCAACATGAACCTGATGTTGGGCCTTGATGAAAAAACTAAGCTGGAACTGGATGGTAGTGATTTAGGAAGATTGTACAAGATACAAAGTCTAGACGAATGGGAACAATTGGCAATTGCTAACCGACCAGATTATTTAGCACTGTTGCAAAGACAAGAAGCTTCGAAATCGGTCGTGAAGGCGGCTAATGGCGATTATTTTCCTTCGGTGGCGCTAACAGGCGGTTATGTTGCAGCGCATATTCCTAGTTTTCTTACCATTACCAATGCGGTAAATGTGGGTGTAGGCGTCAGCTACAATATTGCTTCGCTGTATAAAAATGGCGCTAAGGTGAAGCAAGCTAAAGCCCAGCAGGAGCAGCTTTACTGGTCGTCGTTACAAATGAATGACGGCATAAGAATGCAGATTCACCAAGCTTATCAAAACTATTTGGAAAACTTGAAGAAGATAGATGTATACCAAAAAGCCGTAGAGCAAGCGAAAGAAAACTACCGCATTACTAAAAACAAATATGACAATGCGCTGGCTACAACTACCGATTTGCTAGATGCTGATGTGGCACAGCTTCAAGCCAATTTGAATTTTGAATTTGCCAAAGCTGATGGTGTGGTTGCTTACAACAAACTATACGAAACTGCCGGACTTATCAACAAAACCTTTGAGAAAGAAAACAAATAAACCCGAAGCATTTTAATATTTATATACAGATTAATAATGGAAAATAATCAACCAATACAACAGTCGGCAGCAGACGATAAAAAGCCAAAGAAGAATATATTCCCTATTGTATTTGCAGCTTTAGTATTAGTAGGTGGTACTTACGGCGTAGTAAAATACATGCACGCTCAGAAGCATGAAGAAACGGAAGATGCGCAGGTAGAGGCTTTGATAAGTCCTGTAATTCCACGTGTGCCTGGATATATAAAGGAAGTGCGTGTGAAAGATAATCAGGTGGTACGCAAAGGGGATACCTTATTGATTTTGGATGATAGAGATTTTAAGATTAGAATGGCTGAAATTGAGGCAGGTATTGCCGCTGCGCAAAGCAATGTAAGCGTAGCTGGTGCTGCTTTGCCGGTTGTCAATGCCAACGTATATTCTGCGGAGTCGAATGTGAGCACCGTGGATGCGCAAATAGAAGCTGCAAAAGTAAATGTATGGCGAGCTACGCAAGACTTTAATCGTTACCAGAATTTAATAAAAGACCATAGCATTACGCAGCAACAGTTTGAGCAAGCTATGGCTGCCAAGCAGACTGCCGAACGTCAGCTAGATGTATTGAAAGCGCAAAGACAAAGTGCGGCACGCCAAACGGCTGCAATAGGCCAGCAGCGCAATGTTTCGTCGGGTCAAGTATCTGTAGCTAATGCTGCAGTAAAGCAAAGGATGGCGGAACTGGAAGCGGCCAACTTAAATCTTTCTTACACTATAATTACTGCTGTAGTAGATGGTCAAGTATCTAAAATAAATTTGCAACCAGGCCAACTCGTGCAGGCTGGACAAGGCTTGTTCAACATTGTACCAAGCGATAACAAATGGGTGGTAGCTAATTTTAAAGAAACACAATTGGCCAAAATGAAGGCTGGACAAAAAGTAACCGTAAAAGTTGACGCCTATCCCGACCATGAATTTGAAGCGAAGGTAAGCTCATTCAGTCCTGCTACGGGTTCTAAGTTTTCTTTATTACCTCCTGACAATGCTAGTGGAAATTTTGTGAAGACCGTGCAACGCGTGCCTGTCAAAATTGAATTTACCAATGCGAAAGATGAGCATCTTCAAAAGCTACGCGCAGGTATGAATGTAGGCGTAGACGTGCATTTGAATTGATTTTAAATATGGGTTTGGCATATAGGAGATTTGAAACTAAAAAGCGTAAGCTTAATAGTTTTAAGGCTATTGCAATGTCCTCACCTTTGCCAATGATTCCACATTTGTAACCATGGAACAACAAGAGTCTTTAGTTGAATACGGCAGCAAAAGAGCTATTATTACGATAACGGCTATTTTGTGTGCCCTTTTAGAAATAGTTGATACTACCATCGTCAATGTGGCCTTGAATGAGATGAAAGGCAATCTTGGCGCTACTTTGAGCGAAATAGGCTGGGTAATTACCGCTTACGCAATAGGTAATGTTATTATCATTCCTATGACGAGTTGGTTATCGCAACAGTTTGGACGTCGTAATTATTTTGCGGCCTCCATTATCCTGTTTACTATTTGCTCTTTTCTTTGTGGCAATGCCTCTACCATGTGGGAGTTGATATTATTTCGCTTTCTGCAAGGTGTAGGCGGTGGTGCATTATTGGTTACTTCACAAACAATAATTACCGAAAGCTGGCCCGTAGAGAAGCGTGGTATGTCGCAAGCCATATACGGTCTGGGCGTGATTATAGGGCCTACCTTGGGCCCACCGCTTGGTGGTTATATAGTTAATAATTTTAGCTGGCCTTATATTTTCTATATCAACATTCCTATTGGTATTATAGCAGCCATGCTTACCATTAGGTATGTACGCAGTCCTAAGTTTGCGGCCAAAAAGTCATCAAGCGAGATAGATTGGTGGGGTATTATTTTCTTAGCTATTGGCGTGGGTTCTTTGCAATATATATTGGAGCGCGGCCAGGAAGAAGATTGGTTTAATAATTCAACCATCACTATGCTCACTATTTCTGCGGTGCTTGGTTTCTATTTTTTCATTTGGCGCGAGCTGACGTATAAAAATCCTATTGTAGAATTACGGGTGCTTAAAAATGGGAACCTCCGTATAGGTACTATCCTGTCGTTTATCATGGGTTTTGGTCTTTATGGCTCCACATTTATAGTTCCGCTTTATCTGCAAAACTCATTAGGTTGGAATGCACAGCAAGCGGGTATGATTATGATACCAGCAGCATTGGTTACCGCTTTTATGATGCCCATAATAGGTCAATTATTACAGAAAGGTATAAAGCCACAGTACCTGGCAGCCACGGGTATGTTCCTGTTTTTTGTCTATAGCTTATGGGGGCATAATATACTTACCCCCGATACCAGTGAGCAAGCTTTTTATTGGATGTTGATGATGCGAGGCGCAGCCATGGGTATGTTGTTTATCCCTATTTCCATGATGTCGCTATCTACACTTAAAGGCCAGCAAATAGGCCAGGGGGCTGCATTCACAGGGATGATGCGGCAATTAGGTGGCTCATTTGGTATTGCACTGATCACTACGTATATGACTATGGGTAATGCAAGCCATCGTAATGATTTAATTAAAAATGTTTCGGCAGAAAATGTAAATTTTACCCAACAATATAATGGTGTGGTGGCCAAGTTTATGTCATCAGGTATGCCTATAAACCAGGCTAAAGCCGCAGCCTATCGTATGTTTGATGGTGCTATAATGAAACAAGCTGTAGTGCTTACTTACATGGATGTGTTTTTGTACATCGGTATCATGTTCTTAGTATGTGTGCCGTTTATATTGATGATAAAAAGTGGTAAGGAGAAAGTCAGTATTGCAGATGCGATGCATTAGTAGCCCAGAGGCATAAGGCTTATCAATGTCGTTGTTGTGGTTATAAAATTTTCGTGTGTTGATAATTTTTATCTTTTGAAAAAGCGTATCTTTCTTGAAGGTGCAAATCTATATCTCACATGTAAATACTATATTTGCTCAAAAAATAAAGAGAATGGAATACTGTACCTTTTCATACACTGTACATTACAATAATAGAAAAACAAAAAGCGCTATAGCGCCTTACAGAGGCGAAGACTTAAGCGACGAATCGCTTACTGAGTTTGTACAGGAGTATTTCTCAGGTGCGCCAGAAAGCTACCATACTATTGAAGTAAATGTAGAGAAAAAAATTTGCTGATGAAGAACAATGGATTAATGGAATTTACGACCTTGATTCGTTCCGTTATCTTCAGAAAGTAAATGGCTACGCAGGTGAATTGTTGATGAAATATTTTGGTAAAAAATAAGTGATATATAAAAACGGCTCCAATATTGGAGCCGTTTTTATATTATCATTTTGCTGGCACAAACTTATTCGCTTCTGCCATTGTTGATACCCAATAATGCCCACATAGCTTCGCCAAAACCTAAGCGTACACCTACTGACGGTTTGCCTTTACCACTCTCATAACCAGCAATAAAGTCTACCCGACCAAAGCGAAATATCTTAAAACCTATGTTTTCTAAACCTACAAATACTTCTGCATAGTAGTTTTTATCGTCGATATACAATACGTTGGAACCACCTACCAAATGCCAGTTCAGCCTACGGAAGCCTGGAATGCTATTGGTCAACCAGCCACTCAAATGCCATTCTGCATGGGCTTGCGCATACACATCGGCTGTATTGCTAAAACGGTAATAAGGTGCCAGCTGAAAACTATTCAAATAAGGATTGGCCAAAAAGGTTTGATTTCCAAACAAGTGTTTCATGTCTGGCACACCTACGTAGTTGTTGTTAAGGAAACCACCAGCCATTACTCTGTAATCTAGTTTACCCAACATACGCAGCCTTAAGCTATGTTCTACCTCTACACTCCATTTATCAAAATCAGATTTACTTTCCAGGATGTTAGGAATGCCTTTTGTATAGCGTGCTACAAACACCGGACTACTGCTACCGACAGCTTGCTTGTATTTAGGGTATTCAATAAATCTCCAACCAGGCTGGTAGCTTATTGATGCATTGATTAGTGCCGCTTTATGTCCTTCAAAATTGGGTAATGTTGGCGGTTGATTAGGCGTTATTCTTGAGTCATGCTTCTCGCTGAAGGTGTAATCTGCTGTGTTAAACAGTGGGGTTCTTTGTTCGTACGATGCGCCTACGCTGGCTTTGAAGCCATTGGCCCAATCGCGTTGAACATTTATTTTACCTAAACGATTTTCATAAATCTTCATGTAGTTTTTGCCGCCAAGCAAAGTATACAGTTCGTTAATGAAGGGTGTTATGGGATTGTTGTTGTTCAACTGATACACATATTGACCGGCATCTAGCGTAGCGCGCCATGAGCGGCCTTTCCATTTGGTATCGCTGCTTACGTAGTTAAGCCTTAGTAATGCATTGAAACGTTCATTGCTAAACCCGTAGCGGCTTTGCAAGCTCGTGGTTAGCGAATTGTTTTCTGTAAAGCGATGCTGCCAACCCAAGCCCAGCGTGGCATTGACGCCTTCAACTGTATTATAAGCTATGGAGCTTAACAGCGGTTTCATATACCAAGTGTTCTTACCTACTTTAATTGAGGGACCCGACCATAGGAAACTTCCAACGCCCAAATTATAGCGAGGGATTTTACTCAGCGAATCTTTATTCTTTTGCTCAAAGGCATATATTGAATCTTTAGACTTGAAATCTTTAACCTCATCTTCCTCCAATGGTATGGCTCTTACGGTATCCCAATAGGCCACAGGTCTGTCATTGGCAGCAGTGTCGTAAGTGGAAATTACTCTGTTGGCAAAGCGACTTTCATCAACAGGCTTATTTACTTTTTGATTTTTATAGGCAGTCACAAAATTACCACCAATACTGAAACCCATTATCTTCAAGGCCGGATACAGCACTTGGTTTTGGATTATCCATACATCTTTGGCCACTGGCACATAGTATTGGTTAAGGCGCAAAGTGTCCAATTGGTTTATCTGCGACTCTTTAGTCAAGGTTAACTCCACACTTTGAAACACCCACTCATTTTCTACCACATATACATAGCCGCTAAAGGTGGGCACAAACTTTCTACGCGGTATCACTTGTATTTTGTTGATCATCCTATCGCCATCCATATAGCTACCTAAAAATTTAAACTTGTAA
>Ga0256911_1000484_pt1 | contig 12455 bp, 13 predicted proteins | sample MC6MC0764MT_FD_190197 | JGI IMG/M metagenome (GOLD analysis project Ga0256911, IMG submission 190197) | Metatranscriptome of enriched soil aggregate microbial communities from Iowa State University, Ames, United States - MC6-MC0764-MT... | ecosystem: Environmental > Terrestrial > Soil >...
GATCGCCGGCGTGATGATCGAGTCGCCGTAGAACAGGGACACACCGACGATGCCGATGACGAGAAGGGTCCCGGCACGTCCGGCACGTTTCGCGTAGAGCCTCTGGGCCAACGCCGCCAGCGCCATGACGCCGCCCTCGCCGTCGTTGTCGGCGCGCATCAGGATCCCGAGGTATTTGATCGAGACGATGATCGTGATGCTCCAGAACATCAACGAGATCACACCGAAGACGTCCCCCTCGTTGGCGCGCACAGCACCGCCGTCGAGCAGGAACACAGTCTTCAGCGCGTAGAGCGGACTGGTGCCGATGTCGCCGAACACGACGCCCAGCGCGGCGACAGCGATCGCCACGGCCGCCCGGGACCGCTTTCCCGCCGGCTGGGGCTTGCCGGCCTGGGTTTTGCCGAGCTGGGGCTTGCCCGGCTCGGTCTTGTGCGCAGACGTCGCGTGGCTGCGGTCAGCCGGACGTGTCACTTGTGATTCCTACGCAAATACGTTTCTCGCACTCGCGCAACGGTACGCCTGGTCGCCGACTATTACGGCGCTTTCGGTCCCGTCCTCTTCGAGACCACCGACCGCCGCACGAATCCGATGACGACGGTGGCGAGAACGAGGACGATCCCGATGATTCCCAGCCACAGGAGCCCCTTGATCGCGAACCCCACAATCGCGAGGATGACCCAGAGCACCACGAGAACGATAACCAAGATGAGCATGACGTCAACCTACTCTGACAGTCGTGAGATTCAATGGGGGGATCGCCTGCTCGATCGAATGCGCTCATCCTCTCTCCAAGCGCGGATCGAGTGCCGGAAGCCGACGAGCTCGTGCCCGATCACCTCGACGATGGCGCCCAGTGCGACGAGACCGATCACAATGCTGAGCGCGGTGAGATCGCCCGGCCTGCTCAGATCGATCGAGTGATCGGGATGCACCAGGGCGCCCACGACGATCGCTGCGGCGAGCGGCGCGAGCGTGAGGAGCAGGAGCGGCAAGTGGGTAAGGTCGAACGAGCGCAGCAGCACGCTCCAGATGAAGAAGATGAGTGCGATCGTGAGCGCCAGAGGAACGGCCAGCGCGAGAGCGATTCCCAGCAGGGAGACTCCTCCGTGCTGCACAGCGAGTGTGGTCAGATGCAGGCCCGCGCCGATCGCAGCGATGGAGCCGAAAAGTGGGAGGTGCGCGTACCGCCATGCGAAGGTTCGGTGCGGTCGCTCCTCGAGCACGAGTCTCGACGGCACGAGGAAATACGTCCACCACACCGCCGCTGCGATCAGCAGACCGGAGGATGCGACCAGCACGGCTTCCGGTGACCATCCTTTTGCCTGGGTCAGAGCGCCGACGGCGGCGATGGTCCCGGCGATCACCTCGCCGATCGTGATGAGTGTGAGCAGAGCGAACCGCTCCGCGATGTGACCGGCATTCCAGGGTGTGTATCCGAAACGTCTCGCAGCGGCGACCGGCGCGATCATCTCCGCCAGAGCCAGTGCGACCACGACGATGACGGTCGGCACTGTCGGCAGAGCCGGGATCGTCGTGAGCAGCCAGCCCACCTGCGCGATCGAGATGATGACCACGTAGGACAGGGCGCTTCGCCGGTGTTCACGGTCTTGCGCCGCGGCCCGCGCCCACAGCGCGATGAGCGGCACCCGCATGATGATGTAGCCGAGCACCATGAGCAGGTTGTTGGGGCTCTCACCGTGTGCGGCCGCCTCGAAGCTCACGGGCAGCCCGTAGATCAGCACGACGACACCGATCATCTGCACGATCGTCGCCAGGCGGAACAGCAGGTCGTCGTTGCCGTAGGCCGATGAGAACCAGGAGAAGTTCAGCCACGCCCAGCTGACCGCCCACACGGCGAACGCGTAGGCGCCGATCGCCGGCCACACATCCCCGTGGCTCAGCTGCTCCGCCAGCTGATCGGATGCGGCACCGAATGCGACCACGTACGTCAGGTCGTACAGCAGCTCGAGCGGTGTGGTCGTGCGACCCCGCTCCGACGGGTCGTGTCCGGACATGGGCCGGATGCGGTGATGCAGCTCATGCCGCAGTCGCGATGTGAAGTCCGCGGTTGCGCTCACCCTGCCTCCTCGGTCTACCCGTCGCCCGGCTGCGGTACGGAGCCGATCTGACGCACCCACCGGGACAGGTCGGCCTCACCTCGCGCCGGTTTGTCGGTGAATCCCGTGAGTTGAACACGGAACGTCGATCCTCCCGCGAGTTGAGTCTCCACCCAGTCGCCTCCGGAGCACGAGTCGCCGGTTCTCTCGGCGGTTCCGTCCGTGTAGACGAGGCAGAAACCGATGGGCGGCTTTCCTCTCACAAGGTAGAGGTCGAGGCCGTCGACCCGACCCTGATAGTGCGACGTCGAGGGGTCCGCTCCATCGAGTATCGACAACGTCGGCGCGGGCAGCTCGTCCGACGCTTTACGCTCGCCGTCGAAGGGGGATGGGCTCGCCGTGCATCCACTGATCGTCACTCCGACCGCGACCGCGAGTACGGCGATCGTCCAGCGTTTCGTCATACGGCACCACCCCGCGCGTCACGCTAGCAGACCGCCCACAGCTGAGACAGGCATCGCGGCGACCTTCGCTGTCCCCAGTAAGGTGGTGCGATGCCCGCTCGGCTGACAGAATGCCCGGGTGGGAGATGGCGAACTCGATATCGTGAGCGGACCGCAGTTGGAACGGCGTCCTGAGGCTCCGACTCTCGGTATCCGCGAGACCGTGCCGTTTCGTACGATGCTCTCCCATCGAGACCGTCTGCTCGCCGAACTGACCGAGTGGCTGTCGGACCACGACGTCGAACCCGATGGGCCCTTCTTCCTGCGACTCCACGTCGTCGACATGTCCGACCTCATGGACATCGAGGTCGGAGTCGTCGGTACTGCCGCTGCCGCCGACGCGAGGGTTCAACCGGGGGCACTTCCCGCCGGAGACTACGCCGTGCTGTCATATCGGGCTAAGTCGATGGCGGCGAACCGTTTACTGCACCGATGGGTGCAGGAGCAGGGACTCGTTCTGGATACCAGGCCAGATCCTCATGGCGAAGCTTTCGCTTCTCGATGCGAGACCTATCTAACGGATCCCCGAACGGAGAAGCGAAAGACGCGATGGGTCGTCGAGCTGGCCTTCCTGACCCGGAATTAACTCTTCTCGTGTCCCCTAACGAACTCCGGGAGCTCGCCTCCCTGCATGGCAGACACCGCTGACGTGCACTCGTCGAGCCGGCGAAGGGTGAAGAGCCCGAGGGCCGCGATGGCGGCGACGAGACCGAGCGCGACGCCGAACGCACCGACCCAGTAGACGAGCGCGCCGACGCCCGCTTGGACAGCCTTGCCGAAATCTCCGGGGGTGACGGCATCGGCCGGTGCGCGGACGAGTTCTGGAGCGACGACGAAGAGCGAGGCAGCGAATCCGCAGCCGATCGCGATCAGGACGACGACGACGGTCGAGAGCCCGCGCGCTGTGGACGAGATCCGGCGCACATCCTCATCCCTCGACACCGCCGTTTTCCCCCGCCTCGAAACGATCATCGCGAGTCCCTGCACTCGCCGCCCCTCGTCGATTCAACGCGACGATGCTTGTCGTTGCCTGGACGGCCGCTCGGTAGACTCGCTGACACCGCGATCCGCAACGCCAGCTGGAGGTCAGCCCGTGGAGTACACCCGTCTCGGCAGTACCGGACTCGAAGTCTCGGTCATCACCCTGGGATGCATGAGTTTCGGTGAGCCCGATCGAGGAGGCCACCCGTGGTCTCTGGATGAGGAGGCGAGTCGTCCGTTCATCCGTCAAGCCCTCGAGGCCGGGATCACCACCTTCGACACGGCGAACGTGTACTCGGCGGGAAGCAGCGAGGAGATCGTGGGCCGGGCGCTCGCCGACTTCGCGTCGCGTGACGAGGTCGTGATCGCGACGAAGGTGCACGGCCGGATGCGTCCGGGGCCGAACGGGGCCGGACTGTCGCGTGCCGCCATCCTGACGGAGATCGACAACAGCCTCCGGCGACTCGGGACCGAATACGTGGACCTGTATCAGATCCACAGGTGGGATCCCGTGACTCCCATCGAGGAGACCATGGAGGCGCTGCACGACATCGTCAAGGCGGGCAAAGCGCGCTACATCGGCGCCTCCTCGATGTTCGCCTGGCAGTTCGCGAAGGCGCAGTACACGGCCGACCTCGGCGGGTGGACCCGATTCGTGTCCATGCAAGACCAGTACAACCTGATCAACCGCGAGGAGGAACGCGAGATGCTTCCGTTCTGCCTCGATCAGGGTGTCGGGGTTCTGCCGTGGAGTCCGCTCGCGCGCGGCAAGCTCACCCGCGACTGGGATGAGAGCACGACTCGCTCCGAGACGGATGTGTTCGGCAAGACCCTGTACGGCCAGCAGGAGGATGGCGACCGGCGAGTCGCGGAAGCCCTGAAGGCGGTCGCGGATGCGCGCGGAGTGCCTCGTGCTCAGGTGGCGCTCGCGTGGGTGCGGCAGCAGGAGGCCGTGACGTCGCCGATCGTGGGAGCGACCAAGCCGCGGCACATCGAGGATGCTGTCGCATCCGTCGGCATCACGCTGACGCAGGACGAGCTCGACCGTCTCGAAGCCCCCTACGTGGTCCGCGCCCCCGAAGGCTTTTGACCCGGGCCGCCCAGGCGCGATCAGGAGCGCCGGGAGCGCGCGCGGTTGTTGCGGGCGTCGTGGGTCAGCTCGATGAGCCCGAGCCGTTCGAGCAGCGGCGGCAGGTACATCCCGAACCGGCCGCGGTAGCCCTTGCGCTGGCCGTACCATCCGCCGACAGGGTTCGCGGCGTCGCGCCCCCACGCCTCCACCGTGCCGTCGGCGGCCGGTTTGTTCTCGTCGGCGGCTCCGAGCGGAACCCAGTCGGGCTGCTGCTCGAACCAGGCGGCGAGATCGTCGATCGCGCGAGCCAGATAGGTCAGGCGGGTGGAGCCCACCTGGCAGACCAGAATCGGCGGATCGCTCTCCGTATCGACCCACATGGAGTATTCGGATGTTCCTGGCGCGGTCGTGAGCACCCAGGGTTCGTCCGCGGTTCCTGCAGCCATGGAAAGGCCTCGCATCCTGTCGCGTACTTTTGCACAGCGTAGCGCTCGCTCGAGGCGGGGTCGTAGCCGGCACGGGTTGACGGTGGGCTTCGGCAGCGGGATGCTCGCACCATGACGACCAGAGGCGAACAGACCGACGTCGCGGCGCGGTCGGTGGTCACGGTCGACACCGGAGGAACGGGAACGACCTATCTGCTCGTCCACGGCATCGGTGTGAGTTCCCGCTACTTCGAGCGCCTGATTCCCGTCCTCGCCGAGACGGGACGCGTCGTCGCGATCGACCTGCCCGGTTTCGGCGGTCGGCCCAAGCCCGACATGCCGATGGGCGTGGAAGACTTCGCCGCCTCCGTGGCCGAGGTGATGGACACACTGGCCCTTCCTCCTTGCGTGATCGTGGGCCACTCGATGGGCACCCAGGTCGCCGTCGCGCTGGCGACGATGCGACCGGAGTCGGTGGGAGCCCTCGTGCTCATTGGTCCGGTCATGGATCCGCGTGCACGAGGCGCCGTGCACGCGGCACTGCGCCTGGGCTGGGACACGCTCGGTGAACGTCCCCGTGCGAACCGTCTCGTGCTCGGCGACTATCTGCGGTGCGGTCTCCGCTGGTATCTCGCGGTGCTTCCGTCGATGCTCGCGTATCGCATCGAGGACGACCTGAGCACGATCGAGGTTCCGACGCTGATCGTGCGCGGGGAGAGCGATCCGATCGCTCCCGATCCGTGGATGCGGCAGCTCGGGGCGGCTGCGCTGCGATCGACCGTCGCGACGGTCTCCGGCGCACGGCACCTCGTCATGCACGCGAAGCCGCGAGAGACGGCCGCAGCCATCGCTGCGCTCATCCGGTCTGCCAGATGAGCGCAGCTCTCCGCAAAGCGAGTGTCTGGGCTCTCGACTACCTGTACGCGGCGCGGCATCAGGTGCGTGCCGTGCTCAGCCGGGACGATCCGGCGGTGTTGATCGCGCCGGGAGATCAGGGGGAGAGGTCGCCGGTTGTGCTACTGCCGGGCATCTACGAGACGTGGCGATTCCTGCTACCGCTCGCCCGGCACATCCACGATGGCGGTTATCCCGTGCACGTCGTCGCCGCGCTCGGGCGCAATCGGCTCACGATCGAGGAGGGCGCGAAGCTGGTCGCCGACCATCTCGAGAGGCACGACCTGAACGACGTCACGATCATCGCCCACAGCAAAGGCGGTCTGCTCGCCAAACACCTCATGGGGCTCCCGCTCGTCGGAGCGCGTATCCGTTCGACGATCGCCGTGAGCACGCCGTTCGCCGGTTCCGTCTACGCCCGGTTCTTCCCGCTCAGCAGCGTTCGGGCGCTCGCACCGTCGAATGCCGTGATGCGAAGGCTTGCGCGTGAGCGGGCGACCAACGAGCGGATCGTCTCGGTCTTCGGCTGGTTCGATCCCCACATCCCCGGCGGAAGCGAGCTGCCGGGCGCGCGGAACGTCGAGCTTCCCGTCGGCGGCCACTTCCGGATCCTCGCCTCACCTGCCCTGCTCGAGGTCGTCGACTCGTGCCTCGCCGACGGATCCGCCCGTGACAGTGTCGGACGCATCCCGTAACCTCGACTCATGACGGAGCCGTCGACTGCCGCCTCAGAGTCATCGACCGTACCCACGGGTGGCATCCGCACGTTCGTACAGGTTCTCATCAACACGATGATCGCCAATGTCACCACGAGCTACCTCTGGTTCGCCCTCACATTCTGGGTCTATCTCGAAACCCGATCGGTGCTCGCCACCGGCATCGTCGGCGGGGCGTACATGCTGCTGGTCGCCCTCTTCTCGATCCTCTTCGGATCGGTCGTCGACCGATATCGCAAACACGCGGTGATGCTCTTCGCGAGCGTGATCACCCTCGTGTCGTTCTCCATCGCCGGCGTCTTCTACCTGCTGTTCCCCGAATCCACGCTGCTGAATCTCGGCGGGCCGATGTTCTGGGTCTTCGCCGGAATCATCCTGTTCGGCTCCGTGATCGAGAACATGCGCAACATCGCCCTCTCGACGACCGTGACGCTCCTCGTGCCGGTTGAGCGACATGCGAACGCCAACGGGACGGTGGGAACCGTGCAAGGGCTCGCGTTCATCGTCACGAGTGTCTTCAGCGGGCTCTCGATCGGCCTGCTCGGCATGGGATGGACGCTCGTGATCGCGATCGCGTTCACCGGAGTGGCGCTTCTGCACCTGATGTTCCTGCGCATCCCGGAGGAGGCACCGCATCACGAGGGAGGCAAGCCTCCGGGCATCGACCTTCGCGGAAGCATCAGGGCCATCCGCAGTTCGCCCGGCCTCTTCGCGCTCATCATCTTCTCGACGTTCAACAACCTCATCGGCGGCGTGTACATGGCGCTGATGGACCCGTACGGTCTCGAACTGTTCCCGGTGGAGATCTGGGGAGTGGTGCTCGGCGTCGTATCGACCGGGTTCATCGTCGGCGGTCTGATCGTCGCGAAGTTCGGACTGGGCAAGAACCCGATACGCACGCTGCTGCTCCTCGTCATCGTGATGGGACTCCTCGGCTCGCTCTTCACGATCAGGGAATGGTGGTGGCTCTACGCGGCCGGCATCTGGCTCTACATGACGCTCATCCCCGCGGTCGAGGCGGCCGAACAGACGGTGATCCAGAAGGTCGTGACGTTCCGCAGACAGGGACGAGTGTTCGGTTTCGCCCAGGCGTTCGAATCGGCGGCAGCACCCATAACGGCGTTCCTCATCGCGCCTCTCGCCGAGTTCGTGATCATCCCCTACTTCCGAACGGATGAGGGGCAGAACACCTGGGCGTGGCTGCTCGGCGAAGGGGATGCCCGAGGCATAGCCGTCGTCTTCCTCATCGCCGGACTCGTCATGGTGCTACTCGGAATCGGCGCCTTCTTCACCCGGTCGTATCGCATGCTGTCGGCCGAGTACCGCGACGCGCCACCGCAGACGATCGAGGGCGCGGTCGCTTGATGAACGCATGCGTCGAAGTGTTTCCCCCGAGGAAGCGACGGGTGCGCCTCGCGCCCTAAAGTCTCCTCATGCCTGAACGTGACGGGACCCTGGATTTCGAGACGCGCCAGATTCACGCCGGCGCCGTGATCGACGCACAGACAAACGCGCGCGTGACACCGATCTACCAGACGGCCGGCTACGTCTTCTCCGATTTCGACGACGGTGAGGAGCGGTTCGCCGGCAAGAGCGGCTTCCGCGCCTACTCGCGCAACGAGAACCCGACCAACGCCGTCGCCGGCAAACGGCTCGCCGATCTCGAGGGCGGCGTGGACGGGATCGTGGTCAGCAGTGGTCAGGCGGCCATCGCGGCAACCCTGTTCGCACTCGCGCAGGCAGGGGACCACATCCTCGCCACGCGGTCCCTCTACGAGGGAACCCGGGAGATGTTCCGGGGAGCTCTGCGACGGCAGGGACTCGAGGTCGAGTACGTACCGGACGATGCGGACGAGACCGAATGGGCCGCACGCGTCACGCCGCGCACGAAGGCTGTCTACACGGAGACCATCCCGAATCCCCTCAACCAGGTTGTGGACCTGGAACGGTTGGCCGGCATCGCCCACAGAGCGGGAATTCCACTCGTCGTCGACAGCACGGTCGCGACCCCGTACCTCTGTCGCCCGATCGAGTGGGGTGCCGACATCGTCATCCACTCAACCTCCAAGTGGCTGGCAGGGCACGGCTCGGTCATCGGCGGGGCCGTCGTCGACGGCGGACGTTTCGACTGGGCGGCGAACGCCGAACGCTTTCCCCAGCTCACCGAGTCGCCGCGTCCGGGCGTGGCCTCGTTCGTTGAGCGTTTCGGAGCGGGCGCCCTGCTCGCCTACCTGCGAACCGTCACCGTGCTCGAATACGGTCCGACGGTTCCACCGACGAGCACGTTTCTTCTCCTCCACGGCATCGAGACCCTCTCCGTGCGGATGGACAGGCATATCGCCAACTCTCAACGGGTGGCCGAGTGGCTCGCGGATCGTCCCGAGGTGTCGGAGGTCCACTACCCGGGATTGGTCACCAGCCCCTTCCACGAGCGAGCCGGGAAATACCTCCCGATCGGCGCCGGTGCGGTGGTCACCATCGATCTCGCGGGCGGCCGGGATGCTGCGCGTCGATTCATCGACGCCCTCCGGCTGGTGACTCCGATGACCCACATCGGGGATGTGCGCACACTCGCGATCCACCTGGGGAGCACGATCCACGCCAAACTGACCGAGTCGGAACGTCTCGAGGCGGGGATCACGCCGGGGCTCATCCGGCTGTCCATCGGCCTCGAGAGCGAGCGGGACATCATCGCCGACCTCGAGCGCGGACTACACGCGGCTCGCGGCTGAGCCGACCGAGCGTCGCTGCGCCGTCAGGCTGCGCCCTCAGGCGACGCCGGCGACGTCCAGCCGCGCTTTCCGGTCACCAGCGTCGGACGCGGGGACGACGGAAGCGATACGGCGTACGGCCTCGACGATGGTCGCAGGATCGCAGGCGATGTTCATCCGGGCGAACCCGTTTCCGCCCGGTCCGAAGGTCGGGCCGGAGTTCAGGGCGATCCGGCCCCGCGCGAGCAATGCTGCGGCGGGGTCGTCTCCGAGTCCGAGCGCCCGCAGGTCGAGCCACACGAGGTAGCCGGCGTCGGGCTCGATCGCGCGTGCGTCCGGCACGTGCGCGGCGAGCTCGCTCTGAAGCAGCCGCAGGTTGGCGGTGATTCGATCGACGGTCTGCTCGAGCCAGGGCTGCGCGGCATATGCGGCGACGTTCGCGTGCAGTCCGATGATGCTGGTGCGTGCGGCGAGCTCCTCCGGGAAGCGGGTGAGCATGGCCGCGGCGTCCGCATCGTTGGCGACGGCGACAGCGCACTTGAGGGCGGCGAGATTCCAGCCCTTGCTCGCCGATGTGACCGTGACCGAGCGCACGCCAGCGCCGGCGGACGCGACGCCGAACGGAGTGAAGGGCGAACCGGGATGCGCCAGAGGCGCGTGCACTTCGTCGCTCACGACGAGCACGTCGTACAGGGCGGCCAGCCGTGCCAGCTCGGCGAGGCTCGCGCGGCTGTGCGAGCGTCCCGTCGGGTTGTGCGGGTTGCAGAGAAGGATCGCGTCGACACCGGAGGCGAACGCCTTCTCGATGCCGGGAAGGTCGAGCGTCCAATCCGCATCGGCGAGCAGCGGAACATCCACCGCCTCTGCGTGCGCCTCACCGACCATCTCGTAGAACGGCGCGTAGACGGGAGGCGTGAGCACCACGCGTCCGCCGAGCGCGGGCAGAGCCAGACGCAGAGTCTCGAGCACGCCGACGGTCACATCGGTGGCGAGATGCACGCGGGACCCGTCGACCTGCCACCCCCACGCGTCGTCGGCGAAGCGTGCGAACGCGTCGGCCAGAGGACCGGGCGCATCCAGATACCCGGTGTCGGATCTCAGTAGGTGATCGATCGCGGTCTGAGCGATGGCAGGCGCGATCTCGAAGTCCATCTCGGCGACCGACATCGGCAGCACGTCGGCCGGGAACCGGTGCCACTTGATGCTCGTTCTGCGTGCACGCAGATCGGCGAGAGGTCGCGCGTTGATGCCACTCATTTCACAAGTGTCCGGCTGGGTCGCGTTCCCCGCCACCCGCGCCGTATAAAACTGAAACATTGACGCGCCGACCTCTCGGGCGGGGTTGGAGGTAGCTCCACCCGAACCGGGGGGACCTGGATGCTAACCGGAGTCGATAAATACTATTTTTATTGCTGGCCGCAAGCGAGCGGGGCATCGGGCATCTTGAATACGTGCTAAAAATATGATCTAATCCCATTGATTGCAGGTTGCCTGCATCGCCGAAGAGACCGATGACGTTCGATACGGGGTGTGAGATGTTCGGAAGACCGTCCGTGAGCGGGGCAGTGCAGCCCGGGCCCGGCGCGGTGTCTCCGTCCATGCGGCGCACTCGCGGTACGCGAGGGTCAGCCGGCGGCGACACCAGCCGACGGGACATCGCCACCCGACGATCCGCCCGCGGCGAGCGAGAGGACACAGCATGCGAAAACTGAGGACGGTCGTCACCATCGCGGCCGCCGCCGGGCTTCTGATCGGAGCGAGCGCATGCTCGTCCAGCGGAAGCGACCCGAACGCGAAGCAACAGCTCCTGATCTGGGACACCGGTCTTCTCGGAGCTGTCAACAAAGACGGCAGCGCGACCTCCACATCCTTCCTCCACCAGGCTGCCAAGGACTTCCAGGCCGATCACAAGAACGTGACGGTCAAGATCGTGGAGCAGGGCGGTGACATCAGTGCCAACGCCGCGCAGTTCAAGGCGGCCTCCATCGCGGGGAACGGTCCGGACATCCACATCCAATACACCGGCGGTCCCACGCTCGCGTTCTCCAAGTACTTCGAGAACCTCGACGACGTGATCGACAAATCCCAGCTGAGCAACTTCGCCGGCCTCAACACCGTCCGCAAGGGATTCAGCAACGACGGCAGCCTTCTGGCGCTGCCGTACGGCGCGGGCACCTACTTCACGGTCTGGTACAACAAGAAGCTCCTCTCCGGCGCCGGCGTCTCCGACCCGGTTCCGAGCACGTGGGAGGACATGATCGCCAAGGGCGAGGAGTACCAGCAGAAGACCGGAAAGCCGGCGTTCCACGTCGCGAACCTCGAGGGCTACGTCGGCGCTTGGGTCGTTGCCGCGCTCGCCGCGGGACAGCTCGGATCCGACGCCTTCACCGACATGTACACCGGCAAGACGAAGATCGACAGCAGCGCGATGACGAAGGCTTACCAAGCGTGGCAGGACTTCAACAAGCCCACCCTCGTCAACGGCGACGCCGGCGAGCTCTCCAACGGAGACGCCGACACCGGCTTCCTGAAGGGGGACGCTCCCTACTACTTCTCCGGAACGTGGGGTGACAGCACCATGAAGGAGGCGCTCGGCGACGATGTCGGCTGGTTCTTCATCCCGATGCTCAAGGGAGCGAAGCACCCGGACGTCGCTGCAGGCGGCCCGCAGGTCGCCGTCTCGATCACGAAGTACGCCAAGCACAAGGATGCCGCCAAGGAGTTCCTGCAGTACCTCGCGGAGCCCAAGGTGCAGGATCTCTACGTCAAGCTCAACCAGAAAGAGGGTTCGAGCAACAAGAAGGGTGACACGAGCGTCATCGACAACCCGCTGCTCGAAGCGCAGACGACCGCGCTGAAGAAGGCCACCATCGTCTTCCCGTTCGACAACGTGATGCCGCAGTCGGTCATCGACCTCTATTACCGCCTCGACGCCTCGACGTTCCTCGGAACGACCACTCCGAAGGACGCGGTGAAGCAGTTGCAAGCGGCCCTGACCGCGGAGCAGGGATGACCACGACCGAGATCGCACGCGCGACTGTGGGGGCGCCGGAGCCCGGCGTCCCCACGCTCGCCCCTCGCAGGGCCGCCGCC
>Ga0256911_1000488_pt1 | contig 12384 bp, 21 predicted proteins | sample MC6MC0764MT_FD_190197 | JGI IMG/M metagenome (GOLD analysis project Ga0256911, IMG submission 190197) | Metatranscriptome of enriched soil aggregate microbial communities from Iowa State University, Ames, United States - MC6-MC0764-MT... | ecosystem: Environmental > Terrestrial > Soil >...
CCCGCATCGAGATCGAGCGCACCCGTGACCGCGTTCGCGTCGACATCCACACCGCCCGTCCGGGCATCGTGATCGGTCGTCGTGGCGCCGAGGCCGAGCGCATCCGCTCCGACCTCGAGAAGCTCACGAAGAAGCAGATCCAGCTGAACATCCTCGAGGTCAAGAACCCCGAGGCCGACGCTCAGCTCGTCGCACAGGGCATCGCCGAGCAGCTCTCCGCACGTGTGGCCTTCCGCCGCGCGATGCGCAAGGGACTGCAGGGTGCTCAGCGCGCAGGAGCCAAGGGTGTCCGCATCCAGGTCTCCGGCCGCCTCGGTGGCGCGGAGATGAGCCGCTCCGAGTTCTACCGCGAGGGTCGTGTGCCCCTGCACACCCTTCGCGCCAACATCGACTACGGCTTCTACGAGGCCAAGACCACCTTCGGTCGCATCGGTGTCAAGGTGTGGATCTACAAGGGCGACATCACGAACAAGGAACTCGCTCGCGAGCAGGCGAACACCAAGTCGACCCGCCCCGAGCGCAACGACCGTCCGCGTCGCGGCGGCCGCACCAACGCCCCGGCCGAGACCGCGCCGGCGGCGGCAGGAGTTGAGGCATAACCATGTTGATCCCACGCAGAGTCAAGCACCGCAAGCAGCACCACCCCGGCCGTTCCGGCCAGGCCACTGGTGGCACGAAAGTCAGCTTCGGTGAGTACGGTATCCAGGCCCTGACCCCCGCTTACGTGACCAACCGTCAGATCGAGTCCGCTCGTATCGCGATGACGCGTCACATCAAGCGTGGTGGAAAGGTGTGGATCAACATCTATCCCGACCGTCCGCTCACCAAGAAGCCTGCCGAGACCCGCATGGGTTCCGGTAAGGGTTCTCCCGAGTGGTGGGTCGCGAACGTCAAGCCGGGCCGGGTCCTCTTCGAGGTCTCCGGAGTCGACGAGGCACTCGCTCGCGAGGCCATGACCCGTGCAATCCACAAGCTGCCGCTCAAGGCACGCATCATCAAGCGCGAGGAGGGCGACGCGTAATGGCGATCGGATCCAAGGAGCTCGCATCCGCTGAGCTCGACACTTTCGAAGACGAGCGACTCGTCGACGAGCTGAAGAAGGCCAAGGAAGAGCTGTTCAACCTGCGCTTCCAGTCGGCCACCGGCCAGCTCGAGAGCCACGGCCGCCTGCGTGCCGTGAAGCGCGACATCGCTCGTATCTACACGGTCATCCGTGAGCGTGAGCTCGGCATCAGGGCCACCCCGGCCCCTGTCGAGGTCGCCGCCCCCAAGGCCGAGAAGAAGACCAAGGCCAAGAAGGAGGCGGCCCCCGCCGCCGAGGCCGAGACCGAGACTGAGGAGGCCAAGTAATGGCTGAGACCACCAAGGCTGCGGCCGCGGAGTCGGCGGCCGACGAGGCCCTGTCCCGCGGGTACCGCAAGACCCGCCGCGGTTACGTGACCAGCGACAAGATGGACAAGACCATCGTCGTCGAGGTCGAAGACCGCGTGAAGCACCCCCTGTACGGCAAGGTCATCCGCCGCACCTCCAAGGTGAAGGCGCACGACGAGAACAACACCGCCGGCATCGGCGACCTCGTTCTCATCAACGAGACCCGTCCGCTGAGCGCCTCCAAGCGGTGGCGCCTGGTTGAGATTCTGGAGAAGGCCAAGTGATTCAGCAGGAATCCCGACTCAAGGTCGCCGACAACACGGGTGCCAAGGAGCTCCTCACCATCCGTGTTCTCGGCGGTTCGAGCCGTCGCTACGCCGGCCTGGGTGACGTCATCGTCGCCACGGTCAAGGACGCGATCCCCGGCGGCAACGTCAAGAAGGGCGACGTCGTCAAGGCTGTCATCGTGCGCGTGGTCAAGCAGACCCGTCGTGCCGACGGCTCGTACATCAAGTTCGATGAGAACGCCGCAGTGATCTTGAAGAACGACGGTGACCCCCGCGGCACCCGCATCTTCGGACCGGTCGGTCGCGAGCTTCGCGACAAGAAGTTCATGAAGATCATCTCGCTGGCACCGGAGGTTATCTAAGTCATGGCGAAGAACATCAAGAAGGGCGACCTGGTTCAGGTCATCTCTGGTGCGAGCCAGGCTCGTGGCGGCGACAAGGGCAAGCAGGGTCGCGTCATCGAGGTGCAGGTGGAGAAGAACCGCGTCATCGTCGAGGGCGTCAACTTCGTGACCAAGCACGTGCGCGTCGGACAGACGCAGCGTGGCACGAAGACCGGCGGCATCGAGACGCACGAGGCTCCGATCCACGTGTCGAACGTGGCACTGATCGACCCCGAGACCAAGAAGCCGACCCGCGTCGGCTTCCGCTCCGAGACTGTGACGAAGGACGGCGTCTCCAAGACTGTCCGCGTTCGTTACGCCAAGAAGTCAGGTAAGGACCTGTAATGACCGACACTGCAACGGCTGGCAAAATCCAGCCGCGTCTCAAGCAGAAGTACAAGAACGAGATCTCGGCTCAGCTGACCAAGGACCTCGGCTTCACCAACCCGCACCAGGTGCCGGGTCTCGTGAAGATCGTCGTCAACATGGGTGTCGGCGAGGCCGCTCGTGACGGAAAGGTCATGGATGGTGCGGTCGCAGACCTCACCAAGATCACCGGCCAGAAGCCGCAGGTCACCAAGGCCCGCAAGTCCATCGCGCAGTTCAAGCTCCGCGAGGGCCAGCCGATCGGCGCGCACGTCACGCTGCGCGGCGACCGCATGTGGGAGTTCCTCGACCGCCTGATCTCGCTCGCACTTCCCCGTATCCGCGACTTCCGCGGTCTGTCGGACAAGCAGTTCGACGGAACGGGCAACTACACCTTCGGTCTCACGGAGCAGGCTATGTTCCACGAGATCGACCAGGACAAGATCGACCGCGTTCGCGGAATGGACATCACTGTGGTGACCACCGCGAAGAACGACGAGGAGGGTCGCGCACTGCTCAAGCAGCTCGGCTTCCCCTTCCGTTCCAACGAGGCCGCCAACTAGTCCTCACCCCTGTCGGGCCGGCCGATCCGGCCGGCCCGCTTCCACCACAGGTCGTCACTCGTGTAACGGGTGAACGAAACCTGGTGAACCAAAGGAAACATCTGCAATGACAATGACAGATCCGGTCGCAGACATGCTGACCAGACTGCGCAACGCGAACTCGGCGCACCACGACACCGTGTCGATGCCGCACTCGAAGCTCAAGGCGCACATCGCCGACATCCTGAAGGCCGAGGGTTACATCTCCGCTTGGGACGTCGAGGATGCGCGGGTCGGCAAGACCCTCACGCTGAGCCTCAAGTTCGGCCCGAACCGCGAGCGTTCCATCGCCGGTATCAAGCGCGTCTCGAAGCCCGGACTCCGCGTCTACGCGAAGTCCACGGAGATCCCCAAGGTTCTCGGCGGGCTCGGCGTCGCCATCCTGTCCACGTCCTCCGGTCTTCTGACCGACCGGCAGGCTGAGAAGAAGGGCGTGGGTGGGGAAGTCCTCGCCTACGTGTGGTAGTTCGACATGTCGCGTATTGGAAGACTGCCCATCGACGTCCCTGCCGGGGTCGATGTGAAGATCGACGGCCAGGCCGTCACCGTCAAGGGTCCGAAGGGTGAGCTCTCGCTCACCGTCGCGAGCCCGATCGAGGTCAAGCTGACCGAGGGCCAGGTGCTCGTCACCCGTCCCGACGACGAGCGCGCATCGCGTTCGCTCCACGGTCTGACCCGCACACTGATCAGCAACCAGATCATCGGCGTCACCCAGGGTTACTCCAAGGGTCTCGAGATCGTCGGCACCGGTTACCGCGTGGCTCAGAAGGGCGCGGGCGTCGAGTTCGCTCTCGGCTTCTCGCACCCGGTCAACGTCGAGCCGCCCGCGGGCATCACGTTCACGGTGGAGGGCAACAACAAGCTCACCGTCAGCGGTATCGACAAGCAGGCCGTCGGTGAGGTCGCCGCCAACATCCGCAAGATCCGCAAGCCCGAGCCTTACAAGGGCAAGGGTGTGCGCTACGCCGGCGAGGTTGTCCGCCGCAAGGCCGGAAAGGCTGGTAAGTAACCATGGCTCTCGGAACCAGAGGAAAGAGCAAGTCCGCTGCGCGTTCGCGCCGCCACACCCGCCTTCGCAAGAAGGTCGAGGGCACCACGGTACGTCCCCGTCTCGTCGTCACCCGTTCGGCACGTCACGTCTTCGTGCAGGTCGTCGACGACAGCAGGGGCCACACCCTGGCATCGGCGTCGACCATGGAGGCAGACCTCCGCAGCTTCGACGGTGACAAGACCGCCAAGTCCCGCAAGGTCGGCGAGCTCGTCGCCGAGCGCGCGAAGGCCGCCGGCGTGGACGCCGTCGTATTCGACCGTGGTGGCAGCAAGTACGCGGGTCGCGTCGCAGCTGTCGCCGAAGGAGCTCGAGAGGGTGGATTGAACCTGTGAGCGACGTACAGAACAACAAGGAGCAGACTGTGGCCTCAGCGCAGGCAACGGACGCAGCCGCGCCGGTGGAGACCGCCGCATCCACGACCAGTACCCAGAACGAGCCCCGCGAGGCCCGTCGTGGTGGACGTGAGCGCAACCCCAACCGTGACCGCGGAAACCGCGACCAGGACAAGAGCCAGTTCCTCGAGCGCGTTGTGACCATCAACCGCGTCTCGAAGGTCGTGAAGGGTGGACGTCGCTTCAGCTTCACCGCCCTCGTGGTCGTCGGAGACGGCAACGGTCTGGTCGGCGTCGGCTACGGCAAGGCCCGCGAGGTGCCCCTGGCGATCTCGAAGGGCGTCGAGGAGGCGAAGAAGAACTTCTTCCGCGTTCCTCGCGTCGGCAACACCATCCCGCACCCCGTTCAGGGTGAGGCCGCAGCCGGTGTGGTGCTTCTGCGCCCCGCCGCCGCCGGTACCGGTGTTATCGCCGGTGGTCCGGTGCGCGCAGTGCTCGAGTGCGCCGGTATCCACGACGTGCTCAGCAAGTCGCTCGGTTCGTCGAACACGATCAACATCGTGCACGCGACCGTCGAGGCGCTGCAGCAGCTCGAGGAGCCGCGCGCCGTCGCAGCCCGCCGTGGGCTCGACTACGACCAGGTGGCCCCCGCGCGCCTGCTTCGTACCGAGGCAGCGCTGGCCGAGGCCGCCGCGACCGCTAAGGCAGGTGCCTGATGGCTGCTCGTCTGAAGATCACGCAGATCAAGTCCAAAGTAAGTGAGAAGCAGAACCAGCGCGACACGCTTCGCAGCCTGGGTCTCAAGCGCATCGGTGATGTCGTGGTTCGCGAGGACAACTCGCAGAACCGCGGTTACGTCAACACCGTCGCTCACCTTGTCAAGGTCGAGGAGATTGACTAATGGCCGACGCTAAGAACGCCGCCGAAGAGAAATCAACCAAGGCTGCCGCCGCGAAGCCGGCCGCTGAGAAGAAGACTGCCGAGAAGAAGGCGCCCGCCAAGGCCGCCACCTCCAAGGCAGCCGGCACGAAGGCGGCGACCACCAAGGACGCCGCAGAGAAGAAGGCGCCCGCGAAGGCTGCCGCTCCCAAGGCTGCAGCGGCCAAGTCCGCTGCTCCCAAGGCTGCTGCCGCTTCGAAGGACGAGACCGTCGCGAAGGCTGAGAAGCCGGCTGCGAAGGCACCCGTCAAGAAGGCTGACGCTGTGGAGAACCGTGAGCACGTGCTCAAGGTCCACCACCTGCGCCCCGCCCCCGGATCCAAGAAGGACAGGACCCGCGTCGGACGCGGTGAAGGTTCCAAGGGTAAGACGTCGGGCCGCGGTACCAAGGGAACGAAGGCGCGCTACTCGGTGCGCCCCGGTTTCCAGGGTGGTCAGCTTCCGTTCCACATGCGTGCGCCGAAGCTCCGTGGCTTCAAGAACCCCTTCCGCGTCGAGTACCAGGTCGTGAACCTGGAGAAGCTCGCCGAGCTCTACCCGACGGGTGGTGACGTCACCGTCATCGATCTCGTCGCCAAGGGCGCCGTTCGCAAGAACGAGAAGGTCAAGGTTCTCGGCAATGGAGACATTGCGGTTAAGCTGAACGTTGCGGTCGACAAGGTCTCCGGCTCCGCCGAGCAGAAGATCGTCGCCGCGGGTGGCTCCGTCAAGTAGTCACCAGGGTCCCCGAACCGCAGGTTCAGGAACGACCCCGTAAAGTAGTGCAGTCGGGTGATCAGGCCATCTGATCACCCGGCTGACTCCTTACAGGAAAGCAGGACGCAACTTGTTTAGCGCCGTCGCGCGGATCTTCCGCACGCCAGATCTTCGCCGGAAGATCGCCTTCACCCTGGGCATCATCGCTCTCTTCCGTCTGGGATCGTTCATCCCTGCACCGTTCGTCGACTTCGGCAACGTGCAGGCGTGTCTCAACGCTAACCAGGACACCTCCGGCCTGTATTCGCTCGTCAACCTGTTCTCGGGTGGCGCGCTCCTCAAACTCTCGATCTTCGCGCTCGGCATCATGCCGTACATCACCGCGTCGATCATCGTGCAGCTTCTGCGCGTGGTCATCCCGCGCTTCGAGACCCTCTACAAGGAGGGCCAGGCCGGTCAGGCCAAGCTGACGCAGTACACGCGTTACCTCACGATCGCCCTAGGCGTGCTGCAGTCCACGACGCTGATCACCGTCGCCCGCAGCGGCGCGCTCTTCGGCACCACCGCCGTCTCGCAGTGCACGCAGCTCATCACGGACGACTCGTGGTACGCGATCATGCTGATGGTCATCACGATGACCGCCGGCACCGGGCTCATCATGTGGATGGGCGAGCTCGTCACCGAGCGCGGCATCGGCAACGGCATGTCCCTGCTGATCTTCACCTCCATCGCAGCCCAGTTCCCCACCTCGCTCATCGCCATCGCACAGTCGCAGGGCATCGAGTTGCTCATCGTGGTGATCGCGATCGGATTGCTGATCGTCATGGCGGTGGTGTTCGTCGAACAATCGCAGCGGCGCATCCCTGTGCAATACGCCAAACGGATGGTCGGCCGGCGCACCTACGGCGGCAACAACACCTACATCCCGATCAAGGTCAACATGGCCGGCGTGGTGCCCGTGATCTTCGCGTCGTCGCTGTTGTATCTGCCGGCTCTGATCGCGCAGTTCAACCAGCCTGCGGCAGGCCAAGCCCCCGCGGCCTGGGTGACGTGGATCACGAATTACCTCACCAAGGGCGATCACCCGCTCTACATGCTTCTGTACTTCCTCCTCATCGTGGGCTTCACGTACTTCTACGTGGCCATCACGTTCAACCCGGAGGAGGTCGCGGACAACATGAAGAAGTACGGCGGCTTCATCCCGGGTATCCGAGCGGGACGTCCCACCGCCGAGTACCTCGACTACGTCCTCACCCGCGTGACCCTCCCCGGCGCCATCTATCTGGGGTTGATCGCTCTCATCCCCTTGGTTGCGTTCGCATTGATCGGAGCGAGCCAGAACTTCATGTTCGGCGGAACCTCCATCCTGATCATCGTCGGCGTGGGACTGGAGACGGTGAAGCAGATCGACTCCCAGCTGCAGCAGCGGCACTACGAGGGACTGCTTCGATGACGCGGTTGCTGATCGTCGGACCGCCCGGGGCAGGCAAGGGCACCCAGGCGAGCCGCATCACCAGCACCTACGGCATCCCCGACATCTCGACGGGCGACATCTTCCGGGCCAACATCAAGAACGAGACACCGCTCGGTGTTCAGGTGAAGGCGATCGTGGATGCGGGCGACTACGTTCCCGACAGCCTCACCAACGAGCTCGTCAAGGCGCGCCTCGAAGAGGACGACGCCCAGGGCGGGTTCCTTCTCGACGGCTACCCGCGCACGCTTGAGCAGGTGCACTACCTCGACGAGCTCCTCGCCTCCAAAGGTCAGAAGCTCGACGCGGTCGTGCAGCTCGTCGCCGATCAGGACGAGATCGTGTCCCGCCTCACCAAGCGCGCCGAGGAGCAGGGTCGTGCTGACGACTCCGAGGATGCCATCCGGCACCGCCAGCAGGTCTACCTCCGCGAGACGTCACCGCTCATCGCCGTGTACCGCGATCGGGGCCAGCTGGTCGAGGTCGACGGGCTCGGCGGTGTGGACGAGGTCGCCGACCGTATCAAGCAGGCACTTCGCGACCGCGGTGTTCTCCCGCTTGCGGAACGCGACGACGCCTCGTCCGACGAGTCCGTCGCCTAGCGCGGCGCTATGGCCGTGGTCTTCAAGCGCTCGATGTACAAGTCGCCCGCGCAGCTCCGGCTGATGGTGGCGCCCGGTCTGGCGACGGCCGCATCGCTCGATGCGGTGCAGAGCGCCGTGTCAGCGGGTATGACGACCCTCGAACTCGACGCACTGGCTGAGCAGGCCATCGTCGCGTCAGGCGGTTCCTCGAACTTCAAGCTGGAGCAGGGCTACCACCACACGATCTGTTCTTCTGTGAACGACGAGGTCGTGCACGGCATCCCCGGTTCGCGCATCCTGCAGCCGGGCGACATCGTCTCCATCGACAGCGGCGCGATCCTCGACGGCTGGAACGGGGATGCGGCGCGCAGCTTCGTGCTTCCGGATCCGGCGAGGCCGGAGACCGTGGCGGAAAGACAGAGGCTCTCGGACGTGACCGAGCGGTCGCTGTGGGAGGGGATCGCTCGCCTCGCATCGGCCAAGCATCTGAACGAGGTCGGCGAGGCCGTCGAGGAATACATCCTGTCGCAGGGCGACTACGGCATCCTCACCGACTACATCGGTCACGGCATCGGTCGACGGATGCACGAGGAGCCACCGGTGTTCAACTACCGCGTGCGTGCCAAGGGCCCCGAGGTGAAGCCCGGTCTGGTCGTCGCGATCGAGCCGATGGTCGTTCTCGGCGGCCCGGACACCTACGTCAAAGACGATGGCTGGACGGTGGCGACCGAGGACGGCAAGGCTGCCGCCCACTGGGAGCACAGCGTGGCCGTTCACAAGGACGGCATCTGGGTGCTGACCGCCGCCGACGGGGGAGCGGCGGGTCTCGCGCCCTTCGGTATCACCCCCACGGCCATCGCTTGAGCGCCGGCGGCGGCGTGAGCGTCGGCGGCGTCCGCTCGCGCAGAGCGAACGGTGATGATACACAAGGATTCGCTAAACGCGGGGAAATCCCCTAAGATTGATCCTTGGTGTCTTGACCGCGTTTTTCGCGTGCCGTCACCACAATCAACGCACGACCAGCAATCAATACTTTTAGCGACAGTGAGGCTATGGCCAAAAAAGACGGTGTCATCGAGATCGAAGGATCTGTTGTCGAAGCCCTGCCCAATGCGATGTTCCGCGTTGAGCTGACGAACGGCCACAAGGTTCTTGCCCACATCTCCGGCAAGATGCGTCAGCACTACATCCGAATCCTCCCCGAGGACAGGGTGATCGTAGAGCTGAGCCCCTACGATCTGACCCGCGGCCGGATCGTCTACCGCTACAAGTAACGACTGCTGTAAGTAACGGCCACGCCATCGGGTAGCCCCGGGCGAGGTACGAGGACAGCGAACAAAGGTAAGAGAACTATGAAGGTCAAGCCTTCCGTCAAGAAGATCTGCGACAAATGCAAGGTCATCCGTCGTAACGGACGGGTCATGGTCATCTGCGAGAACCCGCGCCACAAGCAGCGTCAGGGCTGATCGCAGCCTGAGGCCGGCGGGATGCGAATCCCGCCGGCCGCACACAACTCAATAGCAAGAAGAATGGCAACACCAGAACCCGCGTGAGCGGGGGACACCCTCGGTTGGAGGCCGGGGCACCGGAGTTGCTGCAGACCTCCACTCACTCACAGGAGCAAGCCACAATGGCACGTCTAGCAGGCGTTGACATCCCGCGCGAAAAGCGTGTGGAAGTCGCACTCACCTACATCTACGGCGTCGGACGCACGCGGGCACTCAAGACCCTCGCCGACACCAGCATCGACGGCAACGTTCGCGTCAAGGATCTGACCGACGAGCAGCTCGTCGCACTCCGTGACTACATCGAAGGCAACTTCAAGGTTGAAGGTGACCTCCGCCGCGAGGTCGCCGCCGACATCCGCCGCAAGGTCGAGATCGGCAGCTACGAGGGCATCCGCCACCGCAAGGGCCTCCCGGTCCGCGGACAGCGCACCAAGACCAACGCTCGCACCCGCAAGGGCCCGAAGCGCACCGTAGCCGGCAAGAAGAAGGCTCGCTAGGCCTCGCCAGCAGCCTCGCCTTTAGGATTCAGGAGAAATCATGGCAGCACCCAAGTCGGCCGTTCGGAAGCCGCGCAAGAAAGAGAAGAAGAACATCGCCGTGGGCCAGGCCCACATCAAGTCGACGTTCAACAACACCATCGTTTCGATCACCGACACCACCGGTGCGGTCATCAGCTGGGCTTCGTCCGGCGGCGTCGGCTTCAAGGGTTCGCGCAAGTCGACCCCGTTCGCCGCACAGCTCGCAGCCGAGTCGGCTGCGCGTCAGGCGCAGGAGCACGGCATGAAGAAGGTCGACGTCTTCGTCAAGGGCCCGGGCTCGGGTCGCGAGACGGCGATCCGTTCGCTTCAGGCCGCCGGCCTCGAGGTCGGTTCGATCAACGATGTGACCCCGCAGGCGCACAACGGTTGCCGCCCGCCCAAGCGTCGTCGCGTCTAACTGCATTCCTTCTCGCGCAAGCGAGTGATGGCGACGGGTGACAACCGGTCGCCATCACTCGCCCGCGACACAACTCAATACTCATCACAGCAAGTGTCATATAGCGGACACTTAGCCGAAAGGAATCAACAGTGCTCATTGCACAGCGTCCTACGCTCGCCGAAGAGAACATCTCCGAGTTCCGTTCGCGGTTCGTCATCGAGCCGCTCGAGCCGGGCTTCGGTTACACCCTCGGCAATTCGCTTCGTCGCACGCTCCTCTCCTCGATCCCCGGCGCTGCCGTGACGAGCATCCGCATCGACGGTGTTCTGCACGAGTTCAGCACCGTTCCGGGTGTGAAAGAAGACGTCACCGAGATCATCCTGAACATCAAGGGTCTCGTCGTCTCGAGCGAGCACGACGAGCCCATCACCGCCTACCTGCGCAAGACGGGTTCCGGTCAGGTCACGGCCGCCGACATCTCGGCTCCCGCGGGCGTCGAGATCCACAACCCCGAGCTCGTCATCGCCACGCTCAACGAGAAGGCGAAGTTCGAGGTCGAGCTGACCATCGAGCGTGGACGCGGATACGTCTCGGCCACCCAGAACCGCAACGAGTACAGCGAGGCGGGCCAGATCCCGATCGACTCGATCTACTCGCCTGTTCTCAAGGTGACCTACCGCGTCGAGGCGACCCGTGCCGGTGAGCGCACCGACTTCGACCGTCTCGTCGTCGATGTCGAGACCAAGCCCGCGATCAGCCCCCGCGACGCGATCGCTTCGGCCGGTCGTACGCTGACCGAGCTGTTCGGTCTCGCCCGCGAGCTGAACACGGCCGCCGAGGGCATCGAGATCGGTCCTGCACCGGTCGACGCCGTTCTCAGCTCCGAACTGTCGATGCCGATCGAAGACCTCGATCTGTCCGTCCGTTCGTACAACTGCCTCAAGCGTGAGGGCATCAACACCGTGAGCGAGCTCGTGTCGCTCTCGGAGACGCAGCTCATGAACATCCGCAACTTCGGTCAGAAGTCGGTGGACGAGGTCAAGGACAAGCTCACCGAGATGGGCCTCTCGCTCAAGGATTCGGTGCCCGGCTTCGACGGTGCCCACTTCTACAGCGGGTACGAAGAAGACGAGACCAACATCTGAGGCTTGTCTTTCTGACGACGCCTTCTGACTTTTAAGACACTGGAGATAACCGATCATGCCTAAGCCCACCAAGGGCCCCCGCCTCGGAGGCGGTCCCGCGCACGAGCGCCTGATGCTCGCCAACCTGGCCGCCGCGCTCTTCACGCACAAGAGCATCAAGACGACCGAGACCAAGGCGAAGCGCCTGCGTCCGCTGGCCGAGCGTCTCATCACATTCGCGAAGCGCGGCGACCTGCACGCCCGTCGTCGCGTCCTCGCGACGATTCACGACAAGACGGTCGTGCACGAGCTGTTCACTCAGATCGCGCCGCTCGTGGCCGAGCGCGAGGGCGGCTACACCCGCATCACCAAGCTGGGCTTCCGCAAGGGCGACAACGCTTCCATGGTGCAGATCGAGCTCGTTCTCGAGCCCGTCACCCCGAAGGTGAAGTCGACCAAGTCGTCCACGAAGCCTGCTGCTGCGGCTCCCGCGGCCGAGCCGGCCGCCGACGAGGCCCCGGCCGAGTCCACCACCGAGACCGAGGCCGCTGAGGCCGAGGTCGTGGAGGAGAGCACCGGCGATGCCGATGCTTCCGAGGAGACCACCGCCGAGGCTGAGGCCGAGAAGGCGTAACGCCCCTGCAGTTTCGACAGCAAGACCAATGGGTAAGTAAGCATGCAGAGAACCGTAGCGCGATCTCTTTAATCCCTTGCTACAAAATTTTAACTGGCAACGAAGAGTTCGCTCTTGC
>Ga0256911_1000494_pt1 | contig 12276 bp, 9 predicted proteins | sample MC6MC0764MT_FD_190197 | JGI IMG/M metagenome (GOLD analysis project Ga0256911, IMG submission 190197) | Metatranscriptome of enriched soil aggregate microbial communities from Iowa State University, Ames, United States - MC6-MC0764-MT... | ecosystem: Environmental > Terrestrial > Soil >...
AATTCGGGGTTCGCGCGTCGGCGCCGGCCCGATGGGGGAGCAGGACCGCGGTTTCCACGCGGAGCGCATCACGATCTCGTACTGGGACGCGCTCGGCAACGAGACGGTGCGTCACTTCGCGGCTAACCTGCCCGAAGAAGAGATCCCCGATGTGATCGATTCGCCGTCGTCGGGCCTGCCCGCCGGCCGCGACAAGGAGAACCCGCCGTCGGTGGCGAAGCTGGAACCGTACAAGACGCACCTCGCGTACGTGAAAGAGCGCCGGTCCGAAGAGGAGGCCGAGCAGCTGCTCGAAGACGCTCTCAACCAGCTCCGCGCTCGTCGCGGCAAGCTCACGGCTACCAGCTGATCGACCCGATCGCGACTTAAGCAGAAAGGCCCCCGATCGAATCCGGGGCCTTTCTCCGTGCGGTGCCTATGCGTCAGCGGTCAGTAGCTGGGCGCGATGAGGTTCTCGGGCACGTCGACAGCGGCATCCTTGTCCACGAAGAACACGGTGCGTTTGCGACCCTTGGCTCCGGCAACCGGAACCTCCGTGTAACTCGCTCCTGCCAGAGCGAGACCCAGGGCCGATGCCTTGTCCGCACCGGCGAGCACGAGCCAGATGCGGTCGGATGCGTTCAGCACCGGCCGGGTGAGGCTCAGACGAAGGGGCGGCGGCTTGGGAGCTTCACGCACGGCGACGACGGTCTTCTCGGTTTCACGGATTCCCGACCGGTCGGGGAAGAGAGACGCGATGTGTCCGTCCGGCCCGACGCCGAGGAAGGTGATGTCGAAGCGGGGTGTGCGCGCGCCGTCGGCTGCGAAGGCTTCGAGCTCGGCCGCATAGATCGTGGCGGCCTCATCGATGTCCTCGACCTCATCCGACGCGGCGAACGGGTGGATGTTCTCCGGCGGAACGGCGATGTGATCGAGAAGCGCCTCACGCGCCTGCAACTCGTTGCGCTCGTCGCTTGCCTTCGGGACGAAGCGCTCGTCTCCCCACCAGAAGTGCACCTTCGACCAGTCGACGCTGTCACGGGCGGGCGACTCGTTCACTGCTGCGAGCACCGCGATTCCGACCGTGCCACCGGTGAGTGCGATGTTCGCCTCACCGAGGTCGTCGAGGATGTCGACGACCTTGGTGAGGAAGCGAGCGGCCACAGACCCGGTGAGCGCCTGTTTGTCGGGGTGAACGAGCACCCGTCGTTCGTTGGTCATGCGTTCGTGCCCACTCCCGTGTCGGCGGCCTCGAGCTGATCGAGACCTTTGGTGATCACCTCACCATAGAGATCGTCGGGGTCAAGCCTACGCAATTCTTCAGCCAAGCAATCACGCAGGCTCCGACGTGGGAGCGACAGGTCGTGAGTGGGCTGGTTCGGCTGGGAGAGACGTGCGACATCGGGGATCTCGCGTTCGAGCTCGATCACGCCGGCCGCACGGCGCATCCGTACACCGTGGATGCCGCTCGAACCGGTCGCGCGCGACGTGAGGTCGTGCTGCACGGGAACCTGCAGCTGCAGAGACAGCCACGCCGCGAGCAGGAGAGTCGACGGGGAGTCGGCGGCACCGGCCACCTCCACCTCTTCGATGGGCTCGTATGGCGGCTGGTCGAGCACAGCGGCGAGCTGCGCGCGCCAGAGGGTGAGCCTCGTCCAGGCGAAGTCGGTGTCGCCGGGCGCGTACGTCTTCGAGAGGTGCCGCAGCGCTTCCTGCGGATCCGGCTGAGCCGACGCATCCGTGATGCGCCGAGTGGCGATGCGACCGAGCGGTGAGGTCGACACGACCTCGGGAGCCAGTCCCGGCCACCAGACGACGACGGGTGCGTCGGGAAGGAGAAGACCGGTGACCAGGCCTTCCTCATCGCTCGCGGTCTCGCCGTAGGCGCGCAGCACGATGACCTCGCTCGCTCCGGCGTCGCCGCCGACACGGATCTGCGCGTCGAGACGGGCGTCGGACTGCTCCGACGAGCCGTCTTCCTCCGTGGAGACGACGATCACGCGCATGGGGTGCTCGCGCGAGGCGTCGTTGGCGGCCTCGATGGCCTCCTCCTCCTGCCCGAGGTGTGTGGCGATCACCAGCGTGAGAACGCGACCGAGAGCGACGGCGCCGCCCTCCTCGCGGATCTTGACGAGGGCCTTCGAGACCTTGCTCGTGGTGGTTGCGGGAAGGTCGACAATCATGGGCGTCTCCAAACGCGGCCGTCGCGGGCGAGCAGCTCGTCAGCCGACGAGGGCCCCCATGTTCCGGGGCGGTACTGCTCGGGCTGGCCCTGCGTCGACCAGAACTCTTCGATCGGGTCGAGGATCTTCCAGGAGAGCTCGACTTCTTCGTGTCGGGGGAACAGGGGCGGGTCACCGAGCAGCACATCAAGGATGAGGCGCTCGTATGCTTCCGGACTCGCTTCGGTGAAGGCGTGGCCGTATCCGAAGTCCATGCTCACATCGCGAACCTGCATTCCGGCGCCGGGGACCTTGGAGCCGAAGCGGATGGTCACCCCTTCGTCGGGCTGCACGCGGATGACCAGCGCGTTCTGGCCGAGCGCCGAGGTCTGGCTTTCGGCGAACAGCTGCTGCGGTGCGCGTTTGAAGACCACGGCGATCTCCGTGACGCGACGTCCGAGGCGCTTGCCGGCACGCAGGTAGAACGGAACGCCCGCCCAGCGCCTGGTGCCGATGTCGAGCTTGATGGCCGCGTAGGTCTCGGTGGTGGACTCGGGATTCATCCCGTCCTCCTCGAGGAACCCGACGACCTTCTCGCCGCCCTGCCAACCGCTCGAGTACTGCCCGCGGGCCGTTGAGGCGCTCAGGTCCTTCGGCAGGCGCACAGCGGCGAGCACCTTCTCCTTCTCGGCACGCAGATCGGCGGCGTCGAATGAGATGGGCTCCTCCATGGCGGTCAGCGCCATGAGCTGCAGCAGGTGGTTCTGGATGACGTCGCGCGCCGCGCCGATGCCGTCGTAGTACCCAGCACGACCACCGACGCCGATGTCCTCCGCCATGGTGATCTGAACGTGGTCGACGTAGTTGGCGTTCCAGATCGGCTCGTACAGCTCGTTGGCGAAGCGCAGAGCGAGGATGTTCTGCACCGTCTCCTTGCCGAGGTAGTGATCGATGCGGAAGACCGAATCGGCCGGGAAGACCGATTCGACGACCGCGTTCAGCTCACGTGCGCTCTGGAGGTCGTGTCCGAACGGCTTCTCGATCACGACGCGTCGCCATCCGGTGCCGTTCTGCTCCGCGAGACCGGAGCGGCGCAGCTGCTCCGTGACGATGGGGAACGCCTTCGGCGGGATCGACAGATAGAACGCGTGGTTTCCCATGGTGCCGCGTTCTTTGTCGAGCGTGTCGACGGTTTCCTTCAGACGTTCGAACGCCTCGTCGTCGTCGAACTCGCCCGGAACGAACCGAATGCCCTGGGCGAGCTGCTGCCACACCTCGTCTTGGAACGGGGTGCGCGCGTACTGCTTGACCGCGTCGTAGACGACCTTCTCGAAGTCCTGGTCCTCCCAGTCGCGGCGAGCGAAACCCACCAGCGAGAAGCCGGGGGGAAGCAGACCGCGGTTGGCGAGGTCGTAGACCGCCGGCATCAGCTTCTTGCGGGACAGATCGCCCGTCACGCCGAAGATGATGAGGCTGCTCGGACCGGCGATGCGGTTCAAGCGGCGATCGGAGGGCAACCGCAACGGGTTGAACTCCGGGGTGATTTCCACCGGGGACATGAAGCTCCTTGTAGCTACGCGGACGCGACTAGTTGACGGCCTCGAACAGCGGGACCAGGTCGGCCTCGGGGTTCGTGAGGTTCAGAGTCAGGACGGGACGTCCGTGCTCACCGAGCACGGACGCGTCGCCGGCGGCTTGAGCCTGGATGAGCTGTCCGAAGGTGAACGGGCGGTCGGGGATCTCGAGGTCCTCGGCGGCGTTCTCCGTGATCTGCAGGAACACACCGACGGCGGGTCCGCCCTTGTGGAACTGTCCGGTGGAGTGCAGGAAGCGCGGTCCCCAGCCGAACGTGACGGGACGGCCGGCCTTCGCGGCGAGCAGGTCGCGGATCCCGGCGAGCTGCGGCAGCGCCAGCCGGTTCACGTACGCCTGGATCGAGACGTAGCCGTCCGGTCCGAGCTGGGCGAGGAGCGCATCCACCGCTCCGCTCAGGGTGGAGGCGTCACCGAGGAAGTCGCCGGTGCTGCGCACCTCGACGCCGCCCGCGACGAACGCGGGTGCCACGGTCTCGGGACGGTTCTCCAGCAGGGAGCGTGCGGCGACCTTGGCGGCCTCCACATCCGGCTGGTCGAACGGGTTGATGCCGAGCAGACGACCGGCGACCGCCGTGGCGAACTCCCAGACCAGGATCTGGCCGCCGAGGCTGCCGGACACGAGGATCTCGCCTTCGTGACGGTCGGCGGGGAACAGGTGGTGCGCTTCGGCGTTGTCGACCAGGCGCACGATCTGCAGGTCGGGAAGCTTCTCCGAGACCTCGGGCGAGAGCGGGTCGAGCACGACGGGAAGCAGACCCGTGCCCTGCTTGCCGGTGGACTCGGCGATCAGCTGTTCGGCCCAGTCGGCGAAACCGACGATGTGCGTGCCGTCGGCGATGATGCCGAGCTTGTCGCGCAGGGGAGTCGTGCCGGCGATCGCCGCACCGAGGATGAGCCCCGGGTTGGAGGGATCGTCGATCGCGAGCTCGAGGGACATCGTCTCCGCCTCTTCCAGCAGCTCTTCCAGGTCGACCCCGGCGAGACCGGAGGGGACCAGTCCGAACGCGGTGAGCGCGGAGTAGCGGCCGCCGACATCGGGGTCGGCGTTGAACACGCGATAGCCGGCTTCACGTGCGGACACGTCGAGCGGCGAACCGGGGTCGGTGACGATGACGATGCGCTCGGTGGGGTCGATCCCGATCTCGCGGAACGACTTCTCGTAGATGCGCTTCTGGCTGTCCGTCTCCAGGGTGGAGCCGGACTTGCTGGAGATCACGAGCGCGGTCGTCTCGAGACGATCGCGGAGAGCGGCGAGAACCTGGCCGGGAGCCGTCGAGTCGAGCACGGTCAGCTCGACGCCGGCGGTGCGCGTGATGACCTCGGGTGCGAGCGACGATCCGCCCATCCCACCGAGAACGATGTGGTTGACACCCTTGGCGCGCAGCTCGTCACGCAGTGCGACGATCTCGGGGACGAGGGGACGCGAGATCGCGACCGCTTCCGTCCAGCCGAGACGCTTCGACGCCTCGGCCTCGGCATCGGGACCCCAGAGCGCAGGGTCCTGCGCCGTGATGCCCGATGCGACCAGGTCCGCGACCAGCTGAGGAACGACCGTCTTGACGGCCTCCTCAGCTGCGCCGCTCACATGGATCTTGAAGCTCACTTCGCGGCCTCCAGAGCCTTCGTGACGGTCTCGAGCAGTTCGTTCCAGGAGACGATGAACTTCTCGACTCCCTCTTTCTCGAGCAGCTCGGTGACCTCGTCGTAGGAGATTCCGAGCGCGTCGATCGCGTTCAGCACCTCGTTGGCGTCGTCGTAGTTGCCCGTGACGGTGTCGCCGGTGATCACGCCGTGGTCGAAGGTGGCGTCCAGGGTCTTCTCCGGCATGGTGTTGACCGTGTTCGGCGCGACGAGCTGCGTGACGTACAGCGTGTCGGGGAGGCTCGGGTCCTTGACGCCCGTGGATGCCCACAGCGGACGCTGCTCGTTGGCTCCGGCGGCGACGAGGGCCTTGGCGCGCTCGGTGGCGAACTGCTCCTCGTAGACCTGGTAGGCGAGACGGGCGTTCGCGACGCCGGCCTTGCTCTTGAGTGCCAGTGCCTCGTCGGTGCCGATCGCGGTGAGTCGCTTGTCGATCTCAGTGTCGACGCGCGACACGAAGAACGAGGCGACCGACTGGATGCCCGACAGGTCGATGCCTGCGGCCTTGGCCTTCTCGAGACCCGTGAGGTAGGCGTTGATGACGCCGCGGTAGCGCTCGAGGCTGAAGATCAGGGTCACGTTGACGCTGATGCCGGCCGCGATGGTCTCGGTGATCGCCTCGAGGCCCTCGACCGTCGCAGGGATCTTGATGAGCACGTTGGGCTTGTCGACCTTGGCGGCCAGGCGCTTGGCCTCGGCGATGGTCCCGGCGGCGTCGTGGGCGAGTCCAGGCTCGACCTCGATCGAGACGCGGCCGTCGACACCGTTCGACTGCTCGAAGACCTCGCTGAAGATGTCGCTGGCGTTCGCGACGTCGTCGGTGGTGATCTCGAAGACCGCGTCGGTGACGCCGGTGCCGGCCGCGGCCAGCTGCTTGACCTGCTCGTCGTAGGCCTCGCCCTTGGACAGGGCCGTGGCGAAGATGGTCGGGTTGGTGGTGACGCCGACGACGTTCTTCTCGGCGATCAGGGCCTGAAGGCCGCCGGAGTTGATGCGCTCGCGTGAGAGGTCGTCGAGCCAGATGCTGACGCCGGCTGCCGAGAGCTGCGCGGTGGGGGTGGAGTCTGTCATTTTCTTCTTATCTCCTCGTACTTCGAAGTTGTGTGTGGACCCGGCTCGCGCGTCAGAGCGACGCGAGCGACTCCTTGACGGCTGCGACAGCGTGCTCGGTCGTCATACCGAACTTCTCGAACAGCGTCTTGTAGTCGGCGGATGCGCCGAAGTGCTCGATCGAGACACTGCGTCCGTGGTCGCCGACGTATGAGCGCCAGGTGAGGTCGATTCCGGCCTCGATGGAGACACGGGCCTTCACGCCCGAGGGCAGCACCGATTCCTTGTACTCGTCGCTCTGCTCCTCGAACCACTCGAGGCTCGGCGCCGAGATGACGCGGGCGTTGATGCCTTCGCCCTTCAGCACCTCGCGGGCGTCGACGGCGATCTGAACCTCGGAGCCCGTCGCGATGAGGAGTACGTCCGGCGTTCCGTTCGGAGCCTCGGCCAGAACGTACGCACCCTTGGCGACGTTCTTCGCCGAAGCGAAGGTGTCGCCGGATGCGTCGCCGTCGCCGCGCTCGAACACGGGGATGTTCTGGCGGGTGAGGGCGATGCCCGCGGGACCTTCGCGGCGCTCGAGGATCGTCTTCCAGGCGTAGGCCACCTCGTTGGCGTCGCCCGGGCGGACGACCGACAGGTTCGGGATGGCGCGCAGGGATGCGAGCTGTTCGATGGGCTGGTGGGTCGGTCCGTCTTCGCCGAGCGCGACGGAGTCGTGCGTCCATACGAAGATCGACGGGATGTTCATCAGGGCGGAGAGACGCACCGCGGGGCGCATGTAGTCGCTGAAGATGAGGAACGTGCCGCCGTATGCACGTGTCGGGCCATGCAGCACGATGCCGTTCAGGATCGCGGCCATCGCGTGCTCGCGGATTCCGAAGTGGAGCACACGGCCGTAGGGGTTTCCCGTCCATTCGTGGGTCGAGTGCTCGACCGGGACGAACGATGCGGCGCCCTCGATGGTCGTGTTGTTTGACTCGGCGAGGTCGGCGGAGCCACCCCACAGCTCGGGGATGACCGCTCCGAGGGCGTTGAGCACCTTGCCGCTGGCGGCGCGGGTCGAGACGTCCTTGCCGGGTTCGAAGATGGGGAGTGCCTCTTCGACTCCCTCAGGCAGTTCGCCGGTGAGGAGCCGGTCGAGGAGCTGCTTGCGCTCCGGGTTGGCAGCGGCCCACTCGTCGAAACCCTTGGTCCATTCGGCCCGCGCCTCTGCGCCGCGCTCGACGGCCTTGCGCGTGTGCTCGATGACGGCGGGCTCGACCTGGAAGGTCTGCTCGGGGTCGAAGCCGAGAACTTCCTTGACCCCGCGGAGCTCGTCGGCGCCCAGGGCCGAACCGTGGATCTTGCCCGTGTTCTGCTTCTTCGGCGACGGCCAGCCGATGATCGTCTTGAGGATGATCAGCGACGGCTTGTCGGTGACCTCCTGCGCTGCGAGGATCGCGTCGTGCAGCTGCTGCACGTCTTCCTGGTAGACGCCGGTCTTCTTCCAGTCGACGACCTGCACGTGCCAGTGGTACGCCTCGTAGCGCGCCTTGACGTCCTCCGTGAAGGCGATGTTCGTGTCGTCTTCGATCGAGATCTGGTTGCTGTCGTAGAACGCGATGAGGTTGCCGAGCTGCTGGTGGCCGGCGAGGGACGAGGCCTCGCTGCTCACGCCTTCCTGCAGGTCGCCGTCGCCCGCGATCACGTAGACGAAGTGGTCGAACGGGCTGGTGCCGGGATCGGCGTCGGGATCGAACAGGCCGCGCTCGAAACGGCTCGCATATGCGAAACCGACGGATGAGGAGATTCCCTGGCCCAGGGGGCCGGTGGTGATCTCGACGCCGTCGGTGTGTCCGTACTCGGGGTGACCCGGAGTGAGCGAGCCCCAGGTGCGAAGCGCCTTGAGGTCGTCGAGCTCGAGTCCGTAGCCACCGAAGTAGAGCTGGATGTACTGGGTCAGCGAGCTGTGGCCCGCCGAGAGGATGAACCTGTCGCGACCGAGCCAGTGCTGGTCGCGTGGATCGCGGCGCATCACTTTCTGGAACAGCAGGTAGGCGAGGGGAGCGAGGCTCATGGCGGTTCCGGGATGCCCGTTGCCCACCTTCTCGACCGCGTCCGCCGCGAGGACGCGAGCGGTGTCTACTGCCTTGTTGTCAATGGGATCCCATTGCAGAGCTGCCACGTGAAAACTGACCCTTCGTAGATATGGTGAGGGCCGTTTCAAAGTCCCGCACCGATTGAGGTAGTGCGCGCCGTGGACGTCATCGGCACCGGGGCCGCACCCGTTCGCGTTCAACGAAGAACGGTGGGATGAGGCGGCTTCGGCTGGCGAGCATCTCCAAGTATAGGTAACACGCACGAAACGTGGAGTGTTCCCACTGCTGGCTTGTGCCGATCGGGGCGAGGGGGTACGCGTGAGCGGTACCGTAGACTGTTTGCGGATCACCGAGCTGTTAGAGGAGCAATGGACGTCGCTGTAGAGAGCCGTGTCGAATCGAGCCGCATCGGCTTTCGTCGCAAGCTGAAGGCGTACGTCTCGCTGACGAAGCCGCGTGTGGTCGAGCTGCTGCTCGTGACCACCGTGCCGACGATGATCCTCGCCCAGAACGGCATCCCGAATCTCTGGCTCGTTCTCGCCACCGTCGTCGGCGGATACATGAGCGCCGGATCGGCCGGCGCCTTCAACTGCTACATCGACCGCGACATCGACCGCGTCATGAAGCGCACGAGCAAGCGTCCGCTCGTCACGGGGGAGCTGACGGATCGCGAGGCCCTCGTGTTCGCCTGGGCCCTCGGCATCGCGTCGATCCTGGTCCTCGGCTTCTTCGCCAACTGGGTCGCAGCTGCACTCTCGCTCGTGGCGATCCTGCTCTACGTCGTCTTCTACACACTCATCCTCAAGCGCCGCACCCCGCAGAACATCGTCTGGGGCGGTGTCGCCGGATGCATGCCGGTGTTGATCGGTTGGGCGGCGGTGACCGGCTCGCTCGATTGGGCCCCCGTCATCCTGTTCGGTGTCATCTTCCTCTGGACTCCGCCGCACTATTGGCCTCTGTCGATGAAGTACCGCGAGGACTACAAGCAGGCCGGCGTGCCGATGCTCGCGGTCGTGCGGGGTCGCGCCGTCGTCGGTCTGCAGGTGATCCTGTACGCGTGGGCGATGGTCGCCTGCTCCCTCCTGCTCATCCCCGTCGCGCACATGGGTCTTCTCTACATCGCGGTCTCGCTGGTCGCGGGCGGGTGGTTCCTGTACGAATCGCACCGGCTCTACAACCTGGCCATCCGACACGAGTCGGTCTCACCGATGCGAGTGTTCCACGGCTCCATCGCGTACCTCACGCTGATTTTCCTGGCCGTAGCCATCGACCCGCTTCTGCCGTTCTAGACGGCCCGCGTCCCGCATGCCGGTGTTGCGCTCGGCCCGTCTGATCCTGGATGCGCCGCGCGAGTCGGATGTCGACGCCGTGCTGCTGGCGTGCAATGATCCGGGGATCGCGACCTGGATCCCTCTCCCATCGCCGTACACGCGGGCCAACGCCGAGTACTTCGTTCGCAGCTACGCGCCGCACGGACGGGCGAGCGGCACCTTCTGGGTCTGGGCGCTACGCCTGCACGACGACGCACCTCTGATCGGAGTGATCGAGGTCCGCAAGGACGAAGCGACGGGTTCCGCCTCCGTCGGCTGCTGGCTCGCACCGGATGCGCGGGGTTCGGGCTATATGCACGAAGCCCTCGTGTGCGTAGCGAACCACGCTTTCGATCCGCTCGGGATGGGATTCGAGCGGCTGCGCTGGGAGTCCCTGGCCGGGAACGGGCCGAGCAGGCGACTGGCGGAGGCGGCCGGATTCGTGTTCGACGAGTCCGACGTGCGTGACACCGAGTTCCGAGGCGAACGGCGCGATGTCGTGGCCGGGGTGCTCCGGTCAGCGGGCGGCGCGCACCGCGTCTGACTCGCTCGATGCCGCCGCGGTGCCGACCGCCGCACCGACGGGTGCCTTCAGCGAGAGCACGACCGCGGTCATCGCGGCGGCGAGCAGGGCGGCGAGTGTCATGTGCACCCCGACCAGAATGCCGGGAAGGCCGGTGTTGGCCTGCACGAGTCCCACGGCGATCTGGAGCACCTCGACCGCGAGCAGGTACATCGTGAAGCGGTGGACCCGTGTCGTGGAGATGCGCAGGGATCCGACGGCCAGGACGACGGTGAGTCCGAACGTGATGTAGGCGGGTATGGCGTGGACGTGCTGGAGGATCTCCGGATTCAGCCCGTTCCGGGGCGCGTGCGCGTCGCCCGCGTGAGGACCGGATCCGGTCGTCATGATGCCGACCAGGATGGTGACCGCGACGACGAACGAGGTGATGTGCGTCGTGATGGCGAACCAGGTCGGCACGGCGCGCTCGTGGGGGCCGGGTACGGCGTACAGGCGGAACACGAACGCAGCGCACAGCGCGACGAGCACCGTCGAGATCACGAAGTGCAGACCGACGACGTACGGGTTCAGTCCGGTCAGCACCGTGATGCCGCCGATGACGCCCTGCATGGGGATGCCCAGCCCGGCGAGGAGGGTCAGCCAGAACAGGTCTTTGCGTTCCTTGCGGAGCTTCAGGATGGCGAGGAAGGCCACGATCGCCACGATTCCGAGGAGCACGCCGAGAAGCCGGTTGCCGAACTCGATGATTCCGTGGATGCCCATCTCGGGCGTGTTGACGATCGAGTCGGCCGTGCACTTGGGCCAGGTCGGGCAGCCGAGGCCGCTCGAGGTGAGCCGCACGAGTCCGCCGGTGCCCACGAGCACGATCTGCGCGACCAGGTAGATCCAGCCGATCACTCGGAGCCTGGTGTCGACCCGATCGGGGATCCAGTCGATGATTCGCTTCATTCTCGGCAGTCTTTCCTCGGTTTTGGGTCGGATACTCGGCCAACGTGCAGGCGCGCCTCTACTATTACCGCTCGTCACCTGTAGAATTGGTGAGTTCGGTGAACGCGCTCCTGCGCGTGCTCGCAGAGCATTCTCGCTCCGCAGCCGAGGCACCGTCGCCCGTGTCTCCGAACAGTTTAGGTACGCACACCAGCCACCCGCACAATCGCGATCCCGATCGAACGACGCCCGTCGCAAGACCAGGGGGAATGAGCCGGATTGATAGCCGGTTACGAGTGGTAGGAAACGAGGTTGAATATGTCAGACATCCTGATCGACCGCCCCGAACTCAACAGCCTTGGGCAGTATGAGTTCGGCTGGGCGGATTCCGACGCTGCGGGCGCGTCCGCCCGTCGAGGGATCTCGCCGGAGGTGGTGGGCGACATCTCGAACCTCAAACAGGAGCCGGAATGGATGCTCCAGCGCCGTCTGAAGGCGCTGCAGCTGTTCGAGCGCAAGCCGATGCCGGCGTGGGGCGCCGACCTGTCGGAGATCGACTTCGACAACATCAAGTACTTCGTGCGCTCCACGGAGAAGCAGGCCCAGACCTGGGAGGACCTGCCCGACGACATCAAGAACACCTACGAGAAGCTGGGCATCCCCGAGGCCGAACGTCAGCGTCTCGTCGCCGGTGTGGCTGCACAGTACGAGTCCGAGGTCGTCTATCACCAGATCAACGAGGAGCTCGAAGCTCAGGGTGTGATCTTCATGGACACCGACACGGCGCTTCGCGAGCACCCCGAGTTCTTCGAGGAGTACTTCGGCACGGTCATCCCGAGTGGCGACAACAAGTTCGCGGCCCTCAACTCGGCCGTGTGGTCGGGTGGCTCGTTCGTCTACGTCCCGCCGGGTGTGCACGTCGACATCCCGCTGCAGGCCTACTTCCGCATCAACACCGAGAACATGGGCCAGTTCGAACGCACGCTGATCATCGCGGACGAGGGCAGC
>Ga0256911_1000499_pt1 | contig 12235 bp, 10 predicted proteins | sample MC6MC0764MT_FD_190197 | JGI IMG/M metagenome (GOLD analysis project Ga0256911, IMG submission 190197) | Metatranscriptome of enriched soil aggregate microbial communities from Iowa State University, Ames, United States - MC6-MC0764-MT... | ecosystem: Environmental > Terrestrial > Soil >...
CGTCATCTATAGGTAGAAAGTTTGTAATGGGACTAACGGGTCTTTTTTTGATTTCGTTTCTAATTATCCACGTATCTATAAATGCACTAATTTTTTTAAATGATAGTGGGGAAACCTTTAATGTGGCGGCTGATTTTATGAGCCACAACATCGTGATCCGCATCATGGAAGTTGGATTATTTGCTGGTATTATCTTGCACATTGTTCAGGCAATTATTTTAACGTCACAAAACAATGCAGCTAGACCAGAGAAGTATGCCTACAACAAACCTTCGGCAAATAGCAAGTGGTATTCACGCAGCATGGGCCTATTGGGTACGTTAATTTTAATGTTTTTGGTTTTACACCTTTATCATTTTTGGTGGCCTACCAAAGTGGCTGTTTACACACACGAAGCACACAACACTTTCCAAAATATTGTAATGATTTTTCAAGAGCTTTGGGTAGTAGTAATTTACGTTTTAGGTGTAATTTCTTTAGGATACCACTTATTGCACGGTTTTCAATCTTCTTTTCAAACAATGGGTTGGAACCACAAAAAATGGACGCCAGTTGTAAAAACAGTAGGTGTATGGTTCTCGATTATTGTGCCTATCATTTTTGCATTAATGCCAATTTCAATCTATTTAGGTTGGATTAGCTAAACCGAAACGTTTAATTAAAAGATTAAGTAAATGTCGAAATTAAATTCAAATATCCCTGCGGGCGAATTAACCCAAAAGTGGACTAAATATAAATCTTCTGTACCGTTGGTTAACCCAGCGAACAAAAGAAGCCTTGAAGTAATTGTAGTAGGTTCTGGTTTAGCGGGTGCATCTGCAGCGGCTACATTAGCAGAAATGGGCTACAAAGTGAAATGTTTTTGCTTCCAAGATTCGCCTCGTAGAGCGCACTCTATTGCTGCTCAAGGTGGTATCAATGCTGCAAAAAACTATCAGAATGATGGTGATAGTACTTACCGTTTATTTTACGATACCATTAAAGGTGGTGATTATAGAGCACGTGAGGCTAACGTACACCGTTTAGCTGAGGTGAGTGCAAACATTATTGACCAATGTGTGGCGCAAGGTGTGCCTTTGGCTCGTGAGTATGGTGGTTTGTTAGATAACCGTTCTTTCGGTGGTACACAAGTACAACGTACCTTCTACGCAGCTGGTCAAACTGGTCAACAGTTATTGCTAGGTGCTTACTCAGCATTAGAGCGCCAAGTTGGTATGGGTAAAGTACAAATGTACACTCGTCACGAAATGCTTGATGTAGTTGTAATTGATGGTAAAGCTCGTGGCATTATTGCTCGTAACTTAATTACTGGTGAGTTAGAGCGTCACTTCGGTCATGCAGTGGTTTTAGGTACAGGTGGTTACGGAAACGTATTCTACTTATCAACCAACGCGATGGGAAGCAACGTTACTGCTGCCTGGAAAGTTCACAAAAAAGGTGCTTTCTTTGCTAACCCTTGCTACACCCAAATTCACCCTACTTGTATCCCAGTTTCTGGCGACCACCAATCGAAATTAACCTTGATGTCGGAGTCGTTACGTAACGATGGACGTATTTGGGTTCCTAAAAAGAAAGATGATACTCGTAAAGCTTCAGATATTCCTGAAGATGAAAGAGATTACTATTTAGAGCGTCGTTACCCTGCTTTTGGTAACTTGGTACCACGTGACGTGGCTTCTCGTGCAGCTAAAGAGCGTTGCGATGCTGGTTATGGTGTAGGTGCTTCTAAATTAGCAGTATACTTAGATTTTAAAGCAAACACAGAACGTTATGGTCGTATCGAAGCTTCTAAAGCTGGTAACCATAATCCTGATAAAGAAACTTGCATGCGCTTAGGTACTGCAGTTATCAAAGAGAAATACGGTAACTTGTTCGACATGTATGCGCAAATCACAGGTGAAAATCCTTATGAAACACCTATGCGTATTTACCCAGCGGTACACTATACCATGGGTGGTGTTTGGGTTGATTATGATTTAATGACCACCATTCCAGGTTTGTATTGTACAGGTGAAGCTAACTTCTCTGACCACGGCGCTAACCGTTTAGGTGCTTCGGCATTAATGCAAGGTTTGGCAGACGGATATTTCGTATTGCCTTATACTATCGGTTCTTACTTATCAAAAGAAATTGCAACTAAGCCAATCCCTACAGACCACCCTGCGTTTGTGGAGGCTGAAAATGAAGTTAGAGCAACTATCGATAAATTCTTAAGCATTAACGGAACTAAATCTGTAGATCATTTCCACAAAAGATTAGGCCACATTATGTGGGAAAAATGTGGTATGGCCCGTAATAGAGAAGGTTTAACACAAGCTATCCAAGAAATTCAAGATTTACGCAGAGAGTTTTGGGCTGATGTTAAAGTTCCGGGCTCGGCTGATGAATTTAACCCTGAGTTAGAGAAAGCACACCGTGTAGCAGACTTTATCGAGTTAGGTGAGTTAATGTGTAAAGATGCCCTTAACAGAGAAGAAAGCTGTGGAGGTCACTTTAGGGAAGAACACCAAACTGAAGAAGGCGAAGCAAAGCGTGATGATGAAAATTATGCATACGTAGCAGCTTGGGAATATAAAGGCGTAAGTGAATTCGAATTACACAAAGAAGAATTGATCTACGAAAACATTAAGGTTGCACAAAGAAATTATAAATAGTATTTAGATGGACAGTATTTAGTATTTAGATTGGCAGTGTTTAGTATTTAGACTTTTTCTAACTACTAAATTCTAACTACTAAATACCAATTACCAACTACTAACTACTCAAATCTCAATAAGATGAGTACAGGAAATATGAATTTAACGCTACAAGTTTGGCGTCAAAAAAACAAAAACTCAGCAGGTAAACTAGTTGATTATAAACTTTCTGAAATTTCTCCAGACATGTCTTTCTTAGAGATGTTTGACGTTTTAAACGAACAATTAATTACCAAAGGCGAAGAGCCTGTTGTATTTGACCACGATTGTAGAGAAGGTATCTGCGGTATGTGTTCAATGTTCATCAATGGACAGCCACACGGACCAAAAGACTTGGTAACTACTTGCCAGTTACACATGCGTTCGTTCAAAGATGGTGATACAATTGTAGTTGAACCTTGGAGAGCAAAAGCATTCCCAGTAATTAAAGATTTAGCGGTAGATCGTTCTGCTTTCGACCGTATTATTGCTTCAGGTGGTTTCGTATCAGTAAATACTGGTAACGCACAAGACGCAAATGCTTTGCCAATTCCTAAAGCTAATGCTGATGCTGCTTTTGAAGCTGCTGCTTGTATTGGGTGTGGTGCTTGTGTAGCTACTTGTAAAAATGCTTCAGCAATGCTTTTCGTATCCGCTAAAGTATCGCAATTGGCTTTGTTACCTCAAGGTCAGCCAGAGCGTTACCGTCGTGTACAAAGCATGGTAGCACAAATGGATGAAGAAGGTTTCGGTAACTGTACCAACACTGGTGCTTGCGAAGCTGAATGTCCAAAAGGTATCTCGTTAGAGAACATTGCTCGCATGAACAGAGATTACTTTACAGCAAAGTTAATTAGCGAAGAAGAAGTATAAACTTTAGGTTATGATAAGTAAAATCCCCAAATCTTTAATTAGGCTTGGGGATTTTGATTTCAGCATTGTTCTAACACTTACGTCATTTCGATGAGGAGACACGACTAAGAGAAATCTAACTATTTACTTATCAAATTGCGAACCTCTCCTCTTTCGAGATGACGGTTAATATAAGTTCTCTGCTATTGTGATAACTATTTTTAACAAAAACCCTAAAACAATCCTCACTATACGCCGTTTAATTAGTAATAAAATATATTAATTATGACAAAGCAAACAAAGATATTAGGTGGTGTTTTAGCGGGAGTAGCGTTAGGAGCCGTAGTAGCGTTGGTATTATCATCAGATAAAAACAGCGATGTAAAAGATAAAGTAAGCGATTGGTTTTGCGATCTGTTCGACAAATCAAAAGATAAACTGGCTGGTGTTGCTGATATCGTAAAAGATAAAGTAGACCAAGCAAGAGGTTAATAATAAAAGGGCGTTTAAGAGTGATTTGGTATCTTTGAAAATGGATATTTATGGAAACGCCCTTTTAGATTTTCACAAAACAGGCAAAGCAGATATTTTATGGCTGCATAATTCGTACGATGAGCCAGAAGAAATGCCGATTGAGGTTTTCTTTAGAACTGAAGATGACATGCCAGAAATAGAACTTAAAGCATTAGGTCTTTGTAAAGGTAAAGTACTTGATGTCGGCGCTGGTGTTGGTAGTCACGCACTATTGCTAGACAGCAAGAAGATTGATGTAACTGCTATCGATATTTCTTCAATTGCAGTTCAAATTATGCAAGAACGCGGCGTTAAAAATCCCAGATTACAAGATTTCTTTAAGGTAAAGGCAAAGTATGACACCTTACTTTTCATGATGAATGGCATAGGTCTAACTGGAACTCTGCAGGGCTTTGAAGGTTTTCTGAAAAGTGCCAAAAACATACTAAATCCAAAAGGACAGCTATTGTTCGATAGCTCAGATATTTCTTATTTGTATGACGATATGCCAATGCCTCAAAACCAATATTTTGGCGAGATTAGCTATTGTTACGAATATAAAAAGCAGAAAGGAAATTGGTTTAATTGGCTTTATATAGATCCAACTACGTTGCAGCGTTTATGCAAACAACATGGATGGACCTGTAAAATTGTTTACGTTGATGAACAAGACCAGTATTTAGCTCAGCTTACTTTGTAGCTAAATGAAATTTGTGTCAGGCTGAGCTTGTCGAAGCCTATGCAGCAACACTTCGACACGCTCAGTGTGACAATGTTTGTGGGGCTAAGCCCTTTCTTCCCAAACTTGTGCCAAGTGAACAATAGTTTCCACAGCCTTTACCATATCTTGCACAGCAACCCATTCTTGTTTACCATGAAATGCATGTCCGCCAGTAAAAATATTTGGACAAGGCAAACCCATAAAAGATAGGCGAGAACCGTCCGTACCACCTCTAATGCTACGAGTAATAGGACTTAGCCCCGCTCTTTTTAGTGCCTCTATACCATTTTCCATAATCTGAGGGTATTGATCAAGCACTTCTTTCATATTACGATATTGCTCCTTAATAGTTAAAGCATAGCTTGATTTTGGATAAGCTCTCATCACTTCCTTAACAATACTTTCTAAAGTTTCACCATGAGCTTTTAGCAAGTCATTGTCAAAGTCACGAAGAATAAAACTAGCTTCCGCTTGCTCTGCCGTGCCACTCATTCCTACTGGATGAATAAAGCCTTCTTTCTTTGAAGTACTTTCGGCACTTAATTTATCTTTCGGCAAAGCACTAATTACATCCGCTAGAATTTTGATAGCGCTTTCCATTTTACCTTTCGCAAAACCTGGGTGCGCACTTACTCCATTGATGACTAATTTAGCACCATCTGCAGAGAAGGTTTCATCTTCAATTGATCCTAAAGTTTCACCGTCGATAGTGTAAGCAAACTCTGCTGCCAATTTTTTCAAGTCAGCCTTATCTACGCCTCTGCCAATTTCTTCGTCTGGCGTAAATAATATCTTAATGGTGCCATGTTTAATTTGTGGGTTCTGCATTAGGTAAGTGGCAGCTTCCATTATTTCGGCAACACCGGCTTTATTGTCTGCCCCTAATAAGGTTGTTCCACTAGCTGTGATGATATCATTGCCAATTTGGTTCTTCAGATCTCTGTGCTCCGAAAGTCTCAAAACAATATTGTTATCGTCGGGCAAAACCAAATCTTCACCTTGGTAATTTCTATGAACAATTGGCTTCACATTCTCGCCACTGCTATCCGGAGAAGTATCCATGTGCGAACAAAAACAAATTACCGGTACATTTTTATCCGTAGTTGCTGGAATTGTAGCATATACATAACCATACTCATCTAAATGCGCATCGATTATACCAATGGTCAATAGTTCTTCTACTAGTATCTTTCCTAGATTTTTTTGCTTAGCTGTAGAAGGGGTAGTAGGCGATGATGCGTCAGATTGAGTATCTATTTTTACGTATTTCATGAACCTTTCGGCAATTGAAACCGCATTTATTTTAATATCTTGCATAAATTCAAAGATATTATTTATTTTTTTGAATAAAGATTATACTTTTGTATAGCAAGCACTTAATTTATAACAACTTGAAAAAACATTACTTAGCTTTATTCCTGGTAGCTCTAACAGTAACAGCATTTGGTCAATCAAATTTTTACAGGTTAAGTGTAGGTGCTGGTGCCGGAGGAGCGATACCATTTTCCGATATCGCAAAGCCATCAATTTCTTTAGGGTACGTAGCAAATTTAGATTATCATTTTACACCATTCATAAACGCTGGATTAGAAGTACAAAAAGGCATTCTAAAAGCTGGTCCAGATGACCACTCAAGGTCTTTTTCTAACTCTTATCTCGCCTATAACCTAAATGCTAAGTTTAGAGCTGGGCAATTCACAGATTTTTATTATAGTGATTTTTTAAACTACACTAAAGGTTTCTATCTAGGTACCGGTTTCGGTATGATCCAAAATAAAGTTGAAAATGTAAAAATTCAGCCAATCACGAACTACGCCTTTCCAATGGCCGATGACAAGCCTAACTTTGTAGTTCCAATAAATGTGGGTATCGATTTTTATTTCCCTGACGGATGGGGTGATATTAGATATATTTTAAACGTAAACTATCAAGCTAACTGGAGTTTCGGCGAGGGATTAGACGGTTACGACGACACCAAGACGATACGTAAAAACATTGGTAGTGCTCCAGACATTTACAACTTCCTATCTATCGGATTTAAATACACCTTTGGACCTAAAGGCTTAACAGGAAAATCAATTAGATAACCAAATACTATCCAAAATTTTGGATACAACGTTTGTCTTCTAAAAACAAAAGCTATTTTTATATCTAAATCATTTTACGATGAGGATATATCTCTTTTTGCTTTTTGTTTTTATAGTTATGACAACTTCTGCACAGCTTACCCCTTACGAGAAAAGCGGCAAAAAGGCCACTGCCACTTATGATGAAGCAATTGCCCATTATCAGCGATTAGCTAAGGTTTATTCTGCCGAAGCAAAGCTATTAAATTATGGTTCTACAGATTTTGGAAAACCCTTACATTTACTGGTGCTTAGTAAAAATGGTATATTTGAACCTGCTAAAATTAAAGCAGCAGACAAAAGAATCTTACTCATCAATAACGGCATTCACCCTGGAGAACCCGAAGGAATTGACGCCAGTATGATGTTCGCTAGAGATTTGCTACAACATAAAAAGCTTCCAGAGAATGTGGTCATCTGCATTATTCCTGTTTATAATATCGATGGCAGCTTTAACAGAACCAGCACTTCGAGAGCGAACCAAAATGGACCACTGGCTTATGGCTTTAGGGGCAACAGCAAGAACTACGATCTAAACCGAGATTTCATCAAAACTGATTCTAAAAATTCCGCAACATTTCAAGAGATTTTTAATACTTGGCAGCCTGAGATTTTCGTTGATACCCACACCAGTAACGGAGCTGATTACCAGTATACGATGACGCTAATTCCTACACAAAAGGATAAGCTCAATCCAATTTTATCGGATTATTTGACCGAAACAATGCTACCGAACCTGTACTCGGAAATGAAAGCAAAAGGTTTTGAGTTGATACCTTATGTGAATTCAGTTAAGGAAATTCCAGACAATGGAATTAGTGGCTTTATGGAAAGTGCTAGATACAGCACAGGTTATGCGGCATTGCACAACACCATCGGCTTTATGCCCGAAACACATATGCTAAAACCTTATGATAAGCGAGTGGAATCTACCTATAAATTGCTGGAGACTTATGTTCACATTGTGGAACGAGATGCCAAAATTATTGGAGAAAATAAACAAAAAGCAGATAAAGCCATTGTAAATCAAAAGACGTTTGCTTTGGATTGGAAATTGAACAGAGAAAAATTTGATGAAATAGAATTTAAAGGATATGCTGCGAAATACAAACCAAGTGAAGTTAGTGGATTGGAGCGCTTGTATTATGATCGCAACGAACCTTATACTAAAACCATTAAGCAGTGGAATAATTTTGAACCAACGTTAACTGTTGAAAAGCCAATTGCCTATATTATTCCAAAAGCTTGGGATAAAGTGATACAGCTTTTAAAACTGAACAATGTAAAGGTTGATGAACTAAAAAGCGATGCGCAATTAGCGCTTGAAATGTATTACATTGTTGATATGAAGACCGCTCAAAAACCCTTTGAAGGACATTATTTACATTCGGCGGTTAAGCTAGAAAACAGGAATCAAACCATCAATTGTTATGCAGGAGATTATGTGGTTTACGTAAATCAGACAACAAATCGTTACATCGTGGAAACGTTAGAACCTCAAGCGCCAGACTCATTTTTTAATTGGAACTTTTTCGATTCCATTTTAGGTCAAAAAGAGCATTTCTCATCTTACATTTTTGAAGATACTGCGGTAGAGCTGATGAAGAAAAATCCATCCTTAAAGCAAAAATTAGAAGAGGAAAAAGCTAAAAATACGGAGCTGGCAAAAAGTGCTTATGCACAATTGGAGTTTATTTACAGAAATTCTGATTATTTTGAGCCAACTTTTATGCGCTACCCAATTGGTAGGCTTGTAAAAGACATCAAATTGGATATTAAATAATAAACTGATGTAAAGCTTGAGTTCGTCATTGCGAGGTACGAAGCAATCCTACAACTAGAAAAAAGATAATGCGCTTTAAGATTGCTTCGTACCTCGCAATGACATGATGAATTAAAAAACAACTATATTAAATAATTATGTTATTAGAATATTGGAATGCTACGCCTGTAGCCTCAATTATTTTTGTTTTTACTTTAGTTACCAGCATTTATGCTTTTAACAATACAGATTTGTTTGGCAAGTTTATGCTGCACCCCTACAGTGTGTCAAAAGGTAAAAACCTTTATACATTTATTACCAGTGGACTAATCCATGCAGATTGGATGCACTTGTTTTTTAACATGTTTACGTTCTTCTTTTTTGCTTTTAAGCTAGAAAGAATGATAGGCCATTGGCAATTTGGACTACTGTATATTGTTGCTTTAGTATTAAGTGATATTCCAACAGCCATTAGGCACAGGGATGATTATAGGTATAGCAGCTTGGGTGCTTCTGGAGCAATTAGTGGAGTTTTGTTTAGCTACATTCTTTTTAAACCTACAGACTTGATTGGCGTAATGTTTATTCCAATGCCTGCAATTGTTTTTGGAGTACTTTATTTAGTCTATTGTATGTACATGTCCAAAAACTCGAGAGATAGCATTAACCACGACGCTCACTTTTTTGGCGCTTTAACCGGGCTTGTATTCACCGTAATCTTTGTCCCTAATATTATTCCAAATTTTATCGCAGAACTTACGCAAGGTATTCAATACCTAACCGGTGGTCGGTAAATAAGGTTCTTCAAAAAAGCTTAATGGCGCTTTTGGATCCTTTATGATTTCGAACAGTGTAAGCTCGTAGGGCTTCCAGAAATTTTCGAGCACTTGCCCATAGGTTTTATGTTGCCATTCGTCGAAAATAGGTTTGTTTTGAATGCCGCGTAAAGGCATTGGGTCAATATAAGCTACGTCGTTAGCTTCGATTACGTTGTATTCTGGCAGGCGATTAAACAAGTAAGCAGAATAAAAGAACCGAGCTGCCAATTCTTCGAACTGCTGGTCTGTTAATGGTTTATATTCAATAAAATTTAACAATTGTTGATGATATCTCTTATTAGAACCGTTATCTTGCAAGCAAGCTACAATTCCGAAATCTTTAAATTTTAAAGAAAAGATTAAGGTGTTAATTTCGTCTCTGAAACTAAAACCTGTTTCTGAATTTTCTAAAGGAACAACTACAATAGACCAAGGTTTAAAATCTTCAAATTCTACCGCTCTAAAAATACCTTGTAACATTAAATGCAAATTGCCAAACTTGTGCATTAAACCTTGTGACATGTTCATTCCATCGCCGCTTAATTGCTTTAGGCGAATTGCACCTTGCATTTCGATATACAAAAAGCTGTACATCAATTTGCCTATCCATTGAAAAAGCTCATGCTCAGGCAAAGCCGAAACGCCTTTGTGGCCTTGTTCAAATGCCGTTTCTATTTTTTGTTCTAAAGGCAAAATAGCTTCGGTGTAGATTTCTGCACTTGCAGGAACCACCAAACTCTTATAGCTCCTAATACTTTCGTCTAACAGTTTTATCGCTTCATCACCAGTGAGATTTGCCATGTTTAGCAACCAATCGGGCAATACACGAATAGCCAATGGTGATGTTGGATTTCCACTCAGGAAACATTTATCGTTTCTAAAATCGAAAGTTTTGAAAGGATTGTAAAGGCTGTGATTCATTGCTGCAATATTAACGATAATTACGGTTGGAGGAATTGTTTTATTGTCATATTGTTTTATTGTAGCACTGCTTACCCGCAGATAGCCGCTGCTTTTAACCGCAGATAAAAGGGGATTTGGTTATTTGCCGGGGATTTGGGTTAACTAAACCTGATTGACGCGAATGCCGATTTTCATCGGCAGCATCAAAAAGCAGGGCTACCGCTAATAAAAGCTGCTAGCCCTGCTTTTTAAATTTTGTTTAATTGGAATTTGGGGATTGATTATTCCCTCATTTAGTATCTACTATAAAAAGCAGTAATATTATCTACTAACTGTGCGTAAATTGGCTTGGTAAACTCTACAAATAAATTTCCTGGCGGCGGTGGCATCACTTCTCTTTTTCTGGTCAAAGCATACTGTTGGTTGCTAAGTGCACGTTCATCGCCTCTAAAAGATGCCCAAGTATCTACCCAAACGTAAGTACCTGGCAGTTTTCTATTTTGTAAAAGCTTATTGGTATTTAAATCTACCACAGCAAAATTCAACAACCCAGAAGAAGAAACTTGTTTTTCGAAAATACTATAAGTGGCCTTCACTGTTCCGTAAATTTTACCACGTCTGTTTTCTCCTATCACCACGCTATCTTTTTGTAATTTTTCTACACGTTCTTTCACGTAAGTTTGTCCAACAATAAAATCATCGAAGTGCAGCTCTACCAATTGGTCGGCTCTTAGTTTTTGTTTGTTAGCTTCTTGTTCAGAATAAAAACGTACAAAGGTATTGCCTCTGTAATTGGCTAAATAATTTGCTATTTGTTGCTGAAAATAGTCGTTGCTTAACTTATAAGTATTGCCATTAATAATGGCCGGTTGCACCACAACCTTCAATACTGCGGCCCAATAGGCATCTTCAATTTTATCCTTTACTCCTTTTAAAGACGGATATAAGCTTTCTGCTTTTAAAAAATGATTGTATGCTGTTTTTGCACTTTGGCGATTATTTTCTCTCAAAGCTCGTTCACCTAAAAGATAACGAGCTTCCGAAGCTTTATATTTAGAGTCTTCAAATTCCTTCACATACTTAGGTGGATTGGGTACCAAGCTTAAACAACTCGGGCAGCCGTTTACCTCGTCGCTCAACTGATTAATCCTTTGGTAACGGTACAGGATACTTTCCCATTTCAACGCATCGGCGGATACTTTTGCTTCGTCTATTTTTCTTAAATGAGTTTGTAGTGCCAAGTCAAAAGCTTGAGGCAAAACTTGCATTGCTTCTTTATTTTGAGGCGAACTTTTCAAACGGTCTACAGCTTTTGAAACTGCAGCATCGTAATCTCCTTTTTGCAATGCATTTTTTCCAGTGGTACATCCAACAATTAATATGGATAAGTAAAGAAAATACCGTAATCTTGAAATCGTATTCATGGCCCATTAAATTAGCGTTAACAAATATAGCGCAAGGCTATTAACCTTTTAATGATTTAGACGATATAAAATGAAAATTAGTTGCAAGGAGTTTGAATTAGAATTAAAGCATGCTTTTTCTATTGCAAAATTTACGAGAACCAGCACACCTTTGTTGCTTTTAAAAATCGACTATGAAGGTAAAACTGGCTATGGCGAAGCAAGTATGGTGCCTTATATGGGCGAAAGTTACGAGACTGCCCACGCCTTTTTGAAGAAAGTGGATTGGAACCAGTTCACATTCCCATTCAACTTTGCAGCAATTAATGAATATCTAGATAGTTTGGCGAGCGGAAACCCTGCCATTAAAGCAGCGATAGACATTGCACTTCATGATTTAAATGGGAAGCTATTGGAAAAACCTTGTTACGAACTTTTTGGGGCGGATCCAAATAAAATGCC
>Ga0256911_1000503_pt1 | contig 12177 bp, 10 predicted proteins | sample MC6MC0764MT_FD_190197 | JGI IMG/M metagenome (GOLD analysis project Ga0256911, IMG submission 190197) | Metatranscriptome of enriched soil aggregate microbial communities from Iowa State University, Ames, United States - MC6-MC0764-MT... | ecosystem: Environmental > Terrestrial > Soil >...
AATTGCGAACATTACCGCAGCAATTGGCTTTGGTGTTTTATACTTTACAGGAAGTGAATTATTAATGCAATTTGGAAGTGTAGCGGCATTAAACGTAATGTTTACCTGGCTAATGAGCTTGTGCTTAATTCCTGCAATTTTCAGTTACTTACCTGCACCAAAAAATAAATTAAATGGCACACATGAGCCAAATTTCTTAGATAGACTTTTAACAAAAACTGACGGGCTGGTACAGCGAAAAAGCACCACTATTTATATTGCTACTATTGTCATTACAGCGATTTCGTTGATTGGTGTTTATCGCATCAACGTAAATGGGTATGTCGTGGATGACTTGCCTAAAAGCTCGAAAATTTTAACGGACTTAAAGTTTTTTGAGAAGAATTTTGAAGGAATTTTGCCTTTAGAAATCAGCGTAGATGCTAAGCGTAAGAACGGCATTCTGAGCATCTCAAACTTAAATAAAATTGACAAAATGGAAGAAATGGTTGCGGCTTATCCGGAATTTTCTCGTTCCATTTCTTTAAACAAGGGGCTAAAATATGCCACTCAGGTTTTCTACAACAGCGACACTAACTTCTACCGTTTACCATCAGATTTTGAAAAGAATTTCATTCTGATATACGCAGCAAACTCTGGCAAAGGCAATGGTAATATGCTTACCAACTTTGTAGATAAAGATAAGCAAACTGCTCGTGTTAGTTTTCAAATGGCTGACGTTGGTTCTAAGCGTTTAGACCAACTTTTAGCAGAACTTAAGCCTAGGATAGACTCTGTACTTTCTCCAAAACGTTTCAATGTTACTTTAACAGGTTCTAGTATCATTTTCGCAAAAGGAACCGATTATTTGCTCGAACACCTATTTGAAAGTATTGGTTTAGCCATTGTACTTATCTCTTTACTGCGTTTGGCTCAATTTAAGAGCTTGGGCATTATGTTTATTTCGCTGTTACCGAACATCGTTCCGTTAGTTATTACAGCAGGGCTGATGGGCTTTTTTGGCATCCCATTAAAACCGTCTACCATCTTGATATTTACCATTGCTTTTGGATTGGCATCTGACCAGACCATTTACTTTTTGACAAGATACCAACAGGAGCTAAATTTAACCAATTACAGTGTTAGCAAAGTAATTACCGATACCATTACCGAAACCGGTGTTAGTATGACGCACATTGCCTTAATTTTATTCTTTGGTTTCGGAATTTTCACAGCTTCTACTTTTGGCGGCACTGTGATTTTAGGTTTTTTACTATCTATAACCTTAATTGTAGCATTAATATTTAATTTAACCCTGTTACCTGCTTTAATGTTATGGCTAGATAAAAATAAAAAGCGCAAGAAAATTTCAGAAGCTGAAGTAGCAAAGAACTTGGAGAATTTGGATGACCATTAGCAGATGGATTTCCTAAAAATAGATTATTTAAAAGATGGCAACGAGCGACAAAAGTTAGCTTTCGACACGCTCGTAAACCATCAAATCATGGAAAAACTAACTGCCTATCATCCTATATTAACTGGGACTATCCCTATAAATATTGATATTGAAAGCAGTGATCTAGATATTATTTGTTACTGGCAGGATCGTATCAGTTTTGTGGCTAAAATTGAGGCATCCTTTGGCTTAGAAAAGGATTTCATATTGAGGGAATTATCTATTGACGGACATCAAACCATCATCGCAAATTTTAAAATCGACAAATTTGAGATAGAGATTTTTGGCCAAAATATTCCAATCATAAAGCAAAATGCTTATCTGCATATGCTAATTGAGCATCGAATTTTAAAAGAAAAAGGCGAAGATTTCCGACTAAAAGTTATCCAACTAAAAAAAGAAGGTTATAAAACAGAACCTGCCTTTGCTAAATTATTAAACCTTAAAGGTAACCCCTACCAATCGTTGCTTCAACTGCTATCTACAGTGAATAGCTAACAACTTCTCAGCATCCGGATAACTGCCTGCAAGTTTAAAATATCTACAAGCATTTTCTTTATCACCAATATTCACATAGCACAAACCAGTAAAGAACTCTGTTTTACCATTGTTTAAGCCAGGCATTGCTAAAGCCTTTTTAAAATAAGGAATGGCTTCATTAGGTTTACTCAGATTAAAATAATAGAAGCCAATATTTTGGTTTACGTAGATATTGTTTGGCTCTAGTTTTAAACCCTGCAAATAGCTATTTAACGCTTCAGCATGTTTACCAGCAGCAAACAAACTTTGACCTTTAACAATATAATCAGTAATAGCTAGCTGGTTAATAGATTTTTGAACAACAGTATCTTTGGGGAAGTTTTTAGACGCTATTTCCTTAAATTTGTTTAAGCCATTTTTGCTATAACCAGCATTATTTAACGACAAGTATGCTTTAGACCAACTTAACGGTTTGCTGCCGCTTTCGGGAAAAGCCTCATACATTTTCAATATTTCTGTAGTATCACGTCTGGCCGCGGCAAGCGTTGTAGCAGTCTCGAAAAAATTATCGTTAATTGGTCGTCTATAAAAAGCAGCTTTCACGTAAAAATAAGCACTATCTGCCAAGCCTCTTTCGTTAGCAATTAGATATTTATAAAAATCTGGTCTACCTAAATACGGGTTTATTCCATTAGCACTATCTAGCAATTTTATAGCTTTATCGTATTCCTTCTGTCTAAAATAATATATACCAGCATACTCTACAAACGACTCCGACGACTGGAAAACATTTGGAAACTTTGGGTTTCTATCCACAACATCTTCGCCCTTTAATACTCCGGAACTTGCAAAGTTGATATTATCCGTCTGAATTAAATATTCTAATTTAGATGTTTTGTAAGCATGATATGTAACGTACAAAGGCAGCACACATAAAACAACTAAGCCGCTAATGCTTTTTTTGTTCACTATTCCTAAATCGCCATGCTGCTGCCCATTATTCACAAATGTGAAGGCAGTTAAGAAACTAAAGCATAGCTGCATAGTTGGTCTATAAAAAGGGAAATTAAATAATGCATCAACACCATACACAATGAGCAGTAACAACGTAAGCAACGCGATATTTCTAACCTGAGGTTCATTAGTTTTAATTAGCCGCTTTAAGTTCACAAACAACAGCACAACAAATATTGAGAAGTACAATAAGCTGTTCAAAACACCTGTTTCGGCAGCTAGTTCTAGAAAGTCGTTATGCGCATGCAGAGGAACAGATGAATTCGTACTTAAATCGTAGGGAATAGACTCAACTCTATAATTACCAAGACCAATACCTAAAACTGGATTTTCTTTAACCATCGCTATAGCGGCCTTATAGAAAATAATACGCCTATTGATTGACCCATCTGCTGCGTTAAGTTGCGCTAACCTATCTGTAGTAGAAACAAACCTAGGATCCAATTTAGCTTGCGCTAACACACGGTTAACTAGAAAAAATGAGATAATTAATGGCAAAACAATATATAGAACTTGACCGAAGACCTTTTTCCTATCTTGACTTACTTTAATGAAATACGCTATAAATATAATGCTAATCACGATCAGCGATAGTAAAGATGCCCTTGCACTAATTAAGAATATTACCGAGGTAGCAAAAGTTAACGCTAAAGAGAGAAACCATTTTTTCCACTGTCTAAAGTTAATTATCCCGATATAGATAAAAGGAATTTTAAACAGCAAGCTTGCAGCCATGATATTGATATTTCCAGCATTTCCCTTTAGGATATTTGAATGTAATGCCTCTGAAATAGACTTAGTTTTAGAGAAAACATCAAAGCTATATAAAACCGTACCTGCTTGAAAAAAAGCACTTACGCCAACTAAAAATGCTACCTTAATCACTAAATGTAACTTTCTATAAAACAGTACTGTAAAATTGATGAACATCGCAAAAACAACAAATACCTCAGCTATGCTGATCACACCCAAGGAAATATTTTTTGCAAAAAAAATGGAAACAGTACTAAGTAGTATAAAAACCACATAGGCAATAAAAATATAGCTACGTTTAAAGATTGAAATAAGCGACTGTTGATGTAATAATGAGTTGGAGTAAATATAAAGCCCAGTAATTACGTTAAGTACTGATAAATAGAGAAACTGAGGCGCTATGATTTCATAACTCTTAAAATAAGGCAAGAAATCTATCAATAAAAATCCAGCTACCAGTAAGAGCACCATAAACTCTTCATACGATAATCCTGTTTTTTTTGTGGTAGTACTTGACTGAGGCGTCTTGGTCTTAGATTTGTTCGGTTTACTCATGGCACTTTTATATACAAGGCTATTTAATAGTCGCTTATATGATTATTATAGCCTCACAAATAAAAGTAAAAAAAATCAAATTTGGATGATATTGCACGGTCATCCACAATGCACGCGTAAAATTACAACTAAAAGATTTAAGAAATTTAGCAACAGGTTAGATGCAGTAGGTTGATGGCTCAAATCTTTTTAACTAGCGTTAAGAGTTTGTTCAGCGGGTTCTTTTGCTACAGGTTTTAACTCTACGTTTTTACCGTCTTTATCTGCTTTTTGCGCAAAAACTATTGGGTATAAAAACATTAGTGCCCCCACAATAAGCAACACCCCAGAAACACCTAGTACAATCTGATTTCCATCAATTTTATAAGCCTCCATAACTTTGGCGGCAATGAGCGCTACAATTCCCAAAACAATTGCTACAATAGCCTTGGTTAGTTTCAAGTGCTTTATCATAATTATTGGTTTTTAACTCTTCTCCGTTTCATTATGCTTATGATAACAAAGATGAGCCCAATAAGTTCTAAAATCATGCTTAAAAAAAGCACAAATAGTGTTACGTTTTCGTTAGTATTTTTAAGTAGTAAGGCAGCAGGCATCATTAAAACTGCCGCCAACATGCAAATAAGTCCTCTTTTTATATTTTTTTCCATAAAACTATTTCGAGGGCAAAACTACCATTATTCATTCTAAAACCTTAACTTTGCAGCCTTTAATTTTTGGAGATACTTGATTGATGTATAGGGAATTTAAACAATTAGAACTAGCTAAAATAGGTGATGAAATATTAGAATTTTGGAAAGCACAAAACATCTTTGAAAAAAGCATTGACAGCAGACCAAAATCAAAGCCTTTTACTTTTTATGAGGGACCGCCATCGGCAAATGGAATGCCTGGTATTCACCACGTAATGGCTCGTGCTATTAAAGATATTTTCTGTCGTTATAAAACCCTAAAAGGATATCAAGTAAAACGCAAAGGCGGATGGGATACGCATGGTTTACCTATTGAGCTTGCTGTGGAGAAAAAATTAGGCATCGTTAAGGAAGATATTGGCAAAAAAATCTCGGTAGACGAATATAACGCTGCTTGTAAAGAAGAGGTTATGCGTTACACCGATGTGTGGAACGACCTTACCGAAAAAATGGGCTATTGGGTTGATTTGCAAAACCCATATGTAACTTATGAAAACGAATACATCGAAACCCTTTGGTGGATTTTAAAGCAACTTTACGACAAAGGATTTTTATACAAAGGCTACACCATTCAACCTTACTCGCCAGCCGCAGGTACCGGCTTAAGTTCGCACGAGCTAAACCAACCAGGCACTTACCGCGATGTAAGCGACACAACAATTGTAGCTCAATTTAAAGCGATAGCCGAAACTTTACCTTCTTTTTTACAAGGTTTTGGTGAAGTGCATTTCTTAGCTTGGACAACCACACCTTGGACTTTGCCGAGTAATACTGCTTTAACGGTTGGTCCAAAGATCGACTACGTATTGGTAAAAACTTTTAACCAATATACCTTCGAACCAGTAAATGTGGTATTGGCCAAGCCTTTGGTGGGCAAACAATTTGGAGGTAAATTTTTCTTAGCGGAAGATGGAACTGCTTTTGCCGATTATAAAGCCGAAGACAAGAAAATACCTTATCAAATATTAGCAGAGTTTAAAGGTGAAGATTTAGTAGGCATCAAATACGAGCAACTTTTGCCTTTAGCGCTACCTTATCAAAATCCAGAAAATGCATTTCGCGTAATTAGTGGAGATTTTGTAACTACCGAAGATGGTACAGGTATCGTTCATACGGCACCTACTTTTGGTGCAGATGATGCTCGTGTTGCCAAACAAGCTTCTCCAGAAGTGCCACCATTGTTAATTTTAGATGATAAAGGTAACGCAGTTCCTTTGGTTAATTTACAAGGTAAGTTTGTCGCATCGTTAGGTGAGTTTGGCGGAAAATACGTTAAAAATGAGTATTACGCAGAATGCTCAGCACCAGAAAAATCGGTTGATGTAGAAATTGCTATCCGATTAAAAGAAGAGAACAAAGCCTTTAAGGTAGAGAAATATGTACACAGTTATCCGCATTGTTGGAGAACTGACAAGCCAGTTTTATATTACCCTTTAGATAGTTGGTTCATCAAAACTACAGCCGTTAAAGAAAAAATGGCCGACTTGAACAAAACCATCAACTGGAAACCGGAAGCCACCGGAACAGGTCGTTTTGGTAACTGGTTAGAAAACTTGGTAGACTGGAACTTATCACGTTCACGTTATTGGGGCACCCCACTTCCGATTTGGCGTACTGCCGATGGCTTGGAAGAAAAGTGTATTGGCTCTATCGAAGAATTAAATAGCGAGATCGCAAAAGCAATTGAAGCAGGTTTAATGCCAGCCGGTTTCGAACTGAAAGATATGCACCGTCCGTATGTAGATGATGTAATTTTAGTATCGGCCAAAGGCGAAAAAATGACCCGCGAAACCGACCTGATTGATGTTTGGTTTGATAGCGGAGCCATGCCTTATGCACAATGGCATTTTCCTTTCGAGAACAAAGAAGAATTTGAAAGCGCTTATCCTGCGGATTTTATTGCGGAAGGTGTAGACCAAACTCGTGGTTGGTTCTTTACATTACATGCCATTGCGGTAATGTTAAGCGAAACTAGCGATGAGATCAAGGCGATTAATGGGCGTGTAAACAATCCTGGAATAGCATTTAAAAATGTGGTATCTAACGGATTGGTATTGGATAAAAATGGCAACAAAATGTCTAAACGTTTAGGCAACGCTGTTGATCCGTTTAGTACAATAAATACCTACAGCGCCGATGCCACACGTTGGTACATGATTTCAAACGCATCGCCTTGGGATAACTTGAAATTTAACCTAGAAGGATTAGATGAAGTGCGCCGTAAATTCTTCGGAACACTTTACAACACCTACTCTTTCTTCGCATTATATGCCAACATAGACAAGTTTGAAATTGATTTAAACAACCAAACTCCTGTTGCGCGACGCAGTGAATTAGATCGTTGGATTTTATCGCTGTTGCAAAACTTAATTGCTGAAGTTGATGAGGCTTACAACACTTATGAGCCTACTAAAGCAGCAAGGGCAATCCAAAGCTTTGTAGACGAGCATTTAAGTAACTGGTATATCCGTTTGTCTCGCCGCCGTTTCTGGAAAGGTGAAATGACCGCCGATAAAAAAAGCAGCTTACGAGACTTTATATACTTGCTTGGTAAATATTGCACAGCTGATGTCGCCAATTGCACCGTTCTTTTCAGATTGGCTGTATCAGAACTTAACGGAGATTTTACCAGCAGATGCAAAATCAGAATCGGTACACTTAACGATATTGCCAGAAGCTGATTTATCTTTGGTAGACAAGGCATTAAATGAGCGCATGGAATTAGCGCAAAACATTTCGTCAATGGTATTGTCTTTACGTAAGAAAATGGGTATCAATGTACGTCAGCCGCTAGCAAAAGTGCTTATTCCAATCTTGGATGATAACTTTAAAGACAAGGTAGAGCTTGTGAAGGATTTGATCCTTTCAGAAACCAATATTAAAGAAATTTCATATATTACCGACACCGCTGGTTTCATCAAGAAAAAGGTAAAACCTAACTTTAAAGCCCTAGGCGCTAAAGTTGGAAAGGATATGAAATTGGTTACAGAAGTCATCAACAAAATGAGCCAAGAAGAACTTGCTCAATTTGAAAAAGATGGAACTTTCGCTATAGCAAATACCGCATACTCAATAGCTTTGAGTGACGTAGAAATTATTGCAGAAGATATTCCGGGATGGCAAGTGACCAACATGGGCAGCTTAACTGTGGCACTCGATGTAAATATCACTACCGAGTTGAAACAAGAAGGCTTATCGCGTGAGTTAATAAACCGTGTACAAAACCTACGTAAGGAATTAGCATTTGAAGTGACTGATAGGATAACCGTAAGTTTACAACAGGATAACCTAATTAGTCCTGCGGTATTAGAGAACAAGCATTACATTTGCACCGAAATTTTGGCTGACGATATTATTTTAACAGAAAATCCGCTTAACGGAAACAAAATAGTAATAGAAGATGTTGAATTGGAAATTTTGATTGCCAAAATATAAAACATATGGAAAAATCTTGGTTTAACGTCAAATAAAACCATGTATGGCTTCATCACCACTAAATTAATTAAGAGATGGAAAAGACTGAAAAAACACGTTACTCAGACAGTGAATTACAAGAATTCAAAGAGCTTATTCAGGACAAATTAAAAAGTTCAAGAGAAGAATTACAATCGTTAACCTCATCGTTGAGCAATCCGAATTCTAATGGTACAGAAGATACTTCTGGAGCCTATAAAACTTTAGAAGATGGTTCGGCTACACTAGAAAAAGAACAAATTAACCAACTGGCAGCCCGTCAGAAGAAATTTATCGATAACCTTGAAGCTGCTTTAGTACGTATCGAAAATAAAACTTACGGTATTTGTAGAGAAACTGGTAAACTAATTCAAAAAGAGCGTTTACGTGCAGTGCCTCATGCAACTTTAAGTATGGAAGCTAAATTGAAACAAGGTTAATGAAAGGCTTTACAAAACCTTTAATTTTAATATTTCTAGTACTATTGGCAGACCAAGCTTCAAAAACTTGGATTAAAACCAATATGTATCTTGGTCAGGAATTTAAAGTCTTGGGCGATTGGTTTATTATTCACTTTACTGAGAATAATGGCATGGCTTTCGGCTTAGAATTTGGCGGAGAATTTGGAAAGCTAGCACTTTCGTTATTTAGAATTATAGCAGTTGGTGGTATCGGCTACGGTCTATTTTATATGATTAAGCGCCACTATCATCGTGGCCTAATTTTAAACGTAGCTTTGATATTTGCTGGTGCTTTAGGTAACATCATCGATTCTGTTTTTTACGGAGTGATTTACAAATACGAAAGTCTCTTTCACGGTCGTGTGGTAGATATGCTTTATTTTCCGATTGTTAAAGGCACATTCCCGACTTGGTTTCCAGTTTGGGGTGGCGAACCTTTCGAATTCTTTAGGCCTGTATTTAATTTGGCAGATGCCGCAATTTCTGTTGGTGTAATTACCATTTTGATCTTCCAAAGAACTTATTTTAAGGAAGAAGTAAAAGATGAGATTGGCATTAACAATGAAAGCGTAGAAGACTAAGGAATTTTAGATATACGAAATACGATCTTAGATTTAATCTATATCGTTTTATAAAAGCCTCACATTTATCGCTGTGAGGCTTTTGTTTTGTAGGCCGTCATCTCGACTGAAAGCGCAGCGAAACGGATAGATCTTTGAACCGTGAATCGTATGTAATAATTCAGCGATTTAGCCTCGCTGATTTTCAATTCTTCACAACGTCGCAATGACGAAATAATTAAAGCATTTTCTTACATTTGATAAAAGACCAAATTGTATGTTCAAGAAAACCATCCTCTCCATTTCTCTACTATTATCTAATTTAAGCTATGCGGCTCTAGCCCAAAAAAGCATCGACTTATTTAACGGCAAAGATTTAACCGGCTGGCACGCCGATGTTCCAGGAAAAGACAAAAATCCGGATACAGCCGCTTCGTTTATTGTGAGAGACGGCAATTTGGTGAGCAAGGGCGACCCTCGTGGGCATTTGATTACAGATGCTGTTTATGCCGACTATAGATTAGATGTGGAGTACCGCTTCACGGGCAAGCCAGGAAATTGTGGCGTATTGGTACATGCCTCTACCCCGAGAGCATTGTATAAAATGTTTCCGAAATCTTTAGAAGTACAAATGCAGCACAAAGATGCTGGAGATTTTTGGTGTATTGAAGAAGATATTACGGTACCTAACATGGAAGAAAGACGTGGGCCAAAAGAGAACTGGGGAATAAATGGAAATAAGGCCAGAAGAATTAAAAACCTAACCGATGATTCTGAAAAACCCTTGGGTGAGTGGAATACCATGCGTATCGAATGTTTAAAGGATAAAGTTAGAGTTTGGGTAAATGGTGTTTTGGTAAACGATGGTTACAATTGTACCGCCACTAAAGGACAAATTGCACTACAAGCAGAAGGTAGCGAAGTAGAATTTAGAAAGTTAGCGCTTAAACCTATCAAAAAACTGAGCAAGTAAAAGGTTACTAAATGCTTTAGAAAAACCATGGCCTAACTTAGTATTGCTAAGACACTTAGTTTTTGCACTATTATTCGTATCTTTGCATATCTTCAAAACATCCCAACGTAAATTGTTGGCTCAGGCACTGTCTTAAGATCAAATTATCAATTACGCTCCATTAACGGCAATAATGCCAATAACTATCCAATGTGCCTATCTGGATAAAAAACGAAATAATTAAATATGGCTAAATCTCAAGCAACTTTTAGTAAAAAAGAAAACGAGAAAAAACGATTAAAAAAGAGAAACGACAAATTAGAAAAGCGTGAAGAGCGTCAAGCTAATAAAAAAAGCATGAGCTTAGAGGACATGATGGCTTATGTAGATGAGAATGGAAATATCACTTCTACTCCACCAGATCCCAACAAAAAGAAAAAAGTAATTAATACGGAAGATATTCAAATTTCTACTGCAAGACAGGAAGATATTATTGACGAAGATCCAATTAAAAAAGGTACTGTTACTTTTTTTAACGACTCTAAAGGCTATGGTTTCATTAGAAATAGCGAAACTCAGGAAAGTGTTTTTGTACACGTTAATGGTTTAAAAACCCAAATTAAAGAAGGCGACAAAGTTACCTTTGAGGTTGAAAAAGGTCAGAAAGGACCAACTGCAGTTAGAGTAAGCGCTGTTAAATAATCCTCACATAAACTGAAATAAATTCAATGGGACAACTTGGATTTATTTCAGACTTTAATTAGAGAACCCAATCTCTTTCTACTTTTAGCAGCATTTACTGTTGTTAATAATCCTGATTGAAACGGCAGCTACCGATTTTATCGGGACTATAGTGTAAAGCAGGACTGCATTCCGCTTTTTTGCACTACCAATCTATTCCAAAAAATAAAAAATAATCTACTCATTACGTGATATTTGGCTCAATTTTGGCTTATCGGTGAAAGATTGTTTATGGATTTGGTATGATATTTACATCTGATTTATAAACACGCACAAAAATGAAAATTATGAACCCGACTTATACAACAAATAATTATTTGTTGTATACCAAAGGCTCCATTTTATTACTAAAAACAAAAGCACACACAAAATGAAACGTTTATTTGCAATAGCTCTAGTAGCTCTATTTAGTTTAAATGCCTCAGCGCAACAAGTTGATTTAAGAAAAAAAATTACCGTAACTGGTACTGCAGAGACAGAGGTTACACCAGACATTATCTACATCAATATTTCTCTAAAAGAATATTTGAAAGATGGTAATAGTAAGAAAAAAGTAGATATTACTACTTTGGAAACTCAATTGTACAATGCGATACAAAAAGCTGGCCTACCAAAAGAAAACTTAACAATTGACAACCTTAGTAGCTGGAATTACCAAACTACTAAAAAGAAAGACCCAGACTTTTTAGCTAGCAAACAATACCGTTTAAAAGTTGCCGATTTAAATAAATTTAACTTGGTTTTAGAGGGTATTGACGCAAAAGGAATTGCAAGCACCAATATTTCAAGCTATGATTATAGCAAAATTGAAAGCTTGAAAAAAGAGTTAAAAGTGAAAGCTTTACTGGCTGCAAAAGAAAAAGCGACTTACATGGTTGAAGCTTTAGGCGACAAATTAGGCAATGTTTTAGATATACAAGACCATGGCGACAATATGGTGCAACCACAAGTGTACAGAAACTATGCTATGAAAGCCGAAATGGCAATGGATGCAGCCCAAGCCCCAGAAATTGACTTTAAAAAGATTAAACTGAGCTTTACAGTGAATACGGTGTTCGAGATTAAATAATTTAATTGATAA
>Ga0256911_1000504_pt1 | contig 12176 bp, 6 predicted proteins | sample MC6MC0764MT_FD_190197 | JGI IMG/M metagenome (GOLD analysis project Ga0256911, IMG submission 190197) | Metatranscriptome of enriched soil aggregate microbial communities from Iowa State University, Ames, United States - MC6-MC0764-MT... | ecosystem: Environmental > Terrestrial > Soil >...
CCGAAACCACGCCCTCCCTGATGTCCGGCAACCAGCCGCAACAGCTGCCGCCGCGCGCCGCCGAATTCATGGCCACGTCGACCAACAAGTCCCTGATGGATATGTTGTACGACGGCTTCCTGATGCTGTTCCTGCTCAAGAGCGGGCAAGAGCCCAAGGATGCCGCCTCGTTTTCCGCACGCGTGCAGCAGTTCCTGGCGGAGTTCGAACGCAGCGCCAAGAAACAGGATCTGCCCGCCGAGGACATATACGCGACCAAGTATGCATTCTGCGCGGCGGTGGATGAAACGGTGTTGAACTCGAAGTTCACCATTCGGGACAGCTGGATGCTGCAGCCACTGCAACTCACCTTGTTCGGTGAACAGCTGGCCGGCGAGAACTTCTTCGCTCGCCTGGAAGACCTGCGCGCGCAAGGCGGCCGCCGCCTGCAATCGCTGGAGGTCTACTACATGTGCCTGCTGCTGGGCTTCCAGGGCAAGTATCTGATCGAAGGCCAGGAGAAGCTGGGGTATCTCACCGCCCGCCTGGGCGATGAAATCGCCTTGCTGCGCGGCAAGCGGTCCGGTTTCGCGCCGCATTGGGCCATCCCCGACAAGATCGCCCATGCGATCAAGCGCGACGTGCCTTTGTGGACCGTGGGCGCCACCTTCTCCCTGCTGGCGCTGCTGGCGTATTTCGGCTTGAACCACCAATTGGCCAACGACATGCAGACCGCCATGGCGTCGTACCACGATGTGGTCAAGCTGGGCCCGCGTGTGGCGCACCTGACGATTTCATTGCCCTGAACCATGGACACCGCCCTCGCCTACGCCACCTTGAACACGGCCCTGCTGACGCAGGACACCCGCCTGCTGCGCGCCAGCACGCCGTTGGGCGATGCGCTCGTCGCCGAGCGCTGCGTCCTGGATGAAGGCGTGTCACACCTGTTCGCCGTGACGCTGGATTGCCTGTCGACGTCGACGCAGCTGGACGTGACGCCAATGTTGGGGCGCGAGATCAGCATCGATCTGTTGCTGGCCGACCGTTCGACCCGGCGCTGGCACATGATGGTCACTGGCATCGACAACCTGGGCGCGGACGGTGGCCTGGCGCGTTACCGCATTCATGCCGGGCCGTGGCTGCACGCCCTGGCCTTGCGGCGCGACAGCTTCATATTCCAGGACAAGACCTCGATCGACATCCTGACGGAGATCTTCGCGGACTATCCGTTGTCGTCCTATGCCTTCGAGGTGAACACCATCCCGCCCAAGCGCGCGGTGCGCACCCAGTATCGCGAATCCGACCTGGAATTCGTCCAACGGATCCTGGCCGAGGACGGCCTGTCGTTTCGATTCGTGCATCAACAAGGCGATAGCCAGGGCGGTAGCGCGGGCGCCGCTGCCGCGCACCATCAACTGGTAGTGTTCGATGCCGCGGCGACGCTGCCCGCCAGCGCGGCCTCGCCTGTCCGTTTCCATCGCAGCGATGCCACGGAAACCAGCGACACCATCACCCGTTTCCATTCCGCCCTGACGGTGCAGTCCAATACCGTGACGCGCAGCGCGTGGGATGACAAGACGCTGCAGGCGCACGCGGCCCAGCTGGCATCCAGCGAGGATGCCGGCAAGCTGCCCAGCCTGGAAGACTACGACTACGACGGCCACGGCCGCTATGCCCATGGCGACGACGCCAACCGCGTGGCTGCCCTGCGCCTGCGCGCGCTGGAAGCGCGTCAGGTCCGTTATGAAGGCGGCGGCACGGTGCGGCAGCTGAACCCGGGTGATACGTTCGAGATGACCGGCCACGACCGTTACGACGGACAGAACGGCGGCCAGGCCATCGACGAACTGGGCCACGAATACACCATATTGCGCGTCATCCATGAAGTGGCGAATAACCTGGGTAGCCAGGCCGCCAGCCTGGCGGGTTCGACCGATCTGGAGCGCGGCCGCTATCTGAACCGCTTCGAGGCGCAGCCGCGCGCGGCCGCCGTGCTGCCCGTCTGGCGCGCGCGCCCGACCGCGCCCGAAGCGGCCATCGCGCAGGTCGTGGCCAGCGATGCGGCGCCGATCTCCTCGGGCCGCGATCTGCGGGTGAAGGTGCAGTTCCCCTGGCAGCGTGGCGAAAAGCCGCTGTCTGGCGGACTGATGCATCGCAGCCATGGCGACACCCGCGGCAACGCACCCGGCAGCGATGCCAGCGGCACCTGGCTGCGCGTTGCGACAGGTCAGGCGGGTCCCAACTGGGGCGGCCATCACATCCCCCGCTCGGGCACCGAGGTCATCGTCGAATTTCTCGATGGCGACATCGACCAGCCGGTCATCGCGGCGCAGCTGTACAACGACAGCGATCTGCCGCCCTACTCGGCCGGCATCGACGGCAACGCCAACCATGGCGGCGTACTTAGTGGCTGGCACAGCCAGGCCCTGGATGGATCCGGCCATAACCAATGGCTGTTCGACGATACCAGCGGCCAGTTGCGCATGCAGATGGCGACATCGACCGCGGCCAGCCAGCTGAACCTGGGTCATCTGGTGGCGCAAGCGCCCGCCGACGGTACGCGCGGCGCGTGGCGCGGTAGCGGCTTTGAATTGCGCAGCGATGCCTGGACCGTGTTGCGCTCCGGCCAGGGCATGCTGCTGTCCTCCGCCGCGGATGCACAGGCCACGGCCACACTGGCCACGCCTAATACCTTGCAACGCCTGCGCCAGGCGCAGAACATCTCGCAGCGGCTGGATGCCACGGCGGTCCAACGCAAGGCTCAGGCCTTGCGGGCCAATGAAGGCTTCGACGCGGCGATCAAGGCGGTGGACCCGGAACAGGAAGGCAAGCTGCCCTCCACGGTGAATGGCCAGGACGCCAACAAGGCCAGCCTGGAAAGCCGCGACGGCACCGATCCGGTGGACGGCATCGCCGACGCGCGCGTGGTGGTGGACGCGCCGATGTCGCTGAACTTGTCCACACCCGCTTCCGCCGTGCTGCATGCGACCGGCGACGTGCATGCTTCGGCACAAGAGGATGTGCATGTATCGGCGGACAAGACCTTTGCCATGGTGGCGGGGCAGGCAGCGGGCTTCTATGCCGACCAGGAAGGCGTGCGCGCCATCGCGGCGCAGTCGCCGGTGTCCCTGCGGGCCCACACCGACGCCTTGGAGCTGCTGGCCGACCAGGGCGTGACGGTCACCTCGACCGAAGCGGGCATCGACATCCTGGCCAAGGACAGCGTGACGCTGACCGCCGCCGGCGCCAGTGTCACGCTGCAAGGCGGCGACATCGTGTTCAAGATGCCGGGCATGTTCTCGGTAAAGGGAGCCAGCCACAGCATCGAGGGCCCGGCGACCGACGCCGCGCAGCTGCCCCAGCTGCCCTCGGCCCGCACGGGAACCTACACGCAGCAGGTGATCTACAACGATGCCCTGGGCGAGAAGTTCGAGGATATGCCGTTCACCGTCCAGCACAAGCCCGAGGCCGACACCTGGGCGGGGGACACGCCGCTGGCGGGGTCGACCGAACGGATCCACACCGAGGAATCACAGCCGCTGGAATACTCGCTGCGTTACGCGAAGTTCAAGTTCGATGATGAGGCGGCGTGATCACGATCGTGCTTGCAAGAGTTCGACGGAAGGGGCCGGTCGACAGCGCGAGCCGCGACCAACCCAATCCCCGTGCCAGTGCCAGTGCCAGTGCAGCGGGGATTTTCCGTCAAGCGCTTAGCCTGCGGGGCCGGGCTTCCCGGCGCGCCAATAGTGCAGCACGATCTGCAGGATAGCCAGCACCACGGTGGGAACCATATACAGGCCAACCTCGATGACGCCGTAGAAGTACTGCCGGTCATAGGCCTGCGACACGTAGAAGCACAGCACTTCCCAGGCCAGGGCGAACAGAATCAGGACGATGGACAGCGCGGTGAAGAAGCTGCGAAATCCGGTGGAGCCCAGGGCGTTCTTTCCCCGCGAAAACTCGGCGGCGATGCCGATGACGATCAGGATGGGGTAGACGAACCACGTCGCCCGTATACCCACCGCGCTGGCGTCCAGAAAGCCTTCGAGCAAAGCCCGCGTATCCAAATCGTTCTCCTTGATGTGCGACGCGTCAGGTTACCGCTTCTTCGCGTTCATCAGCATTGAAGGGATCCAGCCTGCGGTCCTGCTTGGGCTGCTCGGCAATCATGGAATCGCTGCGCAAGGGCGGCGGCGGCGTCCTGGTTTCGCCATTGCCCCAATCCAGCGGCATTTCCACGAAGAAGCCTTTGACGTGCGCGCGCAGGTACGCAACGGCCTTGCCGATGTCGTGCGCCTGCCCGTTCATATAGCCGGCCTGCAAGGCGGGCGCCTTGGTGAAGTCGTATTTGCCGGTAGGTTCGTCGACCATCCTGCGGCTGGGCACCGGCACGCCGGCGGTCCCCGTCATGACGGGCAGGCTGGGATCGACGCGGCTGACTTTGTGCATGATGGGCGGATACTGCTTGCGCCCTTGCAGCAGGTCCGTGAAGCTGTTGCGCGGCGTATGTTTGAACACCGTGCTGTAGGCTTCCCGATTGGCATGCGCGCGGGCCTGTATGGCCTTGATGGTGGCGGTGGCCAGCGGCTTGGCGATATCGACGCCGGCGGGCGGGCCGCCTTCCTTCTGCACGCCGGTGGTCCCGGCCTCCACCAGCAGGCCGAAGTGCTTGCGCCAGATATGCATGCGCAAGTCGCGCGCGAACTTGCGGGTGACGGTGCGTACGCCATCCCCCACGTCGGTCATCCCTGCTTCGGCATCGTCGACCACCACGGCAGCCAACTCGGTATCGCCATTGCCGTTCAAGCTGCGATCGTTGATGTTGGCGCTACCAATGATGGCCACCGCGTCATCGACGATAGTCAGCTTGCTGTGTACGTAGATCATCTCGGTCAGCACGTTGCTGCGGGTGCTGCCGTAGTTGCGCAGGTTCAAGGGCGTCAGGTATTTCTTCCACTCGTCGGCCATGCCCCAGCCCGCCAGCGCGGCACGGACGGCACTGTTGGTGGGGGCCCGGTCCGTGATTTTGCGGACGCGGACCTGCTTGGCGTAAAGCGTGGAATTGATCCGGTTGATCAGGCTGTTGCGGGCCCGCTTCACGCCCTGCAGGGCCCACCAGGCCTGCGCGGCCACGGCCTTGTCTTCCAGCATGCCCTCGGCGTGCTCCGGCAAGACCAGATAGATATGAAACGGCCGGTCCGCGTAGATGGCGCGGCCCACCGCATTGGCCAGTTCGGCCACGATGGGATTGGTCGACGGCGGCGAAGTACCCAGCTGATCGACGCCACAGTCCGACATGAAGAACTGGTTCTCGATGTAGATGAAGGCTTGCGCCGACCGGATGCTGTTGACCATGGCGTCACGGATGCTGGTCTGCTGGTACAGCGACCAGGCCGACCGGGCATTCTGGACGATCTTGCGCCGCTGGGCGTTGGGCGACTTCCAGTCGTCGTTGACGTAACGGTGGTTGTCGTCCCACAAGGCCAGCTCGTCGCGCAGTTGTGCCGACGACGCAGAGCGGCAGATCTGCACCGTGGCCGTGCCGCTGCCCTTCCGCAGGGGATCGACCAGAAACTGCGCTCCCCGCGCCCGGTCGAACCAGCTGGTATCCATCGCGCCGTCGAAGGTATTGGTGCCGGTACCCGCGAAGCTGTTCCAGCGCAAGACGAAGTTGACGAACACGTCGAACGCGGCCGGGCCTTTGACGCGCAGGGCCACGTCTTCCCATGGTTCGCGCGGCTGGGTCTGCGGGTTCAGCACGGTCTTGTCCAGCGGCCCGCGGAAGCCGGGCCGCCCGCCATGCGCCTGCGTCAATGCGGTCTCGGCGGCGGTGAGCCCGCGTGACGTCGCCAGCTGCATGTTGTAGGCATCGTTGATGACGTGGATCGCGGGGTCGATGATGACGTCGAAGGACGGCGTCTCCCAACGGCCATAGGCCAGGTCGATCCCCCCCAGGAAGGCCATCTGTCCGTCCACCACAACGAACTTCTGGTGATGGGAGAAGTTCTGATTGCTGGTCACGCGGCCCGTGTTGGGATTCTGCAGCATGACCTTGATCGAGCCGGGCCCTTTGGGCAGGCCGAGCAGCATCGACTGCGTCGTATCGTCGTGCGTGTCCAGCGCGTAGCGGATCGAATCGTAAAGCAGTATGCGCACGTGGACACCGCGGCCGATGGCGTCGCCCAGCAGTTCGGACAGGCGGCCGGGATGTCCCGCCACACCGCGGTTGTCCAGCTCGACGTCGTAGTCCATCTGCCAGTCCGCCAGCATGATGAAGCTCTTGGCGCCGCGTATGGCATCGGCCACGGCCTTCATGTAGTCGCGGCCGGTGATGTAGTGCGTGCACTCATTACCGTAGCGCGGCATGGCGAAGGGTTGGTTCAGATCGAAGTACTGGCCCGACACCGTGGTCATGGTGTCCGGCACGATCTGCGCGGTGTACTTGTCGATGTCGTTATCGGCCATGGTTTCAGGAGAGATCAGGCGTCCGTCTTCGGCTTCAGTTGCCCCACGCCCTGGACGTCGCCGTCGGCTACGGCATGTTCACTCAGCCAGTCGGCATACGTGCCGTCCAGCCGCGTGCCGTTGCGTGCGAAGTTCAAGGCATCCAGCACTTTGTTGGAGGAGACCTGTGACGCGTCGGTGCTGTAGCGAGCCGGCGTCATGGCCTGCGCGTGCAGGCCGCGCACCAGCCACACGCGGCCGGGATACTGCGTGACCTTGGCGTTGAGGGTGCGCTGCTGGGCCTCGTCCAGCGCCAGGGTGCCGTCGGCGGGGATCTTGCCCTCGTACAACACCTCGTCCCATAGGCTGGCGTCGAAGATCGCGGGGTCCAGGCGCCCGCCCTCGTCGACCGCGGCCAGGTCGGATGGCACCTTGACGATGCGCCAGGTTTCGCCCTCGGGCGCCACGCCGTGCGCACCCGGCATGTCCTGCAGACGCAGGCCCAGCTTGAAGGGCTCGTCCTCGCCCTGGGCGAAGGCCGGCAGCGAATACGACATGGAGTCGGGACCGGTGAATTTCTTGTCGGCGCTATGCACGTCGATGCGGCCCGGAGCGTTGACGGTGATGTTGCCGCCCTCCAGCACGATGCTGGCGCCTTGCGAGGTGGCGATGCGGATGCGCTTGGGCGCGGCGAACTCCACCTGCGACGACGCGCTGGAGACGTGGACAGTTTCCCGTGCGGTGACGGTCATCACGTCCTTCTGCGCCTGCACCAGCAGCGGCCCCTGGCCGGCGATCACGCTCAGCGCCGGCTCGCCGCCCCGCTGCACGCCCGCCACCACGCCCAGCGCCTGGCCGGTATGCACCCGCATGCTGCCCATGGACGCCAGGTTCTGATGACGTCCGGCGGACCAATGCACGGTTTCGCCGGCGGTGACCTGCATGTGTTCGCCGGCCGTCTGCACCAGGCCCGCGCGCGCGGCCACGAAGATAGCCGCGTCGCCCAGATGGGGCACTTTGCCGTCGCCGGTTTTGGGATCGCGGTCGGCTGCGTCGCGTTTCGCGGTGGGCAGGTCTTCACCTGACACGCCGGCAGCCACTGCTGCCTGCATGGCGGCCAGGGGGGCTTTCTTCGCGTCGAGCACGCTGGTGTCCGGTTTGTCGGTGCCGGCGGCGGCGGCCAGGCGCACGCCTTCATGGTCGACGGCGCCTTTGTCCAAGGTACGGGACAACTTGTCGGCCTGCTTGGCCAACGCCTGCACGCCAGCCGCCTCGCCGGCCGGCTCGGTGTCATTGCCGTGGTAAGACGTGATGAGGACGCCAGCGCCGCCGCGCACCGCGCCATAGGCATCGGAACGCAACTCGGCACCCGTGCCGCGCACGCCGCCTCGGTAGTTGCCGGCTTGGTGGATGATGTGGCCCAAGTTCAGTTCAGTGGCGGACTGCGTGCTCTTGAGCTGCAGCCGCTGCTGGCCATCGCTGTCGTCGAACACCATCTGGTTGTAGCCCGCGCCGCCGAACTCCTTGCTTTTGAAGCCGCTGAGGGCCGCTGCGTTGCGGTGGGCATCATCGGCGGCGGCCGCGCCGTGCCAGGCTGGTGCATTGCCGCCCGCCAGGTTGGCCTGGCCGCTGGGAATCATGTCGCGCGCGGCCGCGAAGGCGGAGGTGTCGGCCTCCTGCACCGTGCGGCCGCCAGGTGTCGCCGGCGTACCACCCTCGCCACGGCCGTTGTACACGGCGCCGACGACCACTGGTTGATCGATGTCATCGTCCAGGAAACGCACCAGCACTTCCTGACCGATACGCGGCACAAAGGTCATGCCCATGCCCGCGCCGGATTGACGCTGAGCAACGCGGGCCCAGCGGCTGTGCGCTTCGCCATCGCTCTGCGCTTCCTGCCAGTGGAAACGCACACGCACGTCGCCACGACGGTTGCGGTGGATTTCCTCGTTCTTGCCGGTTTGGGTGCCGCCGGTTTGCACCGCGCCGTCCGCGCCCACCACCAATGCCGTATGCACGCCATGCGCGGAAGGCGCGCCGCTGAAGCGCGCGCCCCGGCCGCCCGCCAAGGGGGCGCGCCAGGGACGATCGCAGCGCACCGCGTGGAAAGCGTTGGCGTAGCCGACGTTGCGGGCTTTTTCCAGGACGGCAGGATCGGGCGTGTCCAGCGCATCGTCCAGTTCCGCCGTAAACGCCAATCCCGCATCGCGCGACGGTGGCGGTGTGTCGAAGCACAGCCATTGCGCCATGCCGCCCAGTTGCGTCTCCAGCGCCGCCTGTGCGGCAACCGGCAAATTGTTCACACCGACATGTTCGACTCGGTCCAGCGCGAATACGGGTTCGAAGCCCTCTTCGCTGCTTGGCCCCAGCGGCGACATATCGTCCAGGCGGAAGCGCGTACCGGACCGGAACGTACGCACGCCACCTCGGCCCGCGAAGGTTTCATTGCGCGCCTGCACGCTTTCCAGCGCGATGCTCGCCTGGCGTTGCGCATGGGCTTCATTTTCGAAGGCACCGTGCCCCGCCGCCTCGTACCATTCCGGCACCAACGCATCATCGCCGTACGCGGCACTCGTCGCGCCCGAGCCATTGGTAGCGATGCCGCCAGCGCCAGCACCATTGCTGCGCGCGCCACCACCGCTGGCTTCGCCGGTAACCGCGTACTTGCCCGACGCATGCCATCCAAGCACGGTGACACGCCCCACGCCCTGGCGAAAACGCCGCGCCAGTTCCTGCACCGTGTCACGCGACTCCGTCGCGTCGGCGCGGTGAAAACGCACACCCTGTTCGGCCGACTCCGGATCTTCCGGCAAGCCGCGGCTGTCGGCGAAGATGCGCACGGCGTGCTTCAGCGGTGCATCTTCATCTTCCACCGACGTCCAGCCCAGGCCCGCCTCGGCCAGCAGGCGCGCCAGGAAGTCGTAATCGGATTCGCGGTACTGCGTGGTGTAAGGCCGTATCGGCAGATCGGCGAGATAATCCCGCACATCGTCGGCGATCTGGCTGGTGCAGCCCTCATAGCCGTCCAGCACATGCTGCACGACATCGATCAGCGCCCGCTGTTCAAACACCCGGCTGCGCCGCTGCTGCGTCGCCAGCCACAACCACGGCACGACAGTCAGGCGGTAACGGGCCATACCGGCGTCACCGGCCAGGAGTTCAGCCTGGCGCAGCACACCACTGCGGCCATAACGGCTGCCATCGGCGCGCGTGGTCCACAGCGTCACCGGTCGAGAGACCATATCCTCGAGATCCAGCGCGGCATCGTCGGCCAGTGCCAACACGCGCATCTCGGCCAATCCCGATAAAGCCTCACGCGCGATCCAGGCCTCGACGTGCAGGCGCGTCAGCGCCCCTTCGCCTTCCAGGCTATAGAGTCGGGCATTGGAGCTGAGCAAGTCGGCCAGGGCATTCGTCGTCATGGTCGGCACTTCATGGGCGCTTCGGCATTTGGGTCTGCGCTTGGGGGTTGGGGCACTCGGGTGCCAGGCCCCACTGTCCGGCGCATACCTGCAAGCGGCATTGCTCGCTTTCGAGGAAAGGTTTGCGCCGGCACTGTTGCAGGCGTTCGGCCAAAGGCGTGCCGGGCAGCGCCGCGGCGGTCGCGGAGGTGGGCGGCGGCAGGCCGTAAGACATCAGCGCGGACAATAGCGCGGCATCGCTGTCGGCCTTCTTCTTGGCCTTGGTGTTGTGGTTGTTGCGGGCGCTGGACTTGCCGTCGCCCTTGGCCGGTGCACCCTTGCCATCAACGGACTTGCCATCGGTCGCCTTGCCTTTGTCCGCGAGCGCGACCTGCTGCGGCGGAATGGCAGCTGTGGTGGCGGTCAATGCGGACAGGGGATTGGAAGGCGGCTTGTCTTCCTCGGCGCGGCGCGCATCCGCGATCGCAAGCGCGCTCGCTTCGCGGTTCGAACCGGGCGCATCGACGATGGACGCTGTCGCGGGCGACGCGGTCTCGCCGGCGGACTTGTTTGCGTTGCCCTGGCCATAGGCAGCGGAAGCGCCGGAAGCCGAAGCGGACGACGAAGCACCAGAGGAGGAACCTGCCGCTCCAGTTGCCGACTCAGCGGGTGCCGCCGTGCTGCCCGTCGATCCCGCAACATTGCCGGCCGCGCCACGGCTCGCGCCACTTGCGCCACTTACACCGGTGGCCTCGGTTGCGCCGTTAGCCGCACCGGCCTGGCCGCCGCCATTGCCATTCGCAGTGCCAGTGCCATTCGCCATGATGGAACCCGCCGGCATCGCCGTGGCGTTGCCTTTCTGCTGGGTACGCCACCACGCAGCGCCGCCGCCGGTGCCCACCAACAGCAGAAGCAGCAGCAACAGCCACCACCCGCGCGAAGAACGCTTGCGCGCGGGCGGCATGTGTTGCCGTTCCGCTTGCGGCGCGCGCCCTTCCAGCGATGCCAGGATTCGTGACGATTGGGAATCGCGCGCGCCCGCATCCGAACGTCCCGCCAACAGGCTGGGCGTCCGGCCGGGTGCGGCCGATGTCGCGTCGTCTAGTGCCATGCGTCTACCCGTGTTGCGAGGGCCGATGCCCTCCGTTTATCCAGGTCGTCGATCGCGATGCGGTCATGCCCGATGGGCATTGCACCTTGTTACGATTTCAGGAACTCAGACGCGAGTTTGATGCGTTGACGCTATTGCTTCAACCGCAGTTAAGACAAAAGATTACGCCTTCGCCCTGGTGACCTCTTTTGCTCATCCTTCTACCCGTCTACTTTCTCGCCGCCGTCTGCATCTCGGCCTGGCTCTTTTTCCCCGCGCTGCGCACCACGACGCTGCGGGGAATACGCGCCTGCCTGCATGGCCTGCGCCGGGGCGTCACTCGCTCGAAAGAGCGGGCGGGCGGTCACGTCGGCGGGCTGGCGCAAGGCATCTTGGGAGGCATCGGAAGCGCCGCGAATCGCGTCAGCGGGTATGTGAAACGCCACCGTTGGCAAACGGCCGCAGTAGTGCTGGTGGTGTCTCTTCCGACCCTTTTTGCTTTCCTCATGAGACACAATCACACATTTGTTTACGAGACTGATTTACGAAATCCTAACGTACAAATTGAAGCGCTTTTGGCGGGAGAAAGGCTGGTTCCGCCTCCTCCGCTGCCCCCCGAAGCCTTCACCACGGCTGAAGTGGTGATGGTGCGTCCGAACATCGTCACGGCCAGCCGCAAGTGGGAACTGCTGGATCCGGATTTCACTCAGCGCCTGCTGCTGGTCTACCAGATCATGCGTGACCAGTACGGCTACGAGATGGCGCTGATCGAGGGCTACCGCAGCCCCGAGCGCCAGCAGGAACTGCTCGACAAGGATGGCCCGGTCGTGACCAACGCCGGTGCCTGGCAGAGCTATCACCAATACGGCCTGGCCGCGGATAACGCGTTCCTGCGCGATGGCAAGATCGTCATATCGGAAAAGGATCCTTGGGCGCTGCGCGGCTACCAGCTCTATGGCGAGGTGGCGGAGCGTGTCGGCCTTACCTGGGGCGGCCATTGGAAGTTCGCGGACTACGGCCATGTCGAGTACCGCAAGCCCGGGGTCAAGCTGGGCGCGCCGCCACCACCGAAATGACGGCCGCACCGTGACGGCCGCACCGAACGCGATGGCACGAACCCGACCCAACCTGACCCAGGCAAACCCGACCCGGACACCGAGCACCAAACACCCGAATCCAAACACCGAGCCGTGAGTGCCCGAACCGCCCTGCCCTCGAATCAAAAACATAACGCTGCCCTCGTAATCCAAATATGTCCCGTC
>Ga0256911_1000512_pt1 | contig 12120 bp, 8 predicted proteins | sample MC6MC0764MT_FD_190197 | JGI IMG/M metagenome (GOLD analysis project Ga0256911, IMG submission 190197) | Metatranscriptome of enriched soil aggregate microbial communities from Iowa State University, Ames, United States - MC6-MC0764-MT... | ecosystem: Environmental > Terrestrial > Soil >...
GCACCCTTATTCCCGCTTCCCCAACCGTCGGAGAACCGAATAAGTCCCTGCCGCACCCTTATTCCCGATTCCCCAACCGTCGGAGAACCGAATAAGTCCCTGCCGCACCCTTATTCCCGATTCCCCAACCGTCGGAGAACCGAATAAGTCCCTGCCGCACCCTTATTCCCGCCCAGCCAACTCCAACTCCCCCGCACTCAATCGCAGCTGCAAGAAGTCAGCTTAGCATCCTCGAACCGTACTGGAGTCGGGTAATCGTTATTGAAGCAAGCCATGCACAAGCCGTTGGCGTATTCGTCCGGGTAGATGCCGACGGCGTCGCGCAGCCCTCTTTCCGTCAGGAAGTAGAGCGAGTCCGCGTTGATCGCCTGGCGAATCTCCTCGACCGACTTGCTGGAGGCGATCAGATCCGCCGGATTCGGCGTATCGATGCCGTAGTAGCAAGGGTTCATAAACGGCGGAGAAGTAATCCGCACATGAACCTCAAGCGCTCCCGCTTCGCGAAGCATGTTGACGATCCGCAGCGAGGTTGTGCCCCGCACGATCGAATCGTCGATCATGACGACGCGCTTGCCTTCCACGACTTTGCGGACGGCGGACAGCTTCATCTTAACGCCCTTTTCGCGCAGCTCCTGCGAAGGCTGGATAAACGTCCGTCCGGTATATTTATTTTTGATCAAGCCCAGCTCGTAAGGAATACCCGTCTGCTCCGCATAACCGATCGCCGCAGAAATACTCGAATCCGGCACCCCGGTCACAATGTCCGCATCGACAAAAGACTCCTGAGCCAGAATCTGCCCCATCCGCTTCCGCGTCGAGTGCAGGTTAGCCCCGTAGATGTCGCTGTCCGGACGAGCAAAGTAAATGTACTCCATCGAGCACATCGCCCGCCGCTCCATCGGAGCAAAACGATCTTCCCGAAGCCCGTCCTTATCCAGAACAAGCAGTTCCCCCGGCTGAACGTCGCGGACGAACTCGGCTCCAATCGTCTCCAGCGCGCACGACTCGGAGGAGAAAATATACGCCTCTCCCAGCCGCCCCATCACCATCGGACGAAGCCCTTGCGGGTCGCACGCCGCGATCAGGTAGTCCTTCGTTTGAATCAGGAATGCGAAGCCCCCGATCAACCGCAGGAAGGCGTCCTTAACCGCTTCAATCAAATCCTTGGAGGACCGCGCAATCAAATGCGCAATAACCTCCGTATCGCTCGTCGTCTGAAAAATCGATCCCGATTCCTCAAGCTCCTTGCGAATAATCGGCTCGTTGACCAAATTTCCGTTCGTACAGACCGCCAGATCGCCGCCGCGATATTTGAACACGAGCGGTTGAGCGTTCCCCAGATGGCTGGAACCGGAGGTGGAATAACGAACGTGACCGATCGCCTGCTTACCCTTTAGAGATTCGAGACGGTCGCGGTCGAACACTTCCTTGACCAGTCCCATCCCCCGATGATAGTGGAACGTGCCGTCATCCGACGTGCAGATGCCGCAGCTCTCTTCACCTCGGTGCTGCAGCGCATGCAGACCGTAATAGGAAAGGTTGGCCGCGTCGGGATGACCGAACACCCCGAACACGCCGCACTCTTCCTTCACTTTGTCGAAAATGGATTCCTTGCTGCCGTTGCCCTCGTTGTAATAATCCCCGGTCCAGAGCCGCGTCACTTCTGTTCCCCCGTTCGCAACGCTAGATGTCATGCGTTCTTACCGCTCATGTGGTTTGGAATCGCCTGCGACCATGCCGCGCGCAGTTCCGCAACAGCAGCATCGATGGCGACATGCCCGCCAACGCTCACCTTCAACCGATCGCCGCCAACCGTACCCAGACGCTGAACCGGCACGCCAGCAGCCTTCAAGAATGCCGCCAGACCTTCCGCCTTCTCAGCTCCAGCCGTCAGCAAAATCCGCGACTGCGATTCGCTGAACAAAGCCAAGTCCGGACGCAAATTCGTCTCGAACGTTACATCCGCGCCCAAGCCGCGGCCGAAGCCCGCTTCCGCCAGCGCAGCCGCGAGACCGCCTTCGGACAAGTCGTGCGCCGAAGCGACCAGACCATCTTGGATCGCGCCCAGCACCGCTTGCTGCAATTTCTTCTCCGTCGCCAAATCCAGCTCCGGAGGACGGCCTTCCGTTACGCCGTGAACCGCGTATTGGAATTCGCTGCCGCCGAGCTCCGCCTTCGTCTCGCCGAGCAGGAAGATAACGTCGCCTTCCGCTTTAAACTCCTGCGTCGTAATATGATCAACATCGTGTACGAGACCGACCATGCCGACAACCGGCGTCGGGTAGATCGCTCCGCGCGTATTTTCGTTGTACAAAGATACGTTACCGCCGATAACCGGCGTGTCCAGGAAGCGGCAAGCTTCCGCCATGCCGTCGACCGCCTTCTCCATCTGCCAGAACACTTCCGGCTTCTCCGGGCTGCCGAAGTTCAGGTTGTCCGTAATCGCCAGCGGCTCAGCGCCGGAGCAGACAATATTCCGTCCCGCTTCCGCAACCGCGATGCGTCCGCCAACCTCAGGATCGAGATACACGTAACGTCCATTGCAGTCCGTCGTCATTGCCAGACCTTTGCGCGTGCCGCGAATTGTCACGACCGCCGCATCCGAACCCGGACGAACCGCCGTTTCCGTACGCACCATGTAGTCGTATTGGTTGTAGACCCACTCTTTGCTGGCCAGCGACGGCGAACCGAGCACCTTCAACAAAGCGCTGTTCAAATCCAGCACTTGCTCATAACGATTCGTGTCTACCGAACCGTTTTTCAAATAGTATTCTGGAACCGCAGACGGCTTCTCATACACCGGGCAGTCGTCAACGAGCGCCTTAACCGGCATATCGCCGACCAACTCGCCTTTGTGGAACAGCTTCAACCGGCCGTCGTCGGATACTTTGCCGACCTTCGCGCAGTGCAAGCCCCAACGAGCAAAAATCCCCTTAGCCTGCTCCTCATGCTGAGGCTCGCAAACAAACAGCATCCGCTCCTGAGACTCGGACAGCATCATCTCATACGCCGTCATGCCTTCCTCACGCTGCGGCACTTCATCCAGGTACAGCTCCATGCCGTTGCCCGCTTTGCTCGCCATCTCCGCGCTGGAGCAAGTGAGTCCCGCCGCGCCCATATCTTGAATGCCAAGCACGATGCCGGAATCGATCAGCTCCAAAGTCGCTTCCATAACAAGCTTCTCCATGAACGGATCGCCGACTTGAACCGCCGAACGCTTCGCTTCCGACTCCGCCGTCAAATCCTCGGACGCGAAAGTCGCGCCATGGATACCGTCGCGGCCCGTAGCCGGTCCGACGTAGAACACCGGGTTGCCGATGCCTTTGGCGACGCCGCGTTGGATTTTATCGTGATCGATCAGCCCAACGCACATGGCGTTAACGAGCGGATTGCCTTCATAAGCTTCGTCGAACATAATTTCGCCCGCAACCGTCGGGATGCCGATACAGTTGCCGTAGCCCGCAATACCGCTGACAACGTGCTCGAACAGGTAACGCACGCGCTCATTTTCCAGACGGCCGAACCGCAACGAGTTCAGCAGCGCCACCGGACGAGCCCCCATCGAGAAAATATCGCGAATAATGCCGCCCACGCCCGTCGCCGCGCCTTGGTAAGGCTCTACTGCGGACGGGTGGTTGTGCGATTCGATTTTGAACACGACTGCTTGGTTGTCGCCGATGTCGACGATGCCCGCGCCTTCGCCCGGTCCCATCAGGACGCGCGGCCCCGAAGTCGGGAATCTGCGCAGCAGCGGCTTGGAGTTTTTGTACGCGCAGTGCTCGGACCACATAACGCTAAAAACACCAATCTCCGTATAGTTAGGCTGACGCCCCATAAATTCGCAGATCAGCTCGTATTCTTTTTCCGACACGCCGAATTGCTTGTAGATTTTCTGCTCCGCGATCTGCAGGGCTGTTGGTTCCTTAGCGGATACTTGCTGCGCCATTACGTTCCCTCCAAGCGTTTAATACTGACTTAAACATCCGCGCGCCGTCGGCGGACCCGAGAATTTCCTTAACCGCCCGCTCCGGGTGCGGCATCATGCCCACAATATTGCCCGCTTCGTTGCACACGCCGGCGATGTCGTCCACCGAACCATTCGGATTGTCGCCCGCATAGCGGAAAACGATCTGATCGTTCGCCTTCAACTGCGCCAACGCCGCATCGTCCACATAATAGCTTCCTTCGCCGTGAGCGATCGGAATCTGAATAACCTCGCCCTGCGCGTAGTCGTTCGTAAAGCCGGTTTTGTTGTTCTCGACAACGAGACCGACCTGATGACAGCGGAATTTCAACGAATTGTTGCGAATGAGCGCTCCCGGCAGGAGGCCCGCTTCGGTTAGAATCTGGAACCCGTTGCAGATACCGAGAATAAACTTGCCTTGCTCGGCCGCCTTTTTCACCTCGGCCATAACTGGCGCGAATTGCGCGATTGCGCCACAGCGCAGATAGTCCCCATAGGAGAAACCGCCCGGCACGAGAATCGCGTCATAGTCCGACAGATCGGTCGCCGTATGGAACACATAATCGACTTGCTCGCCTACCGTATCCTCTACCGCCTTGTAGCAGTCAATGTCACAGTTGGAACCCGGAAACACCAGTACCGCGAATTTCATGAGCGCCTCAGCCCTCCAATTCGAAACGATAGTCTTCGACAACCGTGTTCGCCAGCAGCTTTTCGCACATCACCTTAAGCTTCTCTTCCGCTTGCGCGCGATCGTTCGTATCCAGCTCAAGCTCCAAATACTTGCCAATTCTCACCTTGCCTACTTCGCCGAATCCGAGCGTATGCAGCGCGCCTTGCACCGCGTTCCCTTGCGGGTCGAGCACGTTTTCCTTAATCGTCACGTATACCTTTGCTTTCATGGGGAGGTTCCTCCTGATTTGTAGGGTGGTGGATGGTTTCATCTATAAGAACGTCTTGCGTGTGAAAAAGTAAATCCTCGTGCAGATGCGACCAGCTAGATCCATTTGGGTGATACGTTACTCGTAGCGAGACTTTAGCGCCGCCCCTTCCGGTCTGACAGACCGTTACACACTCTCGCCGGCCACTTTCGCCGACTCTTACGGTCTGACAGACCGTTACACACTCCCGCCGGCCACTTTCGCCGACTCTTACGGTCTGACAGACCGTTACGCGCTCTCGCCGACCACTTTCGCCGACTCTTACGGTCTGTCAGACCGTTACGCGCTTTCGCCGACCACTTTCGCCGTCTCTTACGGTCTGACAGACCGTTACACACCCGCCGACCACTTTGGCCGTCTCTAACGGTCTGACAGACCGTTACGCGCTTCCGCCGACCACTTTGGCCGTCTCTAACGGTCTGACAGACCGTTACGCGCTCTCGCCGACCACTTTCGCCGACTCTAACGGTCCCACAGACCGTTACGCGCTCCCGCCGACCACTTTTGCCGACTCTTACGGTCTGACAGACCGTTACGCGCTTCCGCCGACCACTTTGGCCGTCCTCTTACGGTCTGACAGACCGTTACAAACTCTCGCCGACCACTTTGGCCGACTCTTACGGTCTGACAGACCGTTACGCGCTTTCGCCGGCCACTTTGGCCGTCTCTAACGGTCTGACAGACCGTTACACGCTCCCGCCGGCCACTTTCGCCGACCCTTACGGTCTGACAGACCGTTACGCGCTCTCGCCGACCACTTTGGCCGTCTCTTACGGTCTGACAGACCGTTACACACCCGCCGGCCACTTTTGTCGACTCTTACGGTCTGACAGACCGTTACGCGCTTCCGCCGACCACTTTGGCCGACTCTAACGGTCCCACAGACCGTTACGCGCTCTCGCCGACCACTTTTGCCGTCTCTTACGGTCTGACAGACCGTTACGCGTTCCCGCCGACCACTTTCGCCGACTCTAACGGTCCCACAGACCGTTACGCGCTCTCGCCGACCACTTTTGCCGTCTCTTACGGTCTGACAGACCCTTACGCGCTCCCGAGCCTGCGCCGATGCGAGCTACTACTACTCCGTCAGCCTGCGAGCAATGTCGCGGTAACGGTCCGTCGTCGCCGCGACGACTTCGGCCGGCAGCGCTGGAGGCGGGCTGTTCTTGTCCCAATCCGATCCGGCCAAATAGGCGCGAACCGGCTCCTTGTCCATGCTGTCGATCTCGACGTCAAGCTTGTAGTTCTCCTCCGCCCAGAAGCGCGAGGAGTCCGGCGTAAACAGCTCATCGATGAGGATGATCTCCCCGTCGATCAGGCCGAACTCGAACTTGCAGTCGGCGAGGATAATTCCCCGCTTGGCGCAATAGTCGCGGCCGAACTCGTACAGCTTCAGACTGCGCTCACGCAAAGCCTCCGCCAACTCCGCACCGACGCGTCGAGCCATCTCCTCGAACGGGATGTCCTCGTCGTGGCCGACGTCGTTTTTGCCGGCAGGCGTGAAGATCGGCTGCTCCAGCTTCGAGTTCTTGTGCAGCCCTTCCGGCAGCTTAATGCCGTTAACCTCGCCGGAATTCTGATACTGCCGCCAGCCGCCGCCCGTAATGTAGCCGCGAACGACGCACTCGATGTCGACCCGCTGCGCCTTGCGGCTGACCATGATCCGTCCGGCCAGCTTCTCCGGCTCGGTCACGATGTCGCCCAACAGCGCTACGTCCGTATGCACGACATGGTTCGGCTGAAAATCAGCCGTTTGCTCGAACCAGTGCGCGCTCAGCCCGTTCAGGACGCTGCCTTTTCCGGGAACCGGAGGGTCCAGCACATAGTCGAAGGCCGAGATGCGGTCCGTTACTACAATTAATAAGTGCTCGCCGAGATCGTACAACTCCCGGACCTTGCCTTTGTGAATCAGCGGGGCGTTCACGAGCCCTTCGGCCGTCGCCAAAGCTTGGGTAGTCATTGCTGCCTCCTAGCGGCGCATGCTAGCGCGCGTATTATTTCAAGCCCAAGGGCTAGTCACGAAATTAGAGGTATTTTATTTCGCGACGAGACCCAACCGGTCGAAAATCGTATCCACATGCTTCAAATGCCAAGTCGGATCGAAGCAATCGGCAATCTCCTCAGCGGACAGAACATCGGTAATTTCCTTCGTCGACTGCACGATATCGCGGAAGTCGCGCTGTTCCTCCCAAGCCTGCATCGCGCGCGGCTGCACCGTGTCGTACGCCTGCTCGCGGGCGAAGCCTTTGTCGATCAGCTTCGTCATGACGCGGCCGGAGAACGGCACGTTATACGTGCTTCTCATGTTGCGCTTCATGTTTTCCGGGAATACCGTCAAGTTCTTCACGATGTTGCCAAAACGGTTCAACATATAGTTCAGCAGCATCGTCGCATCCGGCAGGATAACGCGCTCGGCCGAGGAGTGCGAAATGTCGCGCTCATGCCACAGCGGCACGTTCTCGTAGGCGGTCAGCATGTGGCCGCGAATGACGCGCGACAAGCCGCTCATGTTCTCGCAGCCGATCGGATTGCGCTTGTGCGGCATCGCCGACGAGCCTTTTTGCCCTTTGCCGAACGGCTCTTCGACTTCGCGGAACTCGCTCTTCTGCAAGCCGCGGATTTCCGTCGCGAACTTGTCGATCGACGTGGCGATCAGCGCCAACGTCGCCATATATTCCGCATGACGGTCGCGCTGCAGCGTCTGCGTCGAGATCGGCGCAGCTTGGATACCGAGCTTCTTGCATACGAACCCTTCCACCGCAGGATCGATGTTGGCGTACGTGCCGACCGCGCCGGACATTTTGCCAAACTCGACGCCCGCGGCCGCATGCTCGAACCGCTCCAGGTTGCGCTTCATTTCCTCGTGCCACAGCGCCAGCTTCAAGCCGAAAGTCGTCGGCTCGGCATGAACGCCGTGCGTACGGCCCATCATCGGAGTGTTCTTATATTGAATCGCCTGATCGCGAAGGATGGCGATAAAGTTCTGAATATCTTTGCGCAAAATTTCGTTCGCCTGACGAAGCAAGTAGCCCATCGCCGTATCGACGACGTCCGTCGAAGTGAGGCCGTAGTGCACCCATTTGCGTTCGGCTCCGAGGCTCTCGGATACGGCGCGCGTAAAGGCGATCACGTCATGGCGGGTTTCCAGCTCGATTTCGTAAATGCGGTCGATGTCGAACTTGGCGTTTTTGCGCAGCTCGACCGTGTCTTCATGAGGAATGTGTCCCAGTTCGGCCCATGCCTCGCAGGCGCACAGCTCGACTTCCAACCACGCTTGGAACTTGTTTTGTTCCGTCCAGATCGCCCGCATCTCGGGCCGGCTATAACGTTCTAACATGTGTAATTAAACCCTCCATATTTTCGATTGAGCAATCCATTCCAGCGCCGCGTCCACATTCAGAGCAAGCACGTTCAGATGGCCCATCTTGCGCTTATGTTTGGCTTCCGCCTTGCCGTACAGGTGAACCTTGACCTCGACGCCCAGCTTCTCGGCCGCTGCATCCTTCTCGCCCATCCATTCCAGTAACGGCTCCATATGCTCGCCGAGAATGTTCGCCATGACGACCGGCGTCAGCAGCGATGGATCGCCGAGCGGCAGATCGCAGATCGCCCGAACATGCTGTTCGAACTGCGACGTGCGGCAGGCTTCCATCGTATAGTGACCGGAGTTGTGCGGTCTTGGCGCCAGTTCGTTGACGTACAATTCGCCGTCCGCCGTAAGGAACATTTCGACGGCGATCAGACCAACCGCACCCAGCGTCTCCGCGATCGAAACCGCGAGCTTCTCGGCCTCCGCACGAACCTTGTCCGAAATGCGCGCCGGAACGATGGATAGATGCAATATATTATGAACGTGGATATTTTCCGCAGGCGGGAACGTCTTCACTTCTCCCGAAGGGCTTCTCGCCGCGATCACGGAAATTTCCTTATCGAAAACAATAAACTTCTCCAGCACGAGCTGCGTACCGGCCCGACTCGCCTCTCCCCAAGCCGTCGCCAGCTCGTCCTCGCTGCGCAGCACCCACTGGCCTTTGCCGTCGTAGCCGCCGGTTGCGGTTTTCAGCACCGCCGGGAGTCCCAGCCGAGCCGCCGCTTCCTGCAACCCGGCCAGGCTCTCGATCTCGGCATAAGGCGCAACCTGCGCCCCGGCCGCTTCGACCGCCTGCTTCTCGCGCAGCCGATGTTGCGTCGTGTACAGCAGTTTGCTGCCTTGCGGCACGTACGATTCGCGCTCCAGCATTTCCGCTACGCCGGCGTCGACGTTCTCGAACTCGTACGTGATCACGTCGGAGCGCTGCGCCAATTCCCGCGCCGCCTCCCGATCGTCGTACGCCGCCACGATCTGCGCCGCCGTCTGTCCGCACGGGCTGTCCGGCGTCGGGTCGAGCGTCACGAAGCGGTAGCCGAGCCGATTGCCCGCATGAGCGAGCATCCGTCCAAGCTGTCCGCCGCCGAGCACGCCGATCGTTGCACCGGGCAGAATCGCGCGGCGCGATGCCTTCTCCGCCAACGCGCCCTGCCCGTCCTCAGCGCCCGGAATCGCACAGCCGAACTCATCGCACACAGCTCCTTCGCCTTCGAACAGGTTGACGAGCTTGTTCACGTTATCCCCTCCGCTCATGAAGGCAGCTCCGCATTGTCCAGCACGTCCTGCGTAATGCGCTCGCGCCTTGCGGCGACACGCGCCTGGACCTCGGGATCGAACGCGCCGATGAATTGCGCCGCGAGCAAACCCGCGTTCGTCGCGCCGGCCGCGCCGATCGCCACCGTCGCGACTGGAATGCCGCCCGGCATCTGCACAATCGAGAGCAACGAGTCCAGCCCGTTCAACGCTTTCGATTGAACGGGCACTCCGATAACGGGCAGGACGGTTTTGGCCGCGACCATACCCGGCAGATGAGCGGCGCCGCCGGCGCCGGCAATAATAACCTTCAGACCGCGTTCCACCGCGGTTTCCGCATATTCGAACATCAAATCCGGCGTCCGATGCGCGGAGACGACTTTTTTCTCGTACGGAATGTTTAACTCCTCAAGTATCTCGCACGCCTTCTTCATCGTTTCCCAATCCGACGTACTTCCCATAATGACGCCGACAAGTGACGACATGATTCCACCCTTCCCCGGTTGCGTTCTGTTCTTTTCCGCCATAAATGAAAAAAAGATCGATGGGAACATCAACAGTATTCCCCAATCGACCTACGTTCTCCACTTTCGACACGATCACCCGTAGCGACAAGACAAAGCCCGAACCTTGATGGGGTTCGCGCTTCTATTTTATGCCACCTGCGACTGCCGCGTAGTCCGAAAATTAGGGTTTTCGGGTAGAGACGTTCGGGCCGATTCCCGACATATACGCGCTTGGCGCCTTGCCTGTCGAAAGGCAAGTCATTTTGCTTATTTACGCTTCTAAGTTTACCTTAGAGCACGGGGGACTGTCAAACAAAGACGAACGCTTTCATTGAGAATTATTATTAATGTTCGGATTTACGTCGTAAGTTCTTCGCAATCGGGCAAAGAACAAACGATTATTCGAGACGAACAAGCAAATATGGAAAAAGGGCGCCTGTTAGCGAGACGACGATTCCTGTCGGAATGCGCCCGCATCCTTCAGACGGCGTTCCTCGCGGACAAGCAACTTCTCCATGAATAGATGCGGCAGCACAGGCAGCAGCCGCTCGCGCGTGATCGGGTCGTCGTAGTTCCAGGACGCTTCGACAAGATGGCGCTTGCCCGATCCCAGCGCGGCGAACAACGGATCGGTCTCCGCGATTTGAAGATCCCCGCCGGAAGCCAGCACAAAATTACGGTCTCCGGCATATTGGGACACGTGGTCCCGTGAAACTTGCCGCCACAGGCTTCCCTGCTCGATCAGACCGGCCGCTCCGTCGGAGGGGCGGAAGCCGAGCGATTCATATAGCGTCGCCGCAAATCCGCTCTGCCCCATCACATACAAATTGTCCCCGAGAATCAGGTAGACGGCAGCCCTCTCTCCGGGCGTATAGAATTCGGACAGTTTTCTCCGGACCTTTCTCACCCCCGCCTCATAGCGGGAAACCCATTCCTCCGCCGCCTTCCCGCGATCGATCAGCCCCGCGATATAACGAATCCGTTCATAAGTGCCGATGCGGCCGTTCAGCGTAATCGCCGGAGCAATCTCCTCCAACTCCGCCAAGTCTCGAGGATGGCTGTTGCCGAGCAGCATCAGTTCCGGACGTAAAAGCGCGACCTGTTCCGGCTCGGCCTTCACCCCGATGTCGAAAATGTTGCGCAGCTTGCTTCGGTAGACGACCTGCGTCTTCATCTTGGCGATCCCTGCCCCTACGGGCCGTACGCCAAGCGCCAACAGTTCCCCGACCGTATTCGTCCCTGTAGCTACAATACGATTCACCGCCTTGGGCAAATGCACAGTTCTGCCGAGCGAATCGATGACCGTGCTCCGCCGCGTGCTCAGCAGCAGATCGGCATACTTGCGCGGGGCGCAGCCGGTAATCCGGTGGAAGCAGCGGCTGAAGTAATATTCATTCTTAAAGCCGACCTGCCGGGAAATTTCTCTAAGAGGCTCTTTCGAGCTGCTCATCAGTCGCTTGGCATGTTCCACCCTGAGCCGGATCAAATAATCGATAGGCTTCCTCCCGGTCGCCGCTTTGAACGAGCGGCTGAATTGCCAGCGGATCATTCCGGACATCCTGGCTAACTGTTCCACCTTAATCTCTTCCACATAATGCCGTTCTATATAATCTATCGTCCTTCGAATCGCTTCTTCGTGGTTTGCGGGGGCTGTCTGTTCCTCCAGCCAAGCCATCAACCCCAGCAAGAGTTGCAGCCGAGCCTGCAAGACCGCCTTCTCCGCCGGTGAAAAAGGACCTTCGGACCTTTCGTCGCCGCCCAACGCCTGTTTGACTTGCGCGATGGAAAGACGGTACGCGCATCCGGGAATGAGAAGCGGCGGCGCATCAATCAAATGCAGAGCCCTCCCGTCTGCCTCGTATGTCCGGAAGAAGAATCGAACGATTTCCCACTCGCCTCCCGCTTCCAGACAACAAGTCTGTTTGCTCCTTATCAGCAAGCACCCGCCCTGGGGCAGATCGATTGCGACGCCGTCGATCCGCAAGCGGATCCTGCCCTCCAGGGCGACCAACAACATGCAGCTGTCCTCATATCCAAGTTCCCGAACCCGCTTCCCGTCCCTTTCGCCGTCCTCTCCCGTACTGTCCC
>Ga0256911_1000516_pt1 | contig 12073 bp, 12 predicted proteins | sample MC6MC0764MT_FD_190197 | JGI IMG/M metagenome (GOLD analysis project Ga0256911, IMG submission 190197) | Metatranscriptome of enriched soil aggregate microbial communities from Iowa State University, Ames, United States - MC6-MC0764-MT... | ecosystem: Environmental > Terrestrial > Soil >...
CCGAGCTCGATCGCGAGGATCCCGAGCAGCAGATCGGTCTCGGCCGTACGCGTCCGATGCGAGTGCGACGACGCCTTGTGCGCACGGACCAGCGCTTCTCGGGCGGACGCACCCCAGCGCGGCCGTGCCGTACGGGGGGATGCGGTCAGTCGCGTCTGCGGTACCGGTTCGACTCCGGCGTGACGAAGGCTGACATCCCGTTCGGTCCTCAGCATCGTCTCGATTCCGGCGTGGTCGAGCCCCGCGGCCTCCAGTGCGGCCGCCGCAGGAGACCCGGTCTCGCGGGAGAGGGCCAGCAGAAGGTGCTCGGCTTCGACGAGGGATGCTCCCCGGGTCTGCGCTTCTGTGACACTCATTCCGACGATGCTGCGCAGGGCGCGCGACAGCGGTCGCTCCTCGTTCTTCTCAGGCATTGCGTCTCCTCAGTTCGATTCCCGCGTCGGCGACGCGGCGGAGGTGCTTCTTGTGCACCGCTTGTCTGGTGACTCCGAGAGCTTCGGCTATCTGCGTCCAGGTCCAGCCGTCGCGCAGTGCGCGTTCGACCTCGGCGTCTTCGAGCCGATCGGCGAGCTCGCGAAGTGCGACCACGGAGGCGAGTCCGTCGGCGGCACCTCCGAGCGCTGGTGGGGATGGGGTTGGTGGGGTCATGTAAGCAACATAGGTTGCTTACATGATCTTGTCAACATTGGTTGCTTATTTCTCCTTCTCGTGAGAGGCGTCACCTTCCACCACGTCGGACGAAAGCGTGAGATCGTTGCGCGGATGCGCATCCGTACGCATGAAAGCTGCGGGAGGGGCGACGTAAGCTGGTGGATGTGACAGCGTACGTCTCGGCCTTCGACCTCTTCTCGATCGGTATCGGCCCGTCGAGTTCGCACACCGTCGGACCCTTGCGGGCGGCCAAGGCTTTCGCTGATCGGCTCGCGGACGACGGCATCCTGGATCGCGTGACCCGCGTGACCTGCACGCTCTACGGCTCTCTCGGCTCGACGGGCATCGGGCACGGTACGCCGGATGCCATCATCGCGGGCCTCAGCGGCAAGCGCCCGGAGAACTGTCTCCCGGATGACGTGAGGGGCGCCTGGTCCGCGCTCGGCGAGACGTCCACGCTTCTGCTGGCCGGTCGCCACGAGATCCCGATCGCTCCGGGCGACATCGCGTTCGAACCGCGAACGCGGCTTCCCGGACATCCGAACGCCCTGACGTTGAGCGCCTGGGGTGTCACCGCCGACGGCGCGGCGTCACCGCTTCCGCTCGCCGAGGAGACGTTCTACTCCATCGGCGGCGGGTTCATCCGTCGGGACGGGGAGGAGGCCGCGCTCTCCGCCCGCGCCGATCACCCGCTGCCGTACGACAGCTCTGCGGAACTGCTCCGACTCTGCGAGGAGCTCGACGTCCCGATCTGCGAGGTCGCCCGCCGGAACGAGGAAGCGATCCATGGCGCCGAGGCTACCCGCGACCGGCTCGACCTGATCTGGTCGGCGATGGCCGACTGCGTCGCGAACGGGCTGGCGGGAGACGGCACACTGCCGGGCGGGCTGGGGGTTCGCCGGCGCGCGGCTGCCTTGCGCGCACATCTGGAGGCGGAGGACCGCATCCCGTCCCGGGACACGTCCATCGAGTGGCTGCACGCGTTCGCGCTGGCCGTCAACGAGGAGAACGCGTCCGGAGGACGGGTGGTCACAGCCCCCACGAACGGTGCTGCGGGGATCGTTCCGGCCGTCGCCCACTACTACCTGCGTTTCGTTCCGGATGCGTCGGCGGAGGGCATCCGCCAGTACCTGCTGACGGCAACGGCGATCGGCTCGCTCTTCAAAGCGAACGCCTCGATCTCTGGCGCGGAGGGCGGCTGCCAGGCGGAGGTCGGCTCGGCCTGCGCGATGGCCGCGGCGGCCCTGTGTGCGGTTCTGGGTGGGACTCCCCGCCAGGTCGAGAATGCGGCCGAGATCGCGATGGAGCACCACCTCGGACTGACCTGCGATCCGGTCGGAGGTCTCGTGCAGATCCCGTGCATCGAACGCAACGCCATCGCCTCCTCCACCGCCGTGTCGGCCGCCCGTCTGGCACTGCACGGCGACGGTTCGCATCTCGTATCCCTCGACACCGTGATCGAGACCATGCGCCAGACCGGCCTCGACATGTCGACCAAGTACAAGGAGACGAGCGAGGGCGGCCTGGCGGTGAACGTGATCGAGTGCTGATCACCCTCGATTACGCCGCATTGCGGACGTCGTAGGCGTGAACGGATGCGCTGGCTACCGTGGTGCACGTGACCACCGCATCCTCCCCCTCGTATCTCGGCGCAGCCATCGACCGTCCGCTCGTCTCGACGCAGTGGCTCGCCGACCACCTGGGCGCAGACGGCCTCGTCGTTCTCGATGCGACGGTCATCGCAGCGCACGGGGCTGACGGCCAGCAGTCCTTCGTGAGCGGACTCGAGCAGCACTCGGACCGCCGCATCCCCGGTGCCGTGTTCGCCGAGCTGATCGACGTGTTCAGCGACCCCGACGGTGCCTATCCGTTCAGCCGACCCGATGCACGGTCGTTCGCGGCTGCGGCGGAATCCGTCGGTATCGACGATCGCTCCACGGTGATCGTGTATGACTCGGCCCTGGGTCAGTGGGCGTCCCGCGTCTGGTGGCTCTTCCGTGCTTTCGGCTTCGATCGCGTCGCCGTCCTCGACGGTGGGCTGTCCAAATGGACGGCGGAGGGACGCCGCACCGACCACGGTGTCGTCGATCCGCGCGACGGTGGCGCCTTCACCGCCGTCGAGCGCGCGGCATCATGGGTGGACAAGGACTTCGTCGCGTCGGTCGTCGATGGCGACGAACGCGCGACTCTCGTCTGCGGTGTGCCACCGAAGCAGTTCAGCGGCGTCGCAGCGACGAGTTCGAGGGCGGGTCACATCCCGGGCAGCATCAACGCACCCGCCGCACGGCTGATCTCCCGCGAGACCAACGAGTTCCTCGCACCGGGCGAGCTTCGCCAAGCACTCGCCCCTGCGCTCGCCTCCGGCGATCGCATCGTCGCCTACTGCAACGGCGGAATCGCAGCAGCGTCGGACGCTCTGGCTCTGGCTCTGCTCGGACGAGACGACGTCTCCATCTACGACGGATCGCTCAACGAGTGGGCTGCGGATCCGTCGGCACCGCTGGTCTGAGTCGACCTGGTTCTCTTCCGTGCCTGAGGCTTCGCTGACTGAATGCTGCGGGATGCGCTCGGCAGCCTCGCGGCATGCCTAAGCTCGCATCATGACGCTCACTGACATCCCCCTCACCACGATCGACGGCGAATCCACCTCGCTCAAGCAGTACGAAGGACAGGTGGTCCTCGTCGTCAACGTGGCGTCGCGCTGCGGCCTCGCTCCGCAGTACGAAAAGCTCGAGGCCCTGCAGAAGACCTACGGCGACCGAGGCTTCACGGTCATCGGCTTTCCGAGCAACCAGTTCCTTCAGGAGCTCAGCTCGACGGATGCCATCAAGGAGTACTGCTCGACAACCTGGGGTGTCACCTTCCCGATGATGGAGAAGGTCAAGGTCAACGGAAAGTCGCAGCACCCGCTCTATGCCGAACTGACCAAGACTCCCGACGCTGCGGGCAAGGCCGGCAAGGTCAAGTGGAACTTCGAGAAGTTCGTGATCACGCCCGACGGTACGGTGCACCGTTTCCGTCCGACCGTCGAGCCGGATGACGCGGCCATCGTCGGCCTGATCGAGGAGTCGCTGCCGGTCCGCTAGGTCGACGACGGTCGACCGTCACGCCCGGCGGAACCACCGACCGGCCACCCGTTCGGTGACCCGCCACGATCCGATCGTCGCGATGCCCGCCAGCCGTTCGGCGACACTCGCGCCCACGGCTATCGCGTCGTCGACGGCGTCCGCCGTGAAGCGGACCGTGACCCGCGCCTCGCCGGACACCACGTCGACGCTCGACGCTTCCACGACAGTGTGCTCGGCGGCTGCTGCAGCCGCCATCGGAAGCACCTCCGCGGGGCTGATGCCGGGACGGAGCGCCCCGACGGGGACGATGACACGGAACGAGGGCACCTTTCGAGAGTACGCGAGCGGCGTCTCCGAAAATCGCCCAGCAGGGCGTACCCTCGCAGGATCGGCGGCCTGTTGGACGTCACCCGCGACGGGGTCGTCGAGGGGTGCGTTCCCGGGGAGGGTCGCCCTGGCGATGATGGGGCTGAATCGATGAGGATGCGGACTGCAGCGCGGACGGACATGAGTGAGAAAGACACGGCACGGGCCGACACCGCGCCGACCGGCACCGCGCCGACCGGAACACCACGGACCGGCACCGCTTGGAGCGCGACATGGTGACGGACAGCGAACTGACCGACGAGGATCTCGCTGAGCTGACGACGCTGCTGCACGAACGGAGAGCCGGCGATATCGCCGAGGCGCAGAAGCTCGCGGAGTCGCTCGGTGAGGTGCTCGCCTCCCGTGCCGACGGAACCGCGGACGATGAGCACGATCCCGAAGGTCCGACGATGTCGTTCGAGTGGACGCGGTTGCAGAGTCTGCGCGGAGACACCGCACAGGACATGGCTGCGGTGGATGCGGCCATCGCCCGCGTGGAAGCGGGCACCTACGGTGGGTGCTCCCGGTGCGGCCGGCCGATCGGTCTCGACCGGCTGCGCGCTCGTCCGACGGCCGAGCTCTGCATCGCCTGCGCACTCACCGTCGACGGCTGACGCCACGCCCCCGGAGTCGCACCGGCCGCCGGTTGGCACTGCTCGTCGTCGTCAGCGCGTGATAGCGACCACGAGTGCCCAATGGCGCTGACACATCGGCGGCGGCTCACCGCCGGGACACCCGGTAGACCGCCTCGGTGCGCGATGTCGCGCCGACTTTCTTGAGGATGCTCGACACGTGCACGCTCGCTGTCTTGGCGCTGATGTAGAGCGTCTCGCCGATCTGCTTGTTGCTGAGTCCTTGCTCGATCAGGGCGAGTACCTGCGTCTCGCGCTCGGTGAGCACGGGCTCTGAACCGCCCGTGCCACTACGCCCGGACGGATGCCGTCGCGCGACCGCACGCTCCATGAGTCGATCCGCGCTCTCCACGATCAGGCCGAATCCCAGAACGGCGGCGAGCTGTCTGCTCTCGGAAGCTGCCGACTCGGCGGCGGCGCGTTCACCCGATTCGGCACTCGCTTGCGCAAATCGCAAGAGCGCGTACGGACGAAGATGTGCGGGCGCGAGAGGCGAGTCGGCCGCCTCGATCGCCCGCTGCCAGGCGTCGGACACCGCCTGGGGTTCGGCATCGTCGCGCACGCCGAGCAGCTCCGCTTCGACGATGGGGGCCCAAACCGGGTAGGTGGGCCATTCGCTGAGGGATGCGAGTATCGAGCGGAGTCGATCGGTGGCCGCCGACACCGACATCGGCTGTCCATCACCGCTCGCGATCTCGTCGGTGACCTCGACGTAGGCCGGCACGTCTTCGCAGACCGCGGCGAGTGAACGTGCGGCGACGGCGAGCAGCGGAAGGTCGTAGGCCGGGATCGAACGCCAGAACGGCGACACGATCACACTCGCATCCGACCAGGCGCTCTGGGCGTCGCCCCGCGCCATCGCGATCTCCGCGGCGACCCGGGCGAATCCCAGTCGCGACTGCATCTCGATGCGACTCTGCACGAGCATGCCCGATCTCCAGCGCCGCAGGAGTTCGTCGGCACGGGCGACGTCGCCGCGCCACAGGGTGAGCCACAGTTTCATGCGCTGCAGATGCACACGGAATCCCGGCGGAGGATCGAGTGAGATGGCCGGATCGAGAAGCGTCTCAGCGCGGTCGAGCTCGCCGAGCGCCATCAACGGTTCGACCGTGTTCGATGACAGCATCACTCCGCTCGTCCGCTCGACTCCGCGTCGACGCACCTGTTCGATTCCGGCTTCAGCGATGTCGACCGCATCGCGGTAGCGTCCGATGACGTTCATGGCGTCGGATGCGTTGACGGCGTGCCGGAGCAGTGGGCTCGGGTCCCTGCCCGCCAACCGACGAGCCGTGTCGAGGTCGCTCAGGCCCTCCTCGATGTCGCCCCGATCGATCCGGGCGATGCCGCGAACGGTGTGGGCGACCGAGGAGCCGCGTGGCCCTTCGGCCTCGCGCGCCTCGTCGATGGCGTGGGTCGACATCTCGATCGCCTCGTCGTAGCGGGCTTCCAGCATCAGACGGCCCGCGAGTTCGGCGAGAAGCTGGGGCCGCAGATCGTCCCCAGATTCCGGTGGTGCGACATCCAACGCTTGCTGGAGGAGGTCGACGGCGCCCGGTCGACTCAGATTGGACAGATACTGCGCTTTGTCCCGGAGCAGTCGAGCATGCAGCAGGCGGGTGCGCGTCGAGTCCGGCGAATCCGGATCGTGATCTCCGCTCTCCTGAGCCGTCGGGTTCTCCAGCTGACCGATGGCGAGATTGGCGAGCGCTAGCGCGCGCTCGCTGTCACCCGCGTTGCGGAGCGCGGATGCCGTGCGGGCCAGCAGCTCCACCCGGGTGCGGCCCGCGAGCGTCTCGGCGTCGTCGACCTTGTCCCAGAGCTCGAGTGCCCGGTTGCCCATCGCCGCGGCCGCCCGGTAGGCGTAGGAGCGTCGTGCCTCTTCCATCGCTTCCAGTGCCGCGATGAAGGCACGGCGAGAGTCGTGGGCGGCCATCCAGTGATACGAGATCTGGCTCGCGGACGCCGTGCGTGCCGATGAGTTCTCGAGTGCCACGGCGTAGCGGGCGTGGAAGCGCGTACGTTCGCCCGGAAGCAGATCCGCGTGGATCGCTTCGCGCACCAGGGCGTGCCGGAAGGTGTACTCGGTGGTGTCCGCGGCCAGCACGTTCGCCAGGACGGCTTCTCTGGCCGCACTGTCGAGCTCCTCGGCGCTTCCCTCGAAGACCGCGGTGAGCAGCTCGTGTTCGACGCAGACTCCCCCGGCCGAGATCAGACGGAGCATCCGCTGCGTCGTCTCGCTGAGACGCTCGTAGCGTGCGAGCAAGAGCTCGCGGAGCGTCTCGGGGAGCTGTTCTCCGGTGTCGAGGTGATCGATCGCCGTCAGTTCTTCGACGAAGAACGGCACACCCTCGCTCAGGCCGTAGATTCTGTCGATCGTCTCTGAACCGGCCGGACGGCCGAGGATCTGCTCGACCTGGGCGGCGACTTCGGCTCGATCGAGCCGAGCCAGTTCGGAGCGCGTCACCCGTCGCGTGCGATCGAGTTCGGGCAGGTAAGAACGAAGCGGATGACCGCGCGGCACCTCGTCTGTTCGATAACTCAGGATGAGCAGGAAGCTGCCGCGGGCGATCATTCGCACGACGAATCGGACGAGTTCGAGGGTCGCCGTGTCGGCCCAGTGCAGATCTTCGATCGTCACGACGAGCGGGCGGAGCGACGACACGTTCTCAAGGAGCACCGTGACGAGCTCGTAGAGCCTCTCCGCGCCCGTGCGAGCCGTGCTGTCTGCACGGTCGCCGAGCTCCGGCAGGAGCACCGGGAGCGCCGAGGCCCCAGGGCCTGCTGCCTCGATGACGGTGTCGATTCCCATCTCACCGACGAGTTCGCGCAGGATGCCCGTGAAAGGTCCGTATGGTGCGGCATCGCTGCCGAGGTCGACGCTTCGGCCGGTCACCACGATGGCGGAGCCCGATGCCTCGGAACGGAACTCGTCGAGCAGGCGTGTTTTTCCGATACCCGCTTCGCCGCCCAGGACGACGACCCGCTGTTCTCCCGAAGCGGCCAGCTCGAGCTCTTTGCGCAGCTCAGCGAGATCGGACTCCCGCCCGATCATCGAGACGCTGGACGCCGGCGATCGCATGGCTTCATCGTGCCATGGACCGCCGACATCCAGGGCCCCGCATGCGACCGCACGGGACCCGTTCGCGACCGGGGTCACCGACCGGCGTTCAGCAGTTCACGACGTTCGGTCTGCGCTCCCGCTTCGTTCCGTGTGCCGTGTTCGGCCGACTCGGCCGACCCCGCGCGCGGGGCCGCTTCAGCAATCGGCTCGCCCGACGTCCGCACCGTCCTCGCCGACCTCGCCGTCCTCCGAACTGCGCGCCGACGCGCCTTCTCTTCGCGCACCGCACGCGCCATCTCGATCTCTTTCGCCCGCACCGCCTCTTCCCGCGCGTTGATCCGACCGACCTGGAATTCCTCCGACAACAGCATCTGCTTCCCCATCCCACTCTTTGACGTGTTCTCAGACTGTTCTCTAAGGACCACGCTGCACATCGGGCAGATGCCCTATTCGAGACCTCAGGCTCGCCCTCGACACCGTCCGGGCGCAGGTGGATGCTTGGTTCATGGCAACCATCAACGAGCTCACACCGCCCTACTCCGTCGGCTATTTCGTCGGAAGCCTCTCGTCCCACTCGATCAACCGGCTGCTTGCGAAAGCGCTGGTGCGCCTTGCTCCCGACGACCTCCGGTTCACCGAGATCCCCATCCGTGACCTCCCGCTGTACGACCGCGATCTCGACGGGTCGTTCCCCCAGACGGCATTGGACTTCAAGGCGGCGATCAGCCGTCAGGATGCGCTCCTCTTCATCACACCGGAGTACAACCGTTCCATTCCGGGTGCGCTGAAGAACGCCATCGACTGGGCGAGCAGGCCGTACAACGAGAACGTGATCGCTCGCAAGGCGAGCGCGGTGATCGGCGCATCCCCCGGACCGATCGGCACCGCGGTCGCCCAGCAGCAGCTCCGGAGCGTTCTGAGCTTTCTGAACGCCCCGCAGATGAACTCCCCTGAGGCGTACATCCAGTTCGCACCCGGCTTGATCACCGACGACGGCGAGGTCACCGACGTGACCACCGAGGCCTTTCTCCGCGGGTTCATGGACAGGTTCTTCGAGTTCATCGAACGCGTGCTGACCGTGGTGCCGAACGCGCGCTGACTGTCAGGTGCGGGCGCGCATCCGTCGGGGTGGGCGGATGTTCTCGCCGGCTGTCCGCGAGAGGCGCACGGCCTCGATCACGGAGCCCAACGCGATGACCGCGATGATCAGGAATGCGACCCGGTAGGCGCCGGAGACGCTGTCGAGTCCGACCGCCGAGGCGACGGGAGCGCCGAAACGCAGAGCCACGGCTCCGACGGCGACACCGAGCCCGGCGGCGATCTGCTGAACCGTGGAGGCGAGCGTGTTGGCCCCGGTCATCTCGTCGGAGGGCACGTCGGCGAACGCGATGGTGTTGTACGCCGTGAATCCTGTCGAGCGCGTCATGCCGCTGACGAGGAGCAGTGCGACGACGAGCGCGATGGGCGTCACCGGAGCGATGAACGCCGACAGCGCCATGGTGACGACAGCACCGGCCGTCGACCAGACCAGCACAGACCGGAACCCCCAGCGGGTGAGCATCGGCGTCGTCGCCGGCTTGATGACCAGGTTGCCGACGAAGAGCGCGAGCACGACGGCGCCCGCCTGCACCGGCGACCACCCGAGCGCATCCTGGAAGAAGAGCGGCAGGAGGAAGGGCACCGCTGAGATCGTGAGCCGGAAGAGCGAGCCGCCGGCGTGCGTCACGCGGAACGTCTCGATGCGGAACGCCCGGAGGTCGAGAAGGGGGTGGTCGGTGCGCGAGAGATGCCAGATGGCCGTCGCCGTCAGCACCGCTCCGGCCACCCCCGAGACGACGACCGCTCCGAGCGGCGCCGACGAATCGGCGAGCAGGGCTCCGAAGACGACGACTCCGCCGACCCCGGTGAAGGTGAGCACGAATCCGATCCAGTCGAGCGGCTTGCGGGTGGGTGCGATGTCGACCGGTGTCAGTCGAAGAGCGGCGACGAACGCCACAGCGCCGAGGGGGATGTTCAGCAGGAAGATCCACTGCCAGCCGGCGTAGGTGACGATGAGGCCGCCGACCAGCGGAGCGAAGATCGGTGCGGCCAGTGCCGGCCAGGTCAGCCACGCGATCGCGCGCACGAGGTCGCGCTTCTCGGTGACCCGGAGCACGGCGAGGCGGCCCACGGGGACCATCATCGCCCCGCCGGCACCCTGCAGCACCCGCATGGCCGTCAGCTGGGTGAGGTCGGTGCTGACGGCGCACAGCGCCGACGCGATCGTGAAGACGGCGATCGCGCCGGCGAAGACAGTGCGCGCTCCGAGCCGCTCGGTGAGCCAGCCGGAGATCGGGATGAGCACAGCCAGTGTGACGAGGTAGGCCGTGATCGCGATCCCGATCGCCGCGGAGTCGACACCGTACGCGCGTCCGATGGTCGGCGCGGCCGTGGCCAGGATCGTGCCGTCGAGGTTCTCCATGAAGAACGTGCCGGCGACGAGGAGTGTCAGTGCGAGCTGTCTGCGCTCGTTCACCCTCTGTCCCGGCGAGGCCGGCACGACCATCGGGTCGGGTTCATCCTCAGCGGCCGCCCTCGATCTTGCGATGACGCTGCTGACGGCCGGCCGTTCCGTAGGGGTAGTCGTCGATGCGCGGGGCGCTCGCCTCGGTGAGCGAGCTCAGCTGAGACTCCGAGAGCACCAGGTCGGCGGCTCCGAGGTTGTCCGTCAGCTGTTCGACGGTGCGCGCACCGAGGATGGCCGACGTGACGGCGGGCTGGGCGATCAGCCAGGCGAGTGCGACCTGCGACGCCGAACCGCCGGTCTCCTGTGCGACCCGCGACACGGTGTCGATGACGTCCCAGGTGCGGGGATCGGCATTGCGCTGCTCCCAGGCCTCCATACCCCGTGTGGGGTTCTCACCCAGCCTCGTGGCTCCGGTCGGCGCCTGGTCGCGCGTGTACTTGCCGCTCAGCCAGCCGCCCGCGAGCGGGGACCACGGCAGCAGGCCGATCCCTCCGTCCAGGGCGGCGGGCACGATCTCGTGCTCGATGTCCCGCACGAGCAGGTTGTACTGCGGCTGCAGGGTGACGGGCGGTGCCCAGCCGTGCGCCTTCGCCACGTGAACCGCCTTGGTGAGCTGCCATCCGAGATAGTTCGAGAAGCCGTAGTACGAGATCTTGCCCGCCGTCACGGCGTCGTCGAGAAATCGGAGGGTCTCGTCGATCGGGGTGACCGCATCCCAAGCGTGCAGCTGGTACAGGTCGACGTGGTCGACTCCGAGCCGGGAGAGGGATGCGTCGAGCGCCTTCCGAAGGTGCGTGCGGGAGAGTCCGAGATCGTTGGGGCCCTCTCCCATCGGGAAGCGCCCCTTGGTCGCGATCACGATGTCGTCGCGTCGTCCGGGGTGCGTGGCGAGCCAGCGCCCGATGATCGTCTCCGAGGCGCCGGCGCTGTAGACGTCGGCGGTGTCGATGAACGTGCCGCCGGCGTCGAGGTAGGTGTCGATGATGGTGTGCGACGTCTGCTCGTCGGCTTCTGCTCCGAAGGTCATCGTGCCGAGTGCGAGCGACGACACGACCGTTCCGCTGTTTCCGAGGGTTCTGAGATCCATGATTCGACGCTAAACCCAGCCGGCGGATTTGCGAACTCCTTGCCGCCCTGTATCTACGCTGGTGTCATGTCCGACCCGCTCCGACTCGTCCTGGTGTCCGATACGCATGTGCCCAAGCGCGCTCGCGAGCTGCCCGACGAGGTGTGGCGAGCGGTGGACGCGGCCGATGTGGTCGTCCACGCGGGTGACTGGGTCGATGAGGCGACGCTCGACGCGCTCGACGCCCGCGCATCCCGGCTGGTGGGCGTCTACGGGAACAACGACGGAGCGGACCTGCGGTCGCGGCTGCCGGAGGTCGCGCGGTTCGTGCTCGGCGGCGTGCGGTTCGCGGTGGTGCACGAGACGGGATCCGCGACCGGCCGCGAGCAGCGGTGCGACCGGGACTTTCCGGACACCGACGTCCTGGTCTTCGGCCACAGCCACATCCCGTGGGACACCACCACACCGAACGGGCTGCGACTGCTCAACCCCGGCTCACCGACCGACCGGCGTCGTCAACCGGTCGCCACCTTCATGACCGCTGTGGTTCTGGATGCACGGCTCACCGATGTCGTCGTCGTTCCCGTCGAACCGCGGGTCATCCGACGGGGCTGAGGAACCCGTCCATCACGAGCGCCCGGATCATCGGGATGAGCTCGTCACCGAGCGCCGTCTCATCCACCTCGAGCAGTTGGGCGATGGCGGCGATGATCGAGCCCGCGG
>Ga0256911_1000519_pt1 | contig 12017 bp, 9 predicted proteins | sample MC6MC0764MT_FD_190197 | JGI IMG/M metagenome (GOLD analysis project Ga0256911, IMG submission 190197) | Metatranscriptome of enriched soil aggregate microbial communities from Iowa State University, Ames, United States - MC6-MC0764-MT... | ecosystem: Environmental > Terrestrial > Soil >...
CAGCTGGGCCTTGAAGTCCACGTCGCCCTTGGCGAACGTTTCGGTCGTGGTGACCGGGATCTTCTGGTCTTCCAGGGCCTTCTTGAAGTTGTCGTAGCCGCTCTTGGTGAAGACGTCGTCGTTACCGTAGAGCACCGCCACATTCTTCAGGCCGGTCTTGGCCTTGACGGTGGAGATGGTGGCCGGCAGCACGTCGGCTTCGGTGACCGAGTTGCGGAACACGTAGTTGCCGATGGAGGTGATGCCGTCGGCGGTGTTGGACGTGCCAAAGGCGACCGTCTTGGCGGCTTGGGCGATCGGGTCGGCGGCTTGCGCCGAGTTCGACAGCGTCGGGCCGAAGACCATCAGGACGTTGTCCTTGAAGATCAGTTTCTTGAAGACGTTGATGGCTTCTTCTTTCTTGCCTTGTTCGTCCTCGACCACCAGCACGAGCTTGTTGCCATTGATACCGCCCGCAGCGTTGATTTCATCAGCGGCAAGCTGGAAACCATTGCGGATCGACACGCCGTACTGAGCGGCGCCGCCGGACAGGGCTTCCGCCACACCCAGCTTGATGTCAGCCGCGTGCGCAGCCGGGACGATACCGGCGGCGATCAGCGCGGCCAGCAGCTTCTTGGTCTTGGATTGCATGGTTGATACCACCCTAAAGTCTGTCTCGGAATATTGGTAATCCGGGCTGGTGTAATCCCGCCGGATTGACGTCTTATGCCGCCTAAAGGCGCCATGTTTGCGCGTCAAGACCCGGGATATTACTCCTTTGTATCAGGCCGAAACTCGAATGTGGTTCGAGAAAAGCCCAAAAACCGCCCATTTTTTTGTAAAAAACGCGGTATTACTAGCAAAAACCCTACTCTCCGCCGAATGCCATTCGGCCTGCGGCGGACCTCCTTGCTACCTGCCCGACAACGCCACGCCCAGGTATTGGCCGTAAGCGCTTTCGGTCAGGCGGAACCACGGCATCTCGCTATCGCGAAAGCCCATGCAACTGTCGTGTATCGCCTTGAACTTTGGGTCTTTGGCGGCCAAATCCTTGTAGACCTGCTGCGTGGTTTCGAACGCCACGTCCATGATGGCGCGCGGAAATGTGCGAATTTGAGCGCCATTTGCCGTCAATTGCGCCAACGCGGCCGGGTTGCGCGCGTCATACCGCGCGGTCAATGACACGTGCGCCGCCAGCGACGCCGCCTGCACCACCGCCTGGTAGTGCTTGGGCAACTTGTTCCAGGCTTCGTCATTGATGTAGAGCGACAACTGTTCGCCCGCCGCCCACCAGCCGGGTGCGTAGTAATACTTAGCTACTTTATTCAGGCCGCGCTTCTCGTCGTCGTAGGCCCCTGCCCCGGCCACGGCCTGCAGACCCTCTTTCTCGAACGCCTCCGACAATGGCTTGGCGGCGTCAGCGGGCTGGGGTGACACGCCCATGCGCGCCAGCACTTCAGCCGCCAGCCCGTCCACCCGCATCTTCAGGTCTTTCAAGTCGCCCAGCCGCTTGATTTCTTTCGTGTACCAGCCGCCCATCTGCGCGCCGGTGTTGCCCAGCGGGAAGTTGATGATCTTCTCGGGCTTGAAGAGTTCGCGGGTCAGGCGCAGGCCATCGCCTTCGCTCATCCAGGCATTCATCTGGCGCGCGTTCAGGCCGAAGGGCACAACGGCGTCAAAGCTGAATGCGGGATTCTTGGCGTAGAAGAGCCGCGACGAACCGTGGCCGCATTCCACCTTGTTAGTGGAGACAGCCTCAAGCAGGTCAGCGGCTGCGGCGATTTCGCCTTCGGGGAAATGGCGGATGTTGAACTTGCCGCCCGTGGCTTCGGAAACGAATTTGCAGAAGTGTTCGCCCGCGCCGATGCGCAGGTCGAGCGTGCTGGGAAATGCAGAGGCCAGGCGCCAGCTCAACGACGGCATATCCTGCGCGAACGCGGGCGCGCTGACGGCCGCCCCCGTTGCGACGGCGCCGAGTCCGGCGTGCTTCAAGAATGAACGTCGTTGCATCTCTTGGCTCCTCACCAGCAACCTCAAGGGCATCGAGCACCTCAAGGACTTCAAGCAATACCCGCCGGATATTACACGTTGAAGGGGGTCGGAATCGCTAGAGGAATTCCCCAGCGAGTCAGGAATTGCAAAGCGCAAGGCGAAGCGGGAATGCAGCGCCGAAGCGGCGCCGGCCAACGGGATGAACAGGCGCGGCGGCGGCCGATGGCCAGCGCCGCGCTGGGTGCGGGTATCAGGTCCCGGCGATGGCCATTTGCTCGATCAGGATCGAGCCGGTGGTCTTCGTGCCGCGCGAGATGGTGTCGGCGCCAATCCCCACGATCTGCTGGAACATGTCAGCCAGATTGCCGGCGATGGTGACTTCCTGCACCGCATGCTGGATCTTGCCGTTTTCCACCCAGTAGCCGAAGGCGCCACGCGAGTAATCGCCGGTGACGTAATTGACACCCTGGCCGATCAGCTCGGTGACGAGAAAGCCCGTGCCCATCTTCTTCAGCATGGCTTCGAAGTCGTCGCCGCGTTGGGTCAGCGTGGAGCTGAACACCAGGTTGTGCGAACCGCCTGCGTTGCCGGTGGTGGTCATGCCGAGCTTGCGCGCGGTGTAGGACGACAGGAAATAGCCTTCCAGCACGCCGGCCGACACCACGTTGCGGCGGCGCGTGCGCACGCCTTCATCGTCGAACGGCGAGCTGCCCATACCGCCCGCGATGTGCGGGTCTTCGGTCAGGTTGATGTGCTTGGGGAAGATCGGCTTGCCCAGAGAATCGATCAGGAAGCTGGCCTTGCGATACAGCGCGCCGCCATTGACGGCTTGCGTCAGCGCGCCGACCAGGCCGAGCGCCAGGGGCGCTTCGAACAGCACCGGGAACTTGCCGGTGCGGATGCGGCGGGCCGACAGGCGCGACAGCGTGCGCTCGGCGGCATAGCGGCCGATGGCTTCGGGCGAGGCCAGCTTGGCCGGGTCGCGTTCCGAGGTGTACCAGTAGTCGCGCTGCATGCCGTTGCCGCGGCCGGCGATGGGGGCCACGGACAGGCTGTGGCGCGAATACGGGTAGCCGCCCAGAAAGCCACGGGTGTTGCCCATGACGAACTGGCCTTCATAGGTGCCCACGGTGGCGCCATCGGTGTTGGTGATGCGGGGGTCCACGTCGCGGGCGGCGCGCTCGGCGCGCAACGCGAGTTCGGCGGCTTCCTCGGTGGACACCGTCCAGACGTGGTGCAGGTCCAGGTCGGGGAATTCGGTGGCCAGCTGATCGGCGTCGGGCAGGCCGGCGGCCGGGTCAGCGGCGGTGTGGCGGGCGATGTGCCAAGCGGCTTCAACCGTCTGGCGCAGGGCGGCTTCGGAAAAGTCGGAGGTCGAGGCGGAGCCGCGGCTCTGGCCGGCGTAGACCGTCAGGTCCAGCGAGCGATCGCGCGTCTGCTCAACGGTTTCGATGTCGTTCTTACGCACGGAGACCGACAGCCCCAGGCTTTCCGAGACTTCCGCCGCCGCGTCCGAGGCGCCAATTTGGCGCGCGTAGGCGAGGGTTTGTTCGACGAGTTCGGAAAAACGCGCGTGATTCGCCGCCAGCGGCAGGGAGGAGGAGGATTTAACCATTGCTGTCCAATTTGCAGAGACGGTTATCATAGCCAAGTCTGTCATTGCGCAGTTTTCCATGAATTCCCATACTGAAGAAGAATCCGTCGACGACGGTTACGACGAGAACGGCTACGACCGTCCCAGCAAGTCCCAGATCAAGCGTGACATGCACGCGCTGCTGGACCTGGGCAAGCAGCTGATCGAACTGTCCCCCGAACGCCTCAAGCAATTGCCGCTGGCGGAACGCCTCTATGAGGCGATCCGCATGGCGCAGCGCACGACCGGCCGCGAAGGCCGCCGCCGTCAGGTGCACTTTGTGGGCAAGCTGATGCGCGATGCGCCTGCCGACGAGATCCGCGCCCAGCTCGACGTCTGGGAAAACGGCTCGCGCGAAGAAACCGCCGCCATGCACCGGCTGGAATCGCTGCGCGACCGCCTGCTGGACGACGACGATCTGTTGACAAAGCTGCTGGCGAATAATCCGCAAGCCGATGCGCAGCAATTGCGCACGCTGATTCGCGCCGCGCGTAAGGAAAAGCTGGGCAACGCCTCGCTGCTGCAAGGCCAGGAGCCGCAAAAGAAGCACTACCGCGCGCTGTTCCAGGCCTTGAAGACCCTGACGCTCTGATCTCCCTTTCCTGAAATTACCGCCGGCCGTCCATGAACGCACCTACCGACCTGCTCGATTGCATCGAGATCGAAACCGCCCCCAACCCCACGCACGCCGTCATCTGGCTGCATGGCTTGGGCGCCGATGGCAACGACTTTGCGCCCATCGTGCCGGAGCTGGACCTGCCCGCAGGGTTGGGCGTGCGCTTCGTGTTCCCGAACGCGCCCGTGCAGCGCGTGACGATCAACAACGGCATGTCGATGCGTTCCTGGTACGACATCCTGGTGATGGACCTGGTGCGTGTGGAAGACGCCAAGGGCATCCGCGCATCCGAAGCCGCCATCCACAAGCTGATCGCGCGTGAAAACGCGCGTGGCATCCCCACGTCGAACATCGTGCTGGCGGGCTTCTCGCAAGGCAGCGCAATGACCTTGCACACGGGCCTGCGCTTGCCGGAAAAGCTGGCGGGGATGATGGCGCTGTCGGGCTACCTGCCGCTGGTGGATACGGCCGAAGCCGAGCGCAATAGCGCCAACAACGCCACCCCGATCTTCATGGCCCACGGCCAATACGATCCGGTGGTGTCGCTGGCGCGAGCCGAGGCGTCGCTGGCGGAGTTGAAGCGTCTGGGTTACGACGTGCGCTGGCACACGTACCCGATGCCGCATTCGGTCTGCGCCGAAGAAGTGCGCGACATCTCGGCGTTTTTGAATGGCGTATTGAAGTGATGTTGGTTTGATGATGGGTGGCGCGCGGTGACTTTCCTCGCGCCCGCCCCATCGTTCAAACCCCACTCAACCCATTCTTTCTGCCCCGCCGCCGCAAGCTCCCCCGTGCGGCCAAAACCCATTTCTGTATACCAAGTGGTATTCAAGCCCTGAATTTTCCAGGCTGCGTTGGCGCTCGTCCATAGAGAAAAACGCCAATCGCAAAATACTTGCCGCCCATTTGTGTTGAATATAGTATTCGATCCATGCCTTATCGGCCCGGGCTGCAGGCGTTCGGGCTTCCCTGTTGTTGTTGTCGATTCCATCCCTTTGGCCTTGCTGCGCCGGGTTTCGGCGTGCCATACAAGACGCAGGAGAAAGTCCCGTGAAATCCTTGCCACTGCCCCGCTTGGCGGGCGTAGCGCTGCTTGCGCTGCTTGCTCCGCTGGCCGCCCAGGCCGAAGCCCTGAATCCTCCCGTGAAGGTCCGCTACGAAGAAGTCGTGCGTTCCGTTCTTTACGTGCCGAAATACGTGGCCCTATCGCAGGGCTACTTCAAGGACGCTGGGCTGGACGTGTCCATGAAAACGTCCCAAGGCACCGACAAGGGCATGACCGCCCTGCTGTCGGGCAGCGCCGACATCGTACTGATCGGCCCCGAGGCGTCCATCTATGTGCAGAACAGCGAATCGCCCGTCAAGCCGAAGATCTTTGCAGGGCTGACCGCAACCGACGGCTTCTTCCTGCTGGCGCGCAAACCCATCGACAAGTTTGACTGGTCCATGCTCAAGGGCAAGGAAGTCATCGGCTTTCGCCCCGGGTCCAACCCGATCGTGTTCCTGGAAACCGCGCTGCGCAAGCACGGCCTGGACCCGCAAAAAGACGTCAAGCTGCTGAATAACATCGGCATTCCAGCGCGCGCCGGCGCGTGGATGGCAGGCCAGGGTGAATACGGCATCTTCCTGGAACCCGAAGCCGGTGAACTGGTGCGCAACGGCAAAGGCTACATCGTGGCCTCGGTGGGCCATGAAGTCGGCCAGGTGGACTACACCGTCTTCACCGCCACCGACAAATACATCCGCGACAACCCCAAAGTGATTCAGGCCTGGACCGATGTGGTGGCCCGCGCCGAGAAATACGTGAAAGACACGCCGGCCGCCACGCTTGCCCCGCAGATCATGACGTTCTTTCCCGGCATGGACCAGGGCGCGGTCACGGAAGCCATCGACCGCTACAAGCAATATCAAATCTGGAAGACGTCGCCGCTGGTCACCGCCGAAGCCATGAACAAGCTGCAAGACATGCTGATCGCCAGCGCGGTCATGAAGGACTCCGCCCGCGTGAAGTATGAAGACGTGGTGGTGGCTGATTTCGCCAAGAAGGTGCAGTAATGGGAGCCGCCATCCATAACCTGAAGCCGGCCGCCGCCACGGCGAAGATCGAGCTGCGCGACGTGTGCCTGTCGTACTTCACAACCGAAGGCGAAACTGAAGCGCTGTCGAACGTGTCATTCACGCTGGCGGCGGGCGAATTCGTCAGCCTGATCGGCCAAAGCGGCTGTGGCAAGAGCACCTTGCTGTCGCTGATTGCGGGGCTGATTCCGCCTACGTCTGGCGCGGTGATGATCGACGGCCAGGGCGTGTCAAAGCCTAACCCGCGCATCGGCTACATGCTGCAGCAAGATTATCTTTTCGAATGGCGCACCATCCTGGACAACGTGATGCTGGGCGCCGAAATCCAGGGCCGCCGCGATGCGCGCAGCGAGGCGCGCGCCGTGCACCTGCTGGAAAAATGCGGGCTGGGCGCCTTCCTGACGCACACGCCGCGCCAGTTGTCCGGCGGCATGCGGCAGCGCGCGGCGCTGGCGCGCACGCTGGTGACCGAGCCCGATGTGATTCTGCTGGACGAGCCGTTCTCGGCGCTGGATTCGCAGACGCGGCTGGCGATCTCGGATGAAGTGGTGGACATTCTGCGCCGCGAAGGCAAGACCGTGGTGCTGGTCACGCACGACATCGGCGAAGCCATCGCCATGACGGACCGCGTCATTGTGCTGTCGCGCCGGCCGGGGCGGTTGAAAAGCCAGTACCGCATCCACTATGGCGACGGCCCGCGGCCCACGCCCTTCCAGGCGCGCTCGCGTCCGGAATTCAATACCTACTTCAAACAGCTGTGGGACGAGCTGGACGTCCACGTGGAGGGTTGACCCATGAATGCGCCCATCGCCAACACCGTTCCCCTGCGCGCCGTGCGCGCGCCCAGTGAAAAATACCTGGACTATCTGCGCCGCGACCGTGCGCGCAAACGCAACATCCGCCTGACGCAGGCGCTGCTGCTGGTGGTTTTTCTATGCGCGTGGGAAATCCTGCCGCGCATGCACATCCTGAACCCGCTGCTAACCAGCTACCCCAGCGCGCTGTGGCCCACATTCATCGAACTGTGGAATAACGGCAACCTGGCCAAGCACATCATGACGACGCTGTCGGCCACGCTGGTCGGCTTCACGCTGAGCATGGCGATCGGCATCGTGGTGGCGGCCGCGTTGTGGTGGTCGGACTTTCTGTACAAGGTGCTGGACCCCTTCCTGGTGGTGGCCAACGCCATGCCCAAGATCGCCTTCGTGCCGATCTTCTACCTGTGGCTGGGCTCGGACTACGCGGTGTACGGCATGGCGGTCGCCATCGCGGTGTTCGTCACGATCATGGTGGTGTACGCGGGCTTTCGGGGTATCGACCTGAACAAGGTGAAGCTTGCCCACACCTTCGGCGCCAGCCGCTGGCAGGTGCTGACCAAAGTGGTGCTGCCCGGCAGCGTGCCTACGCTGATTGCGGCGGTGAAGATGAACATCGGCCTGGCGCTGGTGGGCGTGATCGTGGGCGAATTCCAGTCGGCGGATTCCGGCCTGGGCTTTTTGATCATGAACGGCAGCCAGGTGTTCAAGCTGAACATCGTCATGACGGCCATCGCCATGCTGGCGCTGATCTCCAGCGTGATGTACCTGATCATCTACCGCGTCGAAGCCGCCGTGGCGCGGCGCTACGGATAAGGAATCGACATGAAATTTCCGCAATGGGTACAAGACCGCGTGGTGGCCCGGCAGGGCTGCCTGCATCCGTACGATGAACTGCCCGCGGCTCGCACGGCGGTGGTCGTGGTGGACATGCAGCAGTACTTCACGCTGCCGGGTTATCAAGGGGAATGCGCGCCGGCCCGCGAAATCATCGCGCCGGTGAACCGCCTGTGCGATGCCGTGCGCGCAGCTGGTGGCGTGGTCGTCTGGATACAGACGGCGTCGGACAACGCCGATGCGTTCTGGTCGCATCACCATGGCGTAATGCTGACGCCAGAGCGCAGTGCGCGCCGGCTGGAAACGCTGCGCCGCGATTCCCCGGGCTTTCAGCTGCATCCTGACCTGCATGCGCAGGAATCCGACTTGCGCGTGGTGAAGCGTTTCTACAGCGCGATGGCGCCGGGTTCATCCGAGCTGGAACCGCTGCTGCGCGGGCTGGGCGTGGACACGCTGCTGATTGCCGGCACCGTCACCAACGTCTGCTGCGAATCCACCGCGCGCGATGCGATGATGCGCGACTTCCGCACCATCATGGTCGACGACGCGCTGGCCGCCGTCACCCCGGCCGAGCACGAGCATTCTCTGCACGGCTGGATGCTGTTCTTTGGCGACGTGCTGTCGGTGGATGAGGTTACGTCGCGCCTGACGCCCGCGCAGGCGGCAAGGAAAACCGCCTAGCGCGGACGCGATCAGGCCTGGCCGTATCGCTGTACTAGGCCAGATTCAACCAGACCCGGCGCATTGTCGGGTCTTCCGGATCGGCGTCGTTAGTGAAGCCCAGACGCGTCATCAGCGACAGCATGGGCCGGTTTGTCGACAGCACCAGGCCGTCGATATATTCCAGCCCCTGCTCGCGCGCCGCGTCGATCAGCGCCGTCATCAGCTGATGGCCCAGGCCACGCCGCTGCCAGTCGTCGCCAATCACCAGCGCGTACTCGGCGCCACGCCCATCGGGGTTACGCAGGTAGTGCGCAAACCCCACGATGACCTCGCGCGGATGCCCGCGGTTGGCCGGATTAGGCACCTGCGTGGCCGCCACCAGCGCCAGCTCGCGGTGATAGTCCACCTGCGTGTAACGCGACACCATGCGCGGCGTCAGCTCGCGCATCATCGACACGAAGCGCATATAGCGCGACCGTTCCGACAAGCCACGGATGAACTCCTGCAAGGCCTCGCCGTCTTCAGGGCGGATCGGGCGCAGCACCCACGGAATGCCGTCGTTGAAGCGGCGCACCTGCACCAGCCGCGTCGGGTACGGGTGGATCGCCATATGCGGATAGCCCGACGTCTGCGGCGTTTCGCAGCCCGGCGTTTCGGTCAGCGTCATGCGCAGGCCACCCGCGCGCAGATGCGCTTCACCCGCGTAGAGCGGGTCGATGTCCAGCGATTCGATGTCGGGCAATTCCGACACCATTTCCGACACCAGCACCACCGCCTGTTGCAGCGATTCGGCCGCCATGTGGCCGACGCGCGGCGCCAGCACTCGGCGCCACAGCCGGCTGCGTTCAATCAGCTGACGGGCCAGGAAGCCATTAAGCGGCGGCAGGTCCATGCCGCGATCAGCCACGGACAGCACCGCATCGGGACCACCCGCGCCAAAACGCACGACCGGCCCGAACTGCGGATCACGCCGCACGCGGATCGCCATGGGACGGGATTCGGGTTCCACCGACGCCACGTCCACCGGCATGTCGCGCAGCGGCACGTAGAACAGGCTCAGCAAGGTCCGGATTTCTGATGTGTTGAGCTCGCGCCGGCAGTCCGCGCGCACGCGCGCGATCAGCTCGCGGGCGGCGGCCAGGTCGGGTACATGCGTGGGCGGCTCTTGCGGCTGCGTCTGCAACAGCAGCTGCTGGTTGTAATGGTGAGAGGCCAACACGCCGAACGCATCGGCGGCGGACTCCGGCGTGCGAAACGCAGAAGTACCCGCGTCGTCCAGCATGCGCCGCAAGGGCCGCATGCCGGCGTCGCCCATGAAGCAGGTGACGACGGGTTTCTTCGCCTTGGGTGCAATCTGCGCCAGTTCGCGCGCAACGGCGGGCATGTCAGACAGCGCGTCGGGCGCCAGCAGCACCAGCACGCCGTCCACACCGGTGTCATCCAGCACGGCCTCGAGGATGGCGCGGATGCGTTCCGGCGTCAGCGGCGTATACGTGATGACCGGGTTGGCGACGGCGGCGTCCGGCTCCAGCATGGCTTCCAGCGCGCGCCGCGTGGCGGGTGCAAGTTCGGCGCGCTGCACGGCGGCGTCGGGGCCGATCAAGTCCATGGCCAATTGCGGCGGGCCGCTGCCGTTGGAGATCAGCGCCACGCGCTGGCCCTTGGGACGCCGCGTGTAGCCCAGCACCTTCACCGCCGAGAACAGCTGCACGAAGTAGCGCACGCGCACGGCGCCCGCACGCCGCAGTGCGGCGTCGAAGATGGCGTCGGCGCCGTCGGCGTCTGACCGCCCCGCCTTCAGCACAATGACGGGTTTGACGCTGGCCGCGGCGCGCAGCGTGCTCATGAATTCGCGCGCCGGCCCCACGTCTTCCAGATACAGCACGATGCTGTCGGTGCGCGGGTCGCTGGCCAGGTAGTCCAGCACTTTGGACAAGCCCACCACCGCCTCGTCGCCCAGCGACACCGCGGTAGAGAAGCCGATATGCACGTCTTCGGCCCAGTCCATGACCGCGGCCATGATGGAACGCGATTGCGCCAGCAAGGCCACACGGCCCGCGCGCGCCAACACCGGATGCTGGCTGAAGTTCAAGCCGGCATGCGGGCGCTGCGCGCCAAACGAGCGCGGCCCCAGCAGTTCGCAACGGTTCTCTTCGGCCCAGGCGCGGCACAGCGCAAGGGTGCCTCGCGGATAGGGGTCCGGCAGCGGGTGGGGCAGCAGGATGACCGATCTGGGCGCCAGCGCCGACAGCCGGCGCAGCGTTTCCGGCAACACGGCGGGCGACACGCAAACCAGGGCCAGATCAGGCCGAGCGCCCGCCGCCAAGCCTTCCAACGTGGCAGGCAGCTCCGGCGCAACGCCGACTTCGCAGTCCACGATGGTGGTTTTCGCCTTCAACGCGGGCGATAGCGACCCCGTCGCCGGCAGGGGCCGGTCGGCAACGATCACCAGCGAGCTGGGTTCGAACATCGGGGCAAGCGCGTGTCGCAGCATAGGGGGTGCGCCCTAATCTAAAATACCGTTCATCGTAACAAGACAAGCCCGCCGTCCGCTTGATGTGGACCCTGCCCGACGCCGCTTTGTGGCGCCGCAGCCGCTATCATTGCCACCTATGACCTCCAACGCCACTTCCCCCATTCGTACCCGTTTCGCGCCTTCGCCCACGGGTTTCCTGCACTTGGGCGGCGCGCGCACCGCGCTGTTCTCCTGGGCCTTCGCGCGCCACCATCAAGGCACGTTCGTGTTGCGCATTGAAGACACGGACGTCGAACGCTCCACGCCGGAAGCGGTGCAGGCCATTCTGGACAGCATGGAATGGCTGGGCATGCAGCCCGACGAAGGCCCCTTCTATCAGATGCAGCGCATGGACCGCTACCGCGAAGTGGTTGCGCAGATGCTGGCCGCCGGCACCGCCTACCACTGCTACAGCTCGCCTGAAGAAGTGGAAGCCATGCGTGAAGCCGCCCGCGCCCGTGGCGACAAGCCGCGTTACGACGGCACCTGGCGCCCGGAAGCCGGCAAGACGCTGCCCGCCATCCCTGAAGGCCGCAAGCCCGTCGTGCGTTTCAAGAATCCGCAAGAAGGCGCCACGTCCTGGAACGACATGGTCAAGGGCACGATCAGCTTCGACAACACCGAACTTGACGACCTGATCATCGCGCGCCCGGACGGCACGCCCACGTACAACTTCTGCGTCGTGGTCGACGACTGGGACATGGGCATCACGCACGTTCTGCGCGGCGATGACCACGTCAACAACACCCCGCGCCAGATCAACATCCTGCGCGCGCTGGGCGCGACGCTGCCCGAATACGGCCACGTGCCGATGATTCTGGGTCCGGATGGCGAAAAGCTGTCCAAGCGCCACGGCGCGGTCAACGTCATGGAGTACGACAACGAGGGCTA